>PVBE011512736.1_pt1 | contig 49738 bp, 48 predicted proteins | sample 1631181 | NCBI WGS metagenome assembly PVBE01 (sample SAMN08397723, study PRJNA350692) | Marine metagenome, whole genome shotgun sequencing project. | isolation source: water | place: Pacific Ocean | collected 2012-04
ATTTTATGAAGATGAAACAAAACATTTGGATAGTGAAGATAGAATCCTTTGTCCAAAATGTAAAAGTAGCTATTATTTTATAGCAACAAAAGAAGAATTAAAACAACTAAACAACTAAAACTATGGAAAAACAACAAATTAAATACGCAATATATTTTAACTATCAAAAAGCGTGTTGGGGGACTGCACCAAGAGAATTTGAAGCAATAACTAATAACCCTGAGAAGTGGTTAGAGGAACATAATGAAAGCCGAATAGCTGAAGGAAATGAAGCTGAAGAATTATGGATGTTCGACATAGAAGAAGTAGGGGCAGAATATATTTATAAAGATTAAAACTATGGAAAGACACGACTACGAATTAAAACAAAGAGAGGATAGCCAATACGAAGTAAAAGCTGAAAGTGTTTGTGCAACAAAATTTACTGCCAACATACTCTTTGAATACAAAGGAAAAGAATATATGGCTTGGGGAATACTTGAATGGGGTGGAGAACTAGGCGATAGCTATGGAGTGGACTTAATTAACGGGGGAGAGGTCAATGAAAGCAACCCGTTATTTGACTCTCTGCACGAGATTTCTAAAGATTTGCTAGAGAATTTCAATATTACAAGAGAGAATTTAGAGTGGGAATAGCGTTTAAACATACTCTAAATAATTAACGGATTAAATATTTTTTTTTACCAAATATTATCCATACATTTGCATATTAAAAAATTAATAATGAATTGCAAGAATTGTGATAGTAAAAACCTAGAGACACTCCAAGATGACTATAAAGGAGAGTATGCGGTTATTACCTATCAATGTTTAGATTGCAATTATAAAACAACCAACTATTATGACATTAAATATACCAATACTCACGCCTTTTATAAAAAGAATCAAAAGGAAAGGGTCGCATAAAAACTTTATATCCGACCGCACTTATGAGATACATAATAATATCGTCCGTTCATTACTCTCGATAAATTTGGAGACCCCAATCGAAGTCCAGCGAAATTTAAGGAGACGCAAAGGGGAAAAAAATAAGTTTATAATTTGCAAAATATCAGAGGAAGATTTAAATTTACTTACCGAGACTAAAAGCAAAATGAAGCTAGTCAAAAAATATAGGAGAAGATTAATTTTACTTAACACTTAGATATGGAAGGAATAATGGCAGAAGTATATCGACATGAAATTGGGGCTTTACGCAAAAGATGTGATGAGGTCTTAAAAGAATTAGAGATAATCCAAGAGGATTCTTTAAACTTAACCTCTAAACAAAAAGAGGTTTTAGAAAAAGCAATTAACTTACTAAAAGAAACACAATGAAAAATTATATATTCAAACAATACGCTGACAATATATGTGAGCATTTAGATATAGACACGGAAGAATTGTTTGCTAGAACGAAAAAACCGCAGGTAGTAGAAGGGAGACAGCTCTTATATTTTCTTTGTAATATAAAAAGACAAATGGGATTAACTGAGATTTCTTCTTACGCAGAGAAGTTAGGGTTAAATGAGGACGCAAGTAATGTGCGAAGAGCAATAGAAAAAGTAAAGGAGAAACTAAGTGATGACCCTGACTATGTATATATTATAAAGAAACTTGAAGAAATCCAATTATAATACATTAGACGAGGTGTTTAAACAAGCTCGAAAAGAACAAGGAAGTGTAAAGCTAGACGGCTTAGGTTATAAGGCGTCAATCTTTTTAGGGGTTAAAATTTCGAGAGATAATTTAAGCGGGGAAGTTAAGATATACGACCCAATTAAAAGTATAAATTATTATGTAGAGATAGAAGAAGAGCAGTATGAATCGTTTAAACAACTTGGGTGGAGAAAAGCAGTAATAGATTTATCTCTTTTGAAATACAAAGATAAGTTAGATAGAATTAAAGAGTCAATAGGAAGGGAGATGAATGGAAATAGAAGCCCTAAAAGATTAAGGATATTAAAAGAATCAAGAGAGCAGATTTTAAGAAAGTATTATAAGCTCTTACAAAAATAAACAACAACTAAAACTATAATTATGAATAAATCTAAAACAACAACCAAAGCAAAAGTGCAAACTACTTGGGAAGTATTGTCTGCCGTAGATGTGAGTCAGCACACCGAAAAAAAAGGTAATTTGACTTACTTGTCTTGGGCGTGGGCGTGGGCAGAGGTTAAAAAACGATTCCCTAGTGCAACCTACACTATATATAGAAACCCTCATACCAATCAACAATGGGATTATCAAGAGGGTGTGGGGTATATGTGTTCAACTAGCGTAACAATAAAAGAAGAAACATTAGAGATGTGGCTTCCTGTTATGGACTTTAGAAATAAATCTATGCTTTCGAACGCCACGACATTTGATATAAATAAAACCTTAATGAGATGTTTAACTAAAAACTTAGCAATGTTTGGTCTTGGTCATTACATATATGCGGGAGAAGATTTACCTAACTCTAGTGCTGACAATTTAACAACAGCACCACCCGTTGTAAAAAAGAAAGCGGTAGCTACTAAGCCCTCTAAAAAAACAATGACTGACGAAGAGTATCCGAAGATATTAAAAGGTGCAAAGCAATACCAAAAAGAAGGATTAAAAGAAGATGAGATTCTAAATAAATTATTTGAAGTATATCTGCCCGACCAAAAGTATGTTCAAAATTTAAGAAAGGATTTGTATGGAAAATAAAAAAATTATAGAGAAGTTAAGAATTGATGAACACTACTACGGAAAGTTTGGTCAGCAGTATTTATCTAACTCAGATATCAAAGTGTTAACTAGTGAGCCAAAAAGGTTTAGAGCCAAAGTGGAAACTAATAACGCACTTGAAGAGGGCAGATACTTTCATCAGCTTATATTAGAGCCACATAAGGCAAAAGACTTTCCAATGGTTGAAGCTAGCACACGCAACTCTAAGGACTATAAAGATTATTTAGAGAAAAATAAACTAGATTTTTGTTTAAAAAAATCAGAAGCCGATTTAATAAAAGAATGTGCAGATTGGTTTATGAATGAAGATAATAACGCTACAAAATCCTTAAGAGAATTAATATTTAGCTTTGAAGCATTACACGAAGAGCCAACCATAGCTGAGCTACATGGTCATAAATTTAAAGCGAAAGCAGATGTAATATGTAAGGATATTATTATCGACCTTAAAACAACAAGTAAAAATGTTGCGAATATAAATAGATATACATTTGATGAGTATGGATATAGCTCTCAAGCGTATGTGTATCAAAAACTTTTCGGCATGCCAATATGTTTTGTGTTTATAGGCAAAACAAAAAAATATTACGGCACAAAGCCACAAGAGTTTTATTATGATGTAGCCATCATAAATCCATCTGAGTCCACGCTACAAAGCGGGGAACAAAAGGTGCAAGAAGCCCTATTAATATATGATAAATATTATGGGGAGAATGCTGACTCTAATATAGAGGAAGCGGTAATTAAAAAAGAAGTTTAACATAAATTAATAACAATGTCAAAGACAAGAAAAGTAGTTAGCACTACTAACATAAGTATCAACATAGACAAGATACCAAAAGACAAAATTGTCAAAGGAGAAAAAGGAAGTTATGCAAACATAACTATACTTAACTTTGATAGTGATGACGAGTATGGTAAAAACTCTACTGCTGTCGTTTCTAAAACGAAAGAAGAAAGAGAAAGTGATACGCCTACTACCTATTTAGGAAATGGGTGGTATAATAAGAAAGAGGAAGAAGATAATCCTTTTTAATTTTTAGTTTAACTAAAGGGGGGAAGTGGTTTATAAGTTAGTTTTCATATTGTAACCCCCCTTTTTTTTATTTATCATTGGAGACACAAGTAACAATTTTTCAGAACATTAAGACAACCGATACACCTTTTTATAAGAGTGTATTATATATACTGAATAGGATAAAAGAGGGTAGGTCTAAAGATTTAGTTAAAAAAATAAGGAATGAAAAAGATAAGACCCAACGAAATGAGTTGAAAAAAAGTTTACCCGCTATTTGTTTTTCAGGTAAGTTTAAAAAAAGAGCGGACAATTCTATTGAAGAGCATAGCGGATTAATATGTTTAGATTTTGACGGGTATAAAAAGAAAAAAGATTTACTTGAAGACAAGGAGAATTTTCAAAAAAATAAATTTGTGTTTTCCGTTTTTGTTTCGCCATCAGGGAATGGGTTGAAAGTATTGGTAAAAATTCCCCACGATATAGAAAACCATACTAAATATTTTAACTCTTTAAAGAAAGAATTTAATTCTATTTACTTTGACACTACCACCAAAAACATTTCAAGAGTTTGTTATGAAAGTTATGACCCTTTGCTTTTTGTAAATGAAACTTCTTCAGTATGGGAAGAAATAGAAGAGGAAGAGTATAAAGAAAAAAGCACTATAAAAGATACCCCAATATTAAAAATACAAGATGAAAATAAAATTGTAGACATATTAGTTAAATGGTGGAAAGAGAAGTACCCTATGACAGAGGGACAGCGAAATCATCATGTATATATTCTAGCAATGGCGTTTAATGATTTTGGAATAGGAAAAAATTTAGCTTCATTTATATGTAATCAGTATTCATCGCAAGACTTTTCTCAAAAAGAAATTGAAACAACTATAAACTCAGCGTATAGTAATACGCAAAATTTTAATACTAAATTTTACGAAGATAGCGAAACAATAAATGAAATAAAGCAAAGACTAAAAAGAGGGGAGACTAAAAAGCAAATAAAAAAAGATTTAAAAAAGGGAGAACTAGACGGAGAGACCATTGATGCGGTAGTGGAAAAAGCAGATGAGGACGGAGACCTAAAGTTTTGGTTTAAAAATGAAAAGGGAACAATTAAAATTATACCCATCCTGTTTAAACAATACCTAGAGGATAATGGTTTCTATAAATATTGCCCTGAAGCTAGCAAGAACTATGTGTTTGTAAAAGTAACAAACAACTTAATAGACCACACAAGTGAAAAAGAGATAAAAGATTATGTTTTAGACCACCTGTATTCATTTGAAGATGTGTCAATATATAATTACTTTGCAGACCAAACACGCCTGTTTAGAGAGGAATTTTTAACTCTTTTGTCTACTATTGATATATATTTTATAGCCGACACGAAGAGCTCATCATACTTATATTATAGAAATTGTGCTGTTCAAGTTACAAAGAACGAAGTAAGAGCAATAGACTATCTAGATTTAGGTGGGTATGTGTGGAAAGACCATGTGATAGATAGAGTGTATAAAGAATGTGAGATAATTGAGTGCGATTATAGTAAGTTTATAAGAAATATATGTGCACAAGACGATACTCGTGTAACCTCTATGGAGTCAACTATAGGGTTTTTAATGCACGCACACAAGAATTTATCTTATTGCCCAGCAGTAATTTTGAACGATGAAGTTATCTCAGACAATCCTGAAGGTGGAACGGGAAAAGGAATATTTATGAACGCACTTTCTCATTTAAAAAAATTAGTAACCATAGACGGAAAAGCATTTACTTTTGAAAGAGCGTTTGCTTATCAATTAGTTTCTGCCGACACTCAAATACTATGCTTTGATGATGTTAAAAAATATTTTGATTTCGAAAGATTGTTTAGTGTGGTTACAGAGGGGCTAACATTGGAAAAGAAAAATAAAGACGCTATTAAAATTCCCTTTCATAAATCTCCAAAGATTGCTATAACAACAAACTATGCTATTAAAGGAGCGGGAAATTCTTTTGCGAGAAGAAAGTGGGAGTTAGAGTTACATCAGCACTATACAAAAAAATATACACCACAAGATGAATTTGGGAGATTATTCTTTGGCGATTGGGATGATGATGAGTGGTGTGTGTTTGATAATTATATGATAGGTTGCTTACAATTATATCTAAAAAAAGGATTGATACAAAGCGAGTTTGTTAATTTAAAGATAAGACAACTATCCGCAGAGACATCTCACGATTTTATAGAATGGTGTGGACTATTAGAAGGTGGAGAGCCAAATCAAAAATTAGAACCTGAGATGAGGATATATAAAAACGAAATGTATTTTGATTTTATTAATGAATACCCTGATTACGCACCTAAATCCAAAATGACTATCAGTAGAATTAGGTTTTATAAATGGCTACACTCTTATTGTATTTACAAGACAGGTCAGCCAGCTTTAGAGGGGAGGGATACAACAGGGAGATGGTTTACTATTACATACAAGGATGAGGCGGAACAAGAGATAGACCAAGAAGAAATGCCGTTTTAAGGGGGTGTCTAGGTATTAGGAGGTAGGAGAAAGTCTCTTAGAACGCTTCCTACGAGGTCAAATTTTAAAAAATATATGAATTTTAGAGAATATCAAGTAAAAATTATAAAAAATGCAGTCAGCGTTCTTAATCGTTATCAGTTCGTTTATCTATCTATGCAGGTTAGAACAGGTAAAACTTTAACAGCTATGGGGGTGGCTCAAAAACTAAAGATTAAGCGTATGCTTTTTGTAACAAAGAAAAAAGCTATCTCCTCTATAGAGCTAGACTACACGAAGCTCAATCCTAAATATGAGTTAGTTGTTATTAATTACGAAAGTCTACACAAGATTGAAGGGAAATTTGATTTTATAGTGTTAGATGAAGCTCATAGTATGGGGGCTTATCCTAAACCTAGTAAAAGAACTAAAATGGTTAAAGATATTATATCTAAAAACAAACCTTATGTAGTTTTAATGTCAGGGACTCCTTCTCCTGAATCATTTAGTCAGCTTTATCATCAGGTGTATGGATGTCCTCATAATCCTTTTAATGTATTCACTAACTTTTATTCATTCGCTAGGGTGTATGTAGATGTAATGCCTGTTAAGATTGGGAGCTTGACTCATAATGATTATTCGCACGGTAAAGAATCCATATTGCACGCACTACAACCCTATATGATTTCTTATACTCAAAAAGAAGCGGGCTTTAAAGTAGAGACAATAGAGCAAATTAAAAAAGTAAAGATGAGTGATTTAACTTATGATATAATTAAAAAGTTAAAGAAAGATAAAGTGTTTGAAGGGAGAGAAGAAGTAATATTGGCAGACACAGGAGTAAAGTTAATGTCTAAAATTCATCAGCTATGTTCAGGGACTATTATATTTGAAAGCAATAAAGCTCAGGTGCTAGACCATACCAAAGCTAATTATATAGCTTCAGAGTTTAAGAATAAAAAGGTGGGTATTTTTTATAAGTTTACCGCAGAGTATAAAGCTCTAAAGGATATCTATGGAGACAAACTCACTAATGATATACAAGAGTTTAAAGAAAGCGATAAGTCTATAGCTTTGCAAATTGTCAGCGGAAGAGAGGGGATAAGTTTAAAGGAAGCAGAATGCTTAATCTATTATAATATTGATTTTAGTGCATTAAGTTATTGGCAATCTCGTGATAGAATGACAACCAAAGACACTAAAACAAATAAAGTATATTGGATATTTGCAGAGGGAGGGATAGAAGATAGGATATATAAGGCTGTGTCTAAAAAAAAGGATTACACACTGCGACACTTTAAAAAAGATTTATTAAGTTTATAATTATGAAAGAACAAAAATTAATAGAGATGATGAACAAGCTTAACAAGCTTGACGAAATCATGCAACAAGTAATACAGGAAATGTACAACCTTAAAAACCTATCAGTAGGAACATTAGAAACAATTAAAAGAATGCCCCAGTATGATAAAGCTTTAGATAAGCTAAAAAAAGAATCAGAGAAACAAAAAAAAGAAGCAACTAAAACAACTAAAGATGATAAATAAAAACGAATTACTCTCCGTGTGCTGTGGTTATTATCCCATTGGCGAAATCGATAAGTATAACACAGGAAGATGTTCTCACTGTCACGAGGGGACAAGTTTTGAAATTATAAATGATTAATATGGAAAATAAAAGAAAGCCTCCTAAAAAGAAATGGACTATCGTTGATGATGTCTATGTAATTGAAGAGTTAATGAATCGATATAGTTATGAAAAGACAGACTCGTTATTAGAAAGGATATCTTCGGATATCGACACGACCCCAGAGTCATTAAAAATGCGAATCCAAAATTATATAGCTGTTTTAACGGAAGCGGAAGAGGGATTGTCAAATGTAGCTCAAGCCTCGAGACAAGCAATAATAAAAGCTTATAGAAAATACAGCCAACTAGATTTATATAATAAATTAAAAGATTAATTTTGTATAATGACCGAACAGCAAATTCAAAAAAAGAAAATTGATGAGTTAGAAATGTTAGGTTATTATGTTATAAAATTAATAAAGACAAACAAAAATGGTATCCCGGATTTAGTTGCTCTGCATCCGACCGAGGGGGTGAAGTTTTACGAGGTTAAAACTCCAAAAGGAAAAGTATCTGCCCTTCAAGAATACCGTATAAAAGAATTAAAAGAATATGGATATACCACGCAAATTATCAGGGAATGAATATTACTACGAAATGGAGGAAACTTTTTTAGAAGAACTAGAGCTATTGCCTCCTATATATAGTGCGGCTATAATAATGAAACTCGATATGTTAGCCACTCAGATATATAAAGAGAACAGAGAGTCTAAAAATTTTAAGAGATTTGGTCTGGTAGCTGGAGTAATAGCTAAACACAACCCTTTATATTTTAGCGTAGAATTTTTAAACTCTAAGTCTATGCACCCTTTATTTTATAAATTTGAAATAATTGATGTGGATGATTACTTAGATTATATTAACTTAAATCAAACTATTGACCATGGAAATGATACAAATCCAAAAACTATTAATAAAACTATTTGATAATGACTTTACTTTGCCGGGCAGAGACAGAAATAATGTTTATCAGCGTGCGGTATATTATAAGTTATGTCGTGATTTTACCCGCTCTTCCACTATAGATATAGGCAAATCAATTAGACGTGACCATGCTACTGTCTTACATGGGTTAAAACTTTTTTTAAACCTTACTTTATGGAAAGAGGAAAAATACCTGGAAGTATACAGTGAAGCAAGAGATAAAATTACAGACCAGCTCACTAAAACAAACGGATATTTACGTAAAACCTACAAACAAAAATACCAACAGCTTCTGTTTAAACATATTCTTCTTAAAGAAAAACACGCTAAATTAAAAACAAGATTAGAAAAAATTACTTAACTTTAGGGTAAGGATTTTTATATATGTCTTACACTTATGATGATATAGACAAGATTATGGAGTTCACAAGCTGGACAACTTCTAAAAAGATTGATAAACTTTTAGAGATAGACGCTGACTTGTATTGTAATCTAGGAAGTGAATCAAGTAAGACAGAAGTTGAAAACGTCAAGCGACAGTCAAGGAAGATTTATAGAGCAATAAAAAAAATAGATAGTTATCAGGGAGGTCTTTTGTTAAGAGAACAATAAACCGAATGGTATGCACATAACGCCTATAGAAAAGAAACGCATCCAGAATATTAACTTCATAATGGATGACATTCACGACTCCGTTAGTAATATATACGAAAGTTTAGTAGACCAAGACTATGACTCTACAAGAGAGTCAATTATATCTCTTAACCACAAACTTAAAAGTATTAACGAATCAATAAGCCATGACATATAGTGACTTTAGACCACGGCTTAGAGGTAATAGAAAAGCCGCTTATGAAAATATAACTAAAAATGAGAAAAGAATTTTAGTTGTCGGAGACCTACACGCTCCCTTTACATTACCTAATTATTTAGATTTCTGCATAGATGTATATGCTAAATACAACTGTAATCAAGTAATTTTTATTGGAGATATTATTGATAACCACTACTCCAGCTTTCACACAACAGACCCTGACGGATTAGGAGGAGGTGATGAGTTAGATTTAGCAGTAGAGGATGTGGCTAGATGGTACAGTCAATTCCCTGTTGCTGATGTGATGATTGGTAATCACGATAGGATGATAATGCGTAGAGCTTTTGATTCCCAAATACCTCAGAGATGGATTAAAAGTTATAATGACGTGTTAGGTACACCAGATTGGAACTGGTTAGAAAACGTAGTATATGATGATGTGCTTTACGAGCATGGAGAGGGTGGTCAAGCGGCTACGAAAGCCAGGAACAATATGATGTCTTCTGTTTGTGGACACACTCACACCTCTGCTTATGTGCAGTGGTATGTAGGGAAAAGGTTTAGAGTATTTGGTATGCAGGTAGGGTGTGGAATAGACGCTAAAAGCTATGCTGCTGCATACGCTAAAAACTTTAAGAGACAAGCTATAGGATGTGGTGTTGTTATAGGGGGGCACACGGCAATTAACTGTTTAATGCACTTATAATGTTTAATACTGATAATCCTCAACAGGACTTTTTTGTAGTAATTATATTGAATTTTTTAATATTATACGCTATCTACGCTTGGCTCTTCTAGCAGCTCTGCGAGCCCGCCTTTGGGCTCTTTTAGCTAAACGAGTTTTAGAAGTGGACTTAGAATGAATACGAGAAGGTAATCTCCCTGAAGGAGTTTCATCTTCCCACTGCTTAGCCATCTCAGGTTTATTAGCGTACATCCATCTTCTTTGTGCTTGACTTTTAAAAGGCATAATTATTTAACGCTGTCTTTAATTCTTCTTAAGTTATAGTTAATAATTGAACCGACCTCTGCTGGTAAAGCTCCTGATATATATAAGGGCCACAACACTGCTGTAGTTTGTGCTAATTCGTAGTGGTCTGCATCCAACTCTTTACCATTGTAAGTTCCTGATAACATAGTTTTTAAAAGTTGAAAGGGTTGGGTCGTAGCTTTTTCAACAACAATACTCCCTAAACCTAAATCTTCTAATAATGTTTCACTGCTAGTGTAAAACTCAAATGGATTTTCGTCATCTGATATAGAAGCAATAAGACCGTTTAAAGCTATCTTTACTCCATCATCAAGAGGTGGTAGGGGACTTAATATATCAGATGCAACATTTCCAAGCCTACCCTTTAACCTGTTAGCTGTTTGCTGTTCAAGTTTTTCGGGGTCTTCTTCTGGTGCACCCAGCATATTTGAAAGAGCAGCTGTACCCATTGTAAGCCCTAAACCTATAGAATTAAACACAGCAGTTTCTACAGCCAGCCCTCCAAGAGAACGAGCCGCTGTGAGTCTGTCTTGTGTTTCGGAATTTTTATTAGTCATAGTATTTAAATCAGAATACATTCTGCTTTTTTGATTTAATAAAAAGTTAGAAAAAGGGATGAAAAGTTTTGTCAGTATTCTGGTTGTTGTATCATCACTTCTAAACCACGCTCCTTGTAAATCTCTTTGTGAAACGTTTTGTTGTCTATCTACCTGTTGTTGAGCATAGTTACCAGCCTCTGTATCTACTTCATGATTAGCCCAATCGAACCCCTCTGCAAAAACATCAACACCTTTTCTTTTCATTTCTCTTCCATAGTAAGCTACCCACGATGCGTTTGCCGCTATCTTATCGGGATTTATAAGCATTTGTTTTAGCCACCAATTTTGTAGTTTGTCTAACTCCCCAACCATCTTACCGCTTTTAGTTCTTGCTTGTTTTTCTAATTTAGTGTTATACGAATCAAGTAAGGCTTCTGCCTCAATACCCCTGTTAGCGATATCGTATGGAAGCTTTTTTATCCATTCCCTTAAAGCTTTGTTAGAGGTAAACTGTCTAACTGCATCAAAAGTATTTCTACCTCCAGCATTAACAGCGGTGTTTGAAAGTGGAACTAACTGCTTGGGATACTGACCAACACTACCCAAAGTTCTTGATACCCCAAAAGTTATAATCCTATTCATAATCCGAGCCCCTCTTCTAGCCTCCTCTGAAATAAATTTATTTCCTCTTTTATCATTTACATATTCTTTAATTCTATTTAAAAAAGCCTCCCTGACTGTGGGGTCGGGAATGATTTGTACAAAAGCATCCGAATCTGTATATCCCTTGAGTTGCTGTATGCCTTCGGCGGTATCCATATCGGTTATTGCTTTCCTGATTTTAAACATCTGTTGTGAATCAAAATCTAAATTAACATAACGCTTTTTTGATGTTTGTTTCAAAGACCTTAATCTTTGGTTTTTTTCCAGCACCCCAGTTTTTTTGTCATATATTTTTCTTTTATTTAGATTTGGGTTGTCAAATATCATACCATCTAAATCAGGAGCTTGAACATCTTCTAGCAAACTATAGGTATCCGAAACATAATTAGGGTCACTATCTAATGAAACATTATATATATCTAAAGCATGGTTTTTTAAATCAGGATATATTTGTGACCACTCATTTATTATAAAATCTACCGCATCAATATTAACACCATCGACGTTATTTTTTACATCTTGGATTGTTACGGCATCTTTTAATATACGGTCATAAACCTTTTGATAATCCTCCGCTTTTTGTTGCTCTAAAGGAGTGCCATTTCTTAATTCTACTATAGATTCTTCTATTAAATTTTTTCTATCCTGAAAATATTCTTGTTGTTCCGAAGGTGTTCCCTCAATAGTTCTATTTATAAAACCGTACATTCCTCTTTCAGTTACATTTTCCGCTGAATAAAAATCTTGGTCATTAGCTTTTTTCTTATAAAATTTATCGTGATACAAGTCACCAATAGCGGTAGCTATTCTTTCACCATTTGCCGCCCCATTAATTACTTTTTGTAACCCACTATTTTCAAAAAACGTACGTGAATCTCGTTGGTTACCAAACATAAACTCAGACATAACAGGTAGAGATGCAATGTTTTTACTCCAATACAAACCTGTTCTTGTAGGGAGTATCTTGTCTACAAAGTTTTTAACCTCACTTGACCTTAAATTATTAGCGCTATCAATTATAGCTAATTCTCCTCCTTTATATTTAGAGGTTGTAGCTAGCATACCACCAGACTCTCCGTTCACTGCAAAATTTACTATTGCATCAATTGCTTTTACTTTATCTGGAGTTGACAACTTTGTAACATCTATTTCCATAAAATCTTTAACAATTCTTTTTTGACGTGGAGTAAGATTAATCTTTTGTCCGCTAGGCGAAAATGTATCTACACCCGTATCTAACTGATTTTGAATAATAGTTTTGTAAGTTTTAAAAGCATTATCGGCTGCTGTATTTATAATTTGTTCTTTACCAGTCACCCTACTAATCTCATTAGTTATAAAGTCATCAGGACTTCCAACCTCTTCGTTGTATGCGTTTCTTAAAACCTCGTTTACTTCATTCATTGATAGCTCTTCAGCTGAAACACCGGTCAATTCTTGGAAAGCATCTTGTTTAAGCTGCGCAACCTTTATTTTTTCTGCTTCTAGTTCTTGTTGTGTATACTCCGTTATATCTTTAATAACAAATGGAGAACCAACATCAGCTCCTTTTTTAGTTAGCCTTGTAGGTTTTAAGCCTTCCGTTATTTGATTAGCTTTATTTACATATTCTTGTAAATCTGACACCTCTAATGGATTTATGTTTAAAAATTCTTCAGCGGCAACTATCAGGTTGGCGTCTAATTTTTTTCTTCCTCTTTTAATTTGACTTTTAATTTTCTTTACCAGAGTATTTCCTTCGGTATATAGCTCTCTTCTTTCAGGGGTGTCAAAAGTTCTTATCACTTTCTCTAATGTATTTCTTACTTTCCCCGCATTATCAAAAGTAGATTTTTGTATACTGGCCTTGAGTCTTCCAATAACTGCTTTAGACACGTCAGTGTTTTCCGAAAGCTTTTCTACCAAATCTAAAAACCCCTTTTTACGGGCCTCATTAGTATTTAAAGGTTTAGCAATACTCTTAAATACTTCCTCTTTTTGTTCTATTAAATTTTCATTTGTAGTGTTATTTATAACTTCGGTAATTTTGTTTTCAACTGCCACCTTTACTTCTTCACCTCGTGGCTGTTCACTTAATTGTCCCTCTGTAGTAACTGGGCCTTTTTCTTTCTCTTCTATCTTTAATTTTTCTTTTATCTCTGCTGTTCTGCTGGGAGTTTCCTCTATAGTTTCATCTAAATCTATAGTTACAGATTCATCTGTGTCCACTCCATATAAAGAGGAAAGTTCTTTTTCAATTTCTACTCTCCTTATCCTTGAACCTTTATCGGTATTATTTTGTAATTTTTTAGCTTCAATCTCTAACTCAATTACTCGTTCCCTGATATTAACAGGTAATTGTGGGAGCGTTGTTTGTCCCTCTATTAAAACTTGCTGTTTAATTTTTAAATCTTCTTTTCTTTTTTTTGCTAATTCTAAGAGCTGGGGGTCATTTTTAATGGTAATATCTACCTTTGCAAAGTCTGAATCGGTATAATTTTTTATAGCATCTTCAATGTCACTTCTCTTTACCGGTTCTTTTCCTATTCTATATTTAGGTCTGGATATTAATTGTCCATATACAAATGAACCCGGGGCAGTAGCCGTTCCTGCTATTCCCTCAAAACCTATTTCCCTTACATCCATTTCTTGTCCAACAACCGCTCTAGCAGCAGCTTCTCCAGCTGACCCCCCTACTGTTTCTATACCTCCAGCGACTATCAATTCTTTCCCCGCTTGGGTGGCACGATTAAATTTACCAGCCTTTTTAGCTGCCCCTTTTAAAGATTGAACCGCTTTACCAGCGATACCTGCTGTTAGAGCGTCAATAGCACCAATAGTTAAACCTCTCCTTGCTGCTCTCCCTTTAATTCTGCCGTAGGCTTCTTCATCATTTATTACTTCCATTACTGCTTCTTTAGTAAATTCTTTTCCATTAGCTTCTATCTCTTCCTGTAGAAATTCTCCAAAAGATAAAGCGGTTTCTAATGTTCCTCCTGCTAATCCTAAAGCATAAGGCAAACTGCTAATAAAACCCCCTATAGCCCCAGGTATTGCACCAATACCTCCTGCGAATGCCCCAGCGGCAGCTCCCGCTCCTGTCCCAGTAGCGATAGCAGCTCCCGCATTTCTTAAAGAAGCTGGATTTGCCATAGCGGATACAGAGCTGACAAATAACTGAGGTATAATTTGCCCTCTATTTTTCACTAACGCTTTTAAAAACCCAAACATCCCACCTCCAGCTAACTCAAAGTCTTGGTTAAACTTACGCATTTCATCTGACTCAGGAGTGTTAGCTAATTCATTCTGAGCTGCAATAAAATTTTGAATATCTTCCTGAGTAACATTTTTACCACCCGCTATTAAGTCCATTAATTCTAAAGCATCATCTACAGCCGCTCCTTGAACTTGACCTTGTTCAGCCGCCCTATATATGTCTCCAAAAAAATCTGTAATAAAATTTTTCCCTAAGGTTCTCTCAATAGCTGTGTCTTTTTCGGTTTCAGCTATTACGCTTGGAAGCACTGATTCGTACTCTGGCAAGTCCGAAGAACCACTTTCCGAGTCGGATTCCGTAATAATTTCTTCTTCCTCTTTTTTTTTTAACCCTGTCTTAATTTGCCACTCTTCAAGGGTATTGGTAAGTTTACCTTTCTTTGTTAAGTATTCATGTATTGTAATTTGTATTTCTGGACTATTAGACACATTATTTTTCCACTCCTCAAAAGAAACTTGTACCTGCCCTTGTGAGGTTAAATAAGTCCAAATATTATTTAATATTTCATCATTCATTAGTTGCCCATTGAGGTGTCACCAGAGGAACTGTCTTCATCACTTCCTTTGATAAACCTGTTGTAAATAAATTCTAAGTTTTCATCGGGCACATAAATAACTGCCTCAGTAATTTCGTTAACAATCTGTTCAGGGGTTAGATTTCTTATATCTATCTCAACTGTTGAATAAGTACCCCCCGGCTTAGGAACTCTTAACTCTATTTGTTGTTTTAATAATCTTTGAGAATCTATTGTAATGCCAAAGTTTCCTAAAATATCTTTAAGCCTTTTAGTTATTTGATTATCCTTATCAGTTAACCATCCTTTGGTAAACGGGAATCTCATACCCTCTCCTCTTTCAAACCCTGCGGCAATAGGTCCACTTATTTCTTTACGTATAAATTCTTCTATAGCAGGCATGTTTAAGGTAATACTTGTTTCTGTCTCTCCCTCAATTTCTCCTATTCTTGCGTTGATTAAATTAGTAGAAGCTTTCGTGTTAGCTGTTCTAGCAACAAGGTTGTCTATTTCCTCTTGAAGTTTATCTTCTATTCCATACTCTGCTTCTGTTTGAGAAGTTATAGCTACTGTTTCTAACTTGTCTCTTACATAATCTTTGGCAATCTCTCTTTGCTTATCTGATACCGCCGGCATCCCATTAATATCTACATAAATAGTATTAGGATTATCTTTGTGTAACTCTTTTAAAGCGGCCTCTTGTTCTTCCCTTGTTTGATTTTGGGTATAAAAATCATCAGATAATCTTTCAAAATCATATCCACCAATGTAATCATATAATATCCCATAAGCGTTAGAATCTTGTGTGACCATAGCGGCTGCACTTTTATCTAACTCATCATTGTTTATTTCTCCTGTAGTGGGGTCAATAAAATATCCTGTAACTGTTTTTCCAAACTCGTCTTTATAACTAAAAGCTACATTTGCTTTAGCGTCTTCTATACCTTGGTTTAAATCATACTTCTGTTGCTTCATATTAGCAAGGGTAAACAGCTCGGATGTATCCAGAGTCTCTGTTGTACCATCTTCTCTTTTCTTTACAAAAGATATCTTACCGTTAGGGCCAACATAAGTTTCTACCCCCTGGAAGTCCATCATTTCTTGAGTCATGGCATTTGTCCAGTTAGAATACCCTGATAATGTTCCGTTCTGCGCTCCCTCTACATTTGCATCGTACTGCTCTGCATAGGTCTTAGCGATAGCGAGCACTCCTTTAGTCTCACTCATCATAGTATTTTTAGTAGCGTTAAATTGATTAAGATTTATATTACCTAGACGAAGGTCATTATAATTTTGTAACATTCTAGCTTCTATCTGAGAGGTCATATTAGACATCGCAGTATTATACTGAACGTTCTGACTCTTAGGCCTATTAAGCAAGGCTTCTGACTGGTCTCTGATAGCCTGGTCAACACCTTCTCTTTTCTTTTGCCTATCCTCCTCTATCTTTTTGATAGACTCCCTAGCGTCTTTAGTTATAGCCGCCCAGTCAACAATAGCTGGCTCATCGTCTCTTATGTATCCGTATCCTAGTGGCATAATTAATCTATTTCAAATAAAGACCCATAAGGAATCCCGCTGATACTTGAGATTAAATTGGGGTCAGTAATCAAGTCATATATATCAGGATTATCTCTACGCATCTGTCTAGTATCTCTTTTAAACATTCTAGCTCCAACTCTATTTCGAGCATCTAAACCTCTGTTTGCTTCTATTCTGTCTAGTCTTTTAGTTTGTCTTCCACTTTTTCTTGCCGCTTTTTCAGCATCTGTTCTTTGTCCTGCATATAAATCTGACCCCTCAAACAGCGTTGTCCCCATATCTACCAAGCCTTGAACCCCCGCTGTCGTGGCTGCGGCTGCTGCTCTTCTTGCATCTGCTGCCATCATCTGTTGTCCGGTAGCTTCTGCTAAATCTAAACTCGCTTTTTCTTTTTGTAGGTTAACGTCTTCTTGAGCAGCTAATTCATCCAGTCTTTGCATCTCGCTAGCCATATCTGCACGCTGTTGTCTCTGCGCCTGCTGTTGAGCTTGCATTACTCTACCAGCAGTAGCTGCTGCCCCTCTTGGGTCTCCCTGTACACCAGCCTCTAAAGCTGCTGCCCCTTGGCTAAGCAAAGCTTCCCTTTCTAATGCGTAAGGTTCTTTAGCTAAAGAAATCCCCCTCATCATATTCACGTCTAATTGTTTTCTTGCTTTTTCTAACGCATTAGCTGCGTCTCTTTGAGCGTCTCTTGCTAATTTATTTTGTTTGTTTGCCTCGGCAAAGCTAAACCCCGCTCCTGCGGCGGATATAGTTGTTAAAGCGATTGTACTAAATGCTGGCATATTATATTTTTTTTATCATTTCTGTTGCGTTGATGTCTCCTTTTGTATATCCTAATTCTTCGTAGGTTTTAATTAAATTGTCATTTTTTAAAAGCGCATAAATATAAACGCTTCCATTGTCTTGACAAATGTTTGTTAAAACAGCTATCAAAAACTTTACTGCCTCGTGTTTTAGTTTGGTATCCTCTATTTTTTTGTCGGAGATAATCCAGTCTACCCACGAAACTTTTGAGTTGGTCATATACATAAATCCAGCACAAATAGGCTTTTCTTCATGTAAAATCATCAATCCTCCTCTTCCTTCATCTGGTAAAAAATCTATGGGAGGCGGTTGCCATCCCCAATCTTTCCACCATCCTACCAAAACATCTTCATAATCTGAAGGATTTAATTCTTTTATATTAAATTCCATTCTCCCACAAAGATACTAATTTTTAAGGATAACTTTTCATAACATCACTCTCTACTGCAAAGAGTTCTGTCTTATTCGTGTTAAAATTAGTCACTGTAAATAAACAGTAGTGACCAAGTAACCCATGTGATTCTGCTTCTGAGCTCTTGATATACATTATATATGGGTCGTTTGTAGGAAAAGCTACAGCCGAAGCATCACTAGTGCTGACATATAGATTGTTTAAACCATTTTGTAAATCTACTTCAATATTAGTTACTACTCCTCCAAATCCTAAAGTGGTATATGCTGGTTCTGAGTGATAAACATAATCACCAATACTTATTATACTTCCTATCGAAACTAGAGGGTCAGTTGAAAAACTTAATATTGTTAATCCTCCATCCACAGCTACGTTGGTTGTTTTTCCTATACCATTAACCGACCTCATAGCATATTCACTTGTAAGGGCGGGAATTTTTCCTTCCTGTCTTACATAAGCAAACCATGCGCCTTCCTTTTTTTCAAACCAGCCATCCTCTATATTGCCATTTGTTTGTATATCTGTTTCTAAGTAAGCTTCCCACGCAGTGTCTGATTCTAAGTTTAAAGTTTTAAACACTTTATTTTGTAAAGGGTCAGCATTAAATACACTAGAGATTTGGGAGTTATATTGTACTCCATAATAATTATTTCTTAGTTCGTTAGAGTTGTGTCTGAATAAATTTCCTCCTTTAAAAGTGTAGAAATAATTGTTCATTCCTATCATATAGTCAGGGTTAAACGAATAGAAGGAAGGCCATCCTTGGGCATTGTTACTGTAAGATAATGTCCATTCAGTATTTACTGGGGACGGAATCGGAGGCACTACACTTGTTGGCACTGGTGTAGGACTGGGCGCTGCCGGTGTCGGAGTTACAGGTGAGCCACATCCAGAGTTATATCTTAAATTGTTTTCTCCTCCCATATACCCCTCAAAAAATCCTTCATAACTTACTACCGAAAAGTCTCCATTCACATTTATTTCTACATCTCCCCAATAAAAAGTATATGTATTCCCGTCTAAAGCTACTTTTGTACCTGCATTATACTGACCGCTATAGGATATTAAAGACTCTAAGCCATTATTAAGTATAGCTATAGGGTGGGCTTGAGGCACATTAGATAAGGTGTATTGTCCTAATTGTACGTTATAGACTCCATAAGCACCTAAAGTTGACCCATTAAAAACATAAGTGGTTGACTTAGGGATGTCGCTAGGATAAGGCAATAAGCTGGCTAAATCTAATTCCACCACCTCAACTGTATTGGTTTGTATTAAACAAAACTCAGGTATAGTAGACGGTGTTGGTGGAGTTGGAGGTGTTGGTGGAGTTGGAACAGCTGCACATGCCGCACAATCTACATAAGTGAGTAAACTAGAAACATCTATGTTGCTGGTGGTGCTAACTGTTGTTCCATTTTGCCAACAAATAGAACTATATAGCATTGTTGTAGGCCAAGAAGAATACCCAGCAGGAGCTCTAAATACTTGCTTTTCAGCAGGGTTGGTACAATTCTCATACTCCTTGTAATCATAACCCGGAATAGGAGTATTGTCGGCAGCTCCACAATTAGTTAAACACTCAGCGCCTACCACATTATACGAACCTCTTAATGAATTTTTTCTAGGCGTTGTTCCTTCTAACACGCATAGCTCTTCTGTTTTGTTAGCGCCTAACTCATACACTAATTTTGTTCCATCACAACAAGTTACATTCCATGCACAATTATTAGAATCCGATAAACTTCCGTCTATATTTCCACCCCCTCCATCTATAGGGCAGACAAATTTGTAGGTATTACACGCCATAAGTCAATAATTATTTACAAATTTACGAATTTAATAGTTAAGTCTTTTAACTAACCATCCATTCCTTAACTAAGTTATAGAACTTATTGTTAGGGTATTTAGTTATATCGTGATTAGGAAACGTAGCTTTATTAAATAAAGGGTCAACACTGTAGTGTGCAAAGAAATGATTATACTCATCAAACTCATTAAACCCTGGTATGTAAGTATTGTCCTGTCCTATCATTTTTATTTTATGATTATGGCAAGCGATTGAAAAGGAGCTCATACATGCCCACCACTTCCAGTTTGGCTCACAATCTGACTCTACTATCTTCTCTGCTATAGAGATAACATCATCTATAATTAATTTTAAACATTTGGTTTTAATTAGAATAGGAACAAAACCTCCATTCATAAATCCACCAGAAGCATGAGTAAGATACTCTTGTATCTTGGGATAATTTTTCTGTGTGTCATTGGAAATAAACATGTGCCAATCTTCATATCCATTATAACACACAACAGTGTCATCCGTTGGCATTATATGGTCATACTTTTTTAATGAGATAATATCCATATCGCAAAGCACAATAACATCATTATCATTATACGTGTCAAGCAAAGGTTTAATAGAAGAAAAAACATTTATTACAACACAGTTTTCATTTCTACTTTTTACATACTCCCAAACCGGGGGGCTCATATAATGAGGCAGTCCTTTTATATCCCAATCTATAGTATTATATACAGGACTAGTGGTGTTGTTTTGTTTAACAATAGTTAATAAGCTATTAGTGTAAGACTCTAATCCATAGACTTTTTTTTGACAATAAGCCCAAAAACTAGCTTTCCACCTATATCTTATGTCTACGATGGCGCTGGGAATAAATCTAATCATTTCTTTCTAAATGTGTGGTACTTAAAATGGTCTTTACTTAAATGAATATTAAGGGGCTTGTTTTCTTTTTGAAAATAATAATCCCTTTTCTTTTCAGTTATTTCAAACGAATCTTTAAAGTTAAATAAAACCTCATCTTGTAAAGCATAAAGGTTGCAGTTTAAATTCAGCTGGTTAGACCTGTAATATAAATCATTAATAAAATAATCCCTAGGATGAAGAGGAAGAATCTCTACATTTTCCTCTTTAAACTCTTGGTAAAAATACCACTCCATATACTTATTAATCTCCTGCATATAGTGGTCTAAAGATTTTATTCTTTCAAACTTGTGCCATAAAGATTTTTTCAAATAAAAACAACTGCTAAATAATGACATATTATCTGGAGGATATTTAAAAAAAATACCATCTCTATTTGGGTATTTGTTTATTAATTCAGCTACATCTTTTTTTAACAAAAAATCATAATGAATACTAAACACTCCTTCACCCTCCACTAACCTGTATCCTTTTTTAAACTGATTGATGATAGCGTAGGGAGCAAAGCTATCATAAGGAGTAAAGGTGTCGTACCTCTCATACGCTGTTTGACTAGCGTGAAAGAGGTTATATTTATCCCACTGCGCCGGAGTAACAATATCATTATCTTCTACCCACACAAATCCATCTGCTAAATCAAAAGCTTCATGATTAAAGTAATGGTCAACAACAATAGCTTTGTATCCGAATTTTTTTATTGACTTTATACAATCAATAAGCAGGTCTAAACGTGTTTTGTTGTTAGAGTGAGCGGTTATTAAAAAGTTAAAAGAGTTCATTTATGAGAGTAACCATCGCTTATTTTCCAAACTCCACTCTACTGTTTCTTTAAGCTTGTTATACACTTCGCTTGGAGTCCATCCTAAGTTTTTCATTTTTTTCCCATCTAAAGCATATCTTAAATCATGACCAGGTCTTGAAGAATGAAAATCAATTATTTCATAATGTAGTTTTTTATCTAAAACCCCTGCAATAGCTGAAGCTAAAGATAAATTATCTATCTCTTCTGCTCCTACTATATTAAATTTAGGACATTTAATACCCGTCTCATCTGGTACGGATGGGGTAGGGGTGTTGATTAGAAAAACCAGGGCGCTTGCTACATCTTTTGCGTGTATGTAATGCCTACTGCCAGCTATTGTTTTTTCTTTATTCCCATGAATTAAAATCTTTTCTTCATTCAATACTTTTTTAATACACATTGGAATAAATTTTTCAGGATGTTGACGTTCTCCAAACACGTTCATAGTATGTGTAATAATATTAGGCATACCATAAGTGTTTTCAAATGCTACAACCAATTCTTCTGCTCCAGCTTTGCTAGCGCTATAAGGATTCGTTGAGTTGTATCTATCATTCTCTTTGTATTTTACATCTCCTGGAGCAGGGCCAAACACTTCATCTGTACTAAAGTAAACGAACTTCTCTAAAGCGTTTAAGCTTTTTGCATATTCTAAAATATTTGCCGTACCTACTACATTGTCTAAAACAAACTCCATCGGATAGTATATGCTTCGGTCTACGTGAGAGCCTGCCGCTAAATGAGCAATATAGTTTACTGAACCTATAGCAGTTATTATTTGGGAGTTTAATGGAGCTTTTAAGTCGTGGTGAACTACTTTAACTCTACCTTTATCTTTTCGTGTTCCCACCACTTCCTGTATCCTATTCAGGTTGCCACTAAAATCTAATCTATCTAAGCTTACAATATTCCAGTCCGTATGGTTTAATATATATTCTATAGCGTGATGGGCTATAAAGCCAGCTCCTCCAGTAATTAAAATATTTTTACTCATTGTTTATATACCCAATCTTTAAGGTTGTAATGAACATAAAAGTTTCTAAAATATGTGCCCCCAAAAGTTTCTTTTCTTCCGTGTTCACAAGTAGCTGATTCATAAAGTATCATATCCCCAGGCTGCGCATATACTTTATACCACTCTCCATCATGACCTTGTATATCTAAAGGCCAGTCATCTGCATTTGGTTTATTAGCACACCCGCAAGCTAAATCTTTATCTACTATTATAATAGAGCTTATGTGGTGTGTTGCTATTCTATCTACATGAGGAGTTAATGTTGCTCCTTTAGTATAAGAACGAATACCATATATGAATGAAGGGGCTAATTTTTCTTTAACCCAATCCTCGTGAGGTTTTAATAATTGATTATGAATTAATGTACGCACAGAAGGAAGATGGTCAAAAGACATTATCTCCGAGCCTCCTCCTTTTATAAACTCATCTTTTCCAACAAACTCTTCATTCTCTTTTTTATCTTTCAATAACTCATAAGACTCCTTTATTAAATTCCAGGTTTCTGTTGGGCATTTCATTAACATAAAACCATTATCTGAAAAACGAGGGAAATCCTCTACAGATGTAAATTCTTTTTTTTCTTCAGGCTCTTTAAGGCCTTGTGCTTGGGAGGCTTTTACTATATAAGATTTATTTTGCATCCCTTCAACTATCTGAGGCTCTTCTATTTTAGTTACCTTATTTTCTTTTGTAGATTCATTATACATATTTTCATCTCCACTCCCATCCCAATTTCTTTCTCTCCACCACGAAGTGACAATATATTTTTTCCCTTCATCTACCGTCACGCCTTCATGTAAATATTGCTCTTGCACTTTTCCGTCCACCATGTTCTCCCACCACAAAGCTTTACCTGTTTCAGGTTGTACTGTAGTGTTTAGTTGAGGAAATCTTGTTCCTCCCCCTTCAAAATCATCATTTAGATATATCATTAAAGTGTGAGTTCTATTCCCTGAAGCTTTACAGTGCATGTCATAAGCTACACCTCCAAAAAAATCATTATGAGGTTTAAAATATTGACCAGGTTCGTACAGTTGTCCTTGTAATGCCTCTCCTTTGTTGGTGTCAATGCCTAACATCTTCCCTACTCTGTCTTTTATATCTTGAATTAAAGGATTGTGTATTTCTAAATTTGAAGTGCTTGAAGTTCTATGGTCAGTAACATCACTCCTATCTGTTCCACCTACCACTACCGATGAACGGGTATGATTAGCGTCTATCATTTTAATTAATTCCTTACATTCTTTTGCTGTCAGAAAATTTTTAATTTCTTGCATTTGATTTAATTTAATTTAACTAAAGGTAATAAATATTTTTTATGATGCCTATTATATTAAGGACATCCTGTACAGAAGTAAGTAAAGGCAGACCCGTTCCAGTATCTCTGATTCCCTCCTACACTTACATAGATTGCTGAAGAGTAAGGGGTGGAACATCCAGGGATATTTCCATAATAAACAGTTGCTGTACATAAATCTCCTGTATTGAAGTATAGGTCTTCAACTCTTGAGCCCGCACATGCTATTGTTGCAGACGCTCCTTGCGTTCCTGTTAAAGCAAAACAACTTGCTGATGGCACAGGTGTAGGCACGGGAGTAGGAGTAGGTGTCGGCGCTGGAGTAGGTGTCGGCGCTACTGGAGTAGGGGTAGGTGATGCAGCGCTACAAGCTGAACAATCACTATAATTAGCGCTATAGCTATTAGAGTTTATTCCCGCAGGCACATCTTGAATTTCATAACAATTATTGTCAGGCATAAATACTGACGCTCCTACTGAAAGGACAATAGTAGATACTATTTCAGTGTAAGTATCAACGCCTCCATCACATCTAGTAACTGCGTAGTAGTAATTAGAAGTTACCGGTACAGGTGTTGGAGTAGGCGTAGGTGTAGGCGCTACTGGCGATGGTGTAGGCGTAGGTGTAGGCGTAGGGGTAGGTGTTACAGGAGTACAGGAAGCACAGTTAGTGTTTACCTCTACTGTAGTTACGCTACAATCAGATGCCGTGCCTACCGCTACAATTTCCCAACATTTAGTTGAATCAAAACCACTTTCACATGAACCACCTGAACCACCACTAAGTTTAAGAGCCAATCCTATTGTACTAGAACCGTATGTTCCTACTAATGTTACATAAGCATCTTCAGTAGCATCATTACAATCTACAACTCTAACATTTGTTGTAGCTACTGGGCTAGGTGCTACTGGGCTAGGAGAAGGAGAAGGAACAGGACAACTTACTTTAGCATTAACCGTACCTGAAGAGTTAATTAATAAAACATAATCAGGTGTTACTTGACCTAAAACATTTGATACCCCGTACCATTCTAATGCTCCATCAAATACTGTAGATTCAGATGAGTTCGCATACATAGTATCTCCCACTTGAATTAATCCCACATTCGCTCTACTTGTAAATATATAGTCGTTAGTCGGCTTACCACATGCTGTGGCTTCATTTGCTTCTCCGTTTTGAGCAAACCCTGTACTGTAAGTAGAAGGGCTTTCACAATCAAAGCAGTTTACATAATTAGTTAAAGTTTCAATACTTACGCTTGATGTTGCGGTTGTTGTTTGAGCATTAGAGAAACATAAATCATTACCACTTACATTATACTTTATTACATTTGGCCAACTAGATGTTGTTGTTAGTTTTCTAAATACTTGCGTAGTAGAAGTGTAACATTCTGTATACTCTTTATATTCATATATTGGCGTTGGTGTACATCCTCCACAACTAGAGTCTGCACTATCTACTGTAACAGTTGAATCATAAGAGATGGCAGCTGCATCGGTTATCTCCCAACAAGTTGCTCCTGTAAATTCTGGATTTGGACTACTTGCTGCTCCGGTTATTCTTAGCGCTTGCCCTACAAAGTATCCTCCTGTTCCTGAGATTCTTATATCATAAGTTGGCGTTGTTGTTCCACACTCTCTTATTGTTACATCTTGGGTAGGAGTAGAAGGTACTACTGGCGTTGGTGTTGGAGCGGTACAGTCTACTATTGTATTTACCACACCTGAAGCATTTATTAGTAAAGCAAACCCACTATCTAAATCAGGATAATGACCATTTACATTAGTTACACCGTAATAATTTGTTGCCCCATTCCACACATTTGTAAGGCCTACATTTGTATAAATTATATCATTCACTTGTATTGAAGCTACGTTAGCTCTTGATGTATACATACTGTTTGTAGCTTGCGCTGCACAAGCAGCTGCGGAATTTCCAACTCCATTACCCACTGTATAGGTAGAAAATATTTGTGTTCCAGTAGCAGTAGGCACTGGTGCTACAGGCACTGGTACAGGTGTTGGTGTTGGCGTACAAGCTGCACAGTTTGCATAAGTGGTTAAACCTGCTGCATCTACTGTTGAAGTAGACCCTGTAGCTAACGGGTTTTCCCAACAATTTCCACTATATCCTAAGAAAGAAGGAAAAACATATCCTGATACCCCTCTAAATACCTGGGTTGTTGAACCTCCACATTCTGTATATTCTTTATAGTCATAAGTAATAGCTGGTACAGGGGTTGGTATCGGGGTTGGGGTTGGAGTGCCTGTACATGTAGCACAATCAGGATAACTAGGAAGACCATTAACATTAACTGTAGATGTAGAACCTGTAACTACAGGATTTTCCCAACATTTTGAATCATATTCTACTGAAGCTGGCCAGCTCCCTCCTGATACTACTCTAAACACTTGAGTTGTAGCACCTCCACATTCTGTATATTGCCTATAATCATAAACGATTGGTGTTGGTACTGGCGCTGGTGAAGCACAGTTAGGGCATGTGCTTTCAGCAAATAAAACTCCAGCTGCTTGCTGTCTGTATATACTTTCATCTGAATACCATCCATCTGGAGCAAAAGTGTTTAAGTCAGCATCAGTATATAAAGCTGTGGCAGTTGAAAAACTTGCTGAGCTATAATAATATGTTCCTAATGCTGCCATTTATAATTTTACAAAGTTAACCATTTTATACTGAACATCTTGAATCTCCACATCCTGTTACTTGCACCGTTACCTCTCCGTTTGTCCCCGTTCCTCCTATTGCGTACAATGATGCACATCCAACAACCGCTCCTCCAAAGGAATACTGAACTTCATCACCCACAACAATTCCTAAGCTTGATACTGCCTTAAGGTATACTGCTTGTAAATTAACGCAGTCAATCCCAATAAAGTAGTCATAAGTTGGCGCTGGTGTCGGACTCGGAGCAACCGGCGTTGGTGTAGGCGTTGGAGGGAAAGTACAACTACAACAAGAATCATATCCATCTAATGTAGAAAAGCATAACTGCTCTCCTAGGGAGCTTCTTAAATCATATACCAAATAAAGCTTATCCCCTCCAGCTGGAAGCGTAAACCCTGCGGAATATAAATTAGGAGCACCTGAAGTTACTATTGGAGTTGCTGCTACCGATGCTGCTAAAAGTATGTTCATATCTGTAGAGTTGTTTTCATACAGAGCGTCGGTTCTTAAATACCTAAACGCATTATCGGTAGTGTTAAAGACAAAATCATCGAAATTAATTTTGTTAGACCTCATAGTTATAACAGCCCCATCTGCTGGTATAACACCAGAGCCTTGACCCCCTTCTGATTCCCTATATTGAGAAACAATAGGGTCGTTAGGGCTGGCTGCTAAAGTAACTAAATCAGATTGCGTTGGAGATGTAACTGTTCCTTTTGTCCATAAATATTCAGTGTGAATAAATTGTCCTGCATTTGCGTTAGTAGACAAAGTTATACTGTATACATTAAACAGAAGTGGGCCAGGGCATTTCACCGTAACCTGAATAGTATCATCGACACTTGCGTCTGTAGATATAATTAAAACTACCTCTGTAGGAACTGGAGTTTCTTTTAAGAAGCTTAATGTTCCGCTTTGATAAACAACCCCAGTGGTATAGGTAACGCCATTATATATAGCTTGTATTGTATAGCCTGTTCCTGAAGATTGTGCTTCAGTTTCTATATCGTCTCCTCCCTCTGTTATCACCTGCTGTTCTGTTCCTTCTGTAATTATTAAATCGCTATTCTCAAATGGTATAACATAATCTATGTATACCGTGCCTGTCTCCTCTGTAATATCTACACAATAAACAAACTCTTGGGTTGCCACTACTGTAATATTTTTAGTAACACCACAAGCTGTACATAATTCCGTTTCCGGTTTTATAATAGTGTTAGAAGTAAAAATGTATTCGTGCATATAAGGGTCATATCCTCCTAATTTTTGAGTAGCTGAAGCGTCTGCAAATAAATCTCTAAACCAGCTTCTCATCCCTTCATTAGAAATAAGGGTTAACTGTTCATTTTGCGCTGATGAGCCTGTTAGCTTAATAATAACATTTCTCTTAGCATCCGAGAAATATTTATTTTCCCCAAATGCAGCAAAACTTTCTGGGTGATTACTAATACCAAACTCTTCTATTCTCGCAATCTGTGTCCCTAACACCTCTGGAACTGAAGTAACAGCTCCTCCGCCCACGGCATCGGATAATAAGTTTTTGCCAGCTAATACATAAGAAATCTTATCTTCTTGTAGAGTTAAAATATCAGTTTCTCTAGCATATAATATCTCTACATCTCCATAGGTTTCTTCTAGCGCTTTAAAGTTTAGTAAACCTAAATTAAATTCATTTAATCTATTAACGTTAGATTCATCATTATACACCCCACTATATGTAATGTCAGCAAACCTATGAGCCTGCTTATACTCTTCATTAGAAGTTGTAAATATTCTATTTCCTAAAGTTAAAGCCTTCCCTTTTATAGAGTCTCTTATTTTATAACTTTCCGCCCCATTACCGAACGTATAACAATTAATAAAGTCGGGATTGACAATTGCATTCTGAAAGCCTGTTTGGTCTTGCACGTTTCCTAAATGATATCCTCCACTAATATTAAAAGATTCATTGTTTTCATACCATACATCAGGCAGGGCATCCTCGGGCTCTGTTTCAAATATATAAGTAGCGGAATCTCCTCGGTATACTGTAAAAGAAACATCTACTATAGATTTACCATTAGGAGTATCCCCTATAGCTTTAGAACCAGAGACTAAAAGATAAATTAAATTGTTTCCATTTGTATCTTGAGTGCTACTGTCCTCGTAGATTCTATAATAAAAATCATCATTAAAATTTAAAGGAGAGGTAGACCCTCCACCAAAATATGTAGAAGCGTTTAATTCTGTTGTTGTTTTACACGCAAAATTTCTTCCTTGAGTCGTAAAAGGCACTGCTCCGGTTGTAACTTGAGGTGTAATAAAAACGTTGTTTATTGTTTGCAGTTCACCTGGGTTTTTTACTCCATTATTTAATATACTAGCTACATTGTCTCCCACAAACCAGTCCGCCATATTGGTATAGCTTGTAGATGCAGTAAGGGTTTGTTCTAATATATAATTACGTCTACCTGTACCTTCACCTGTACCTGTTCCATTTCTTTGCATCTCCACCTTCATTACTATTCTTGTTCCTACTGGCACGTCATAAACATCGTAAGTAGATGTCAAAGGTGAAGCTCTATTTACTGTGGTAAAAAAAGGAAAGGATACCACAGATATATCGTCTGATGTACCACATGTTGCTTTCACGGGGTCAACAGCTATAACTGCATCAGGGTCTTGAATAGAGGTGAAATTAGAAGCATTCATTTTCATATAAACCCCACCTATAACTTCAATTGACGCCCCTGCCGCATCATAAATAGTAATAAACCCTGCTGATTGAGCTTCTTTTTCTAATACTGTCGCTGTTATACATCGAGTCATCGGGCCTGTAGAATCGGCTTTTACTATCAACCTATCTCCAGCCTCAACTTTATTAGCATTCTCTCCTTCTAATAAAAAGTAACTTGCATTGGATACAGTGTCTCTATATACTACATTACTATAAATAGTGTTATAGGCTTCTGCTGTTGGTTTAATCACAAACTTATACTTGGTTGCCCAGCTTGGAGGCTTTTGATTCGTAGGAATAGTAATCTGAGCATAATTTTGAGAAGTTGATTTACTACAAGGGATGTTTATAGCATTATAAGGACTCACTAAAGCTGTAGAGGCTCTATTGTAATCATCCATATAAACTATCCCAAACTCATATCCCCTGTTACTATGTAAACTTTTAATACTAAGGCTCTCCCTAAAACTACATGTCTCATTTACTATACCATAATAAGAGTATAAAGTAAAAGTGCTATCAGTATATTGCGCAGCTAAGTTATGTATCTGAACGGTATTTGGTGCGGTACTACTTATAGATGCTGTTAAAGGTTCTCCTTTAGCGGGGGAGCTAGCTGTGGAGGATGTTATTCCGGTTTGGAGTAAATCATTATATGTAGCATCAAAGACCTCAGGAATAGCTCTGTTAAAAACATCTGTTAAAGTATTCCCAATCCCTGCTTGCGCATTGGTTACTGTTTGAATAGTAGAAGCTGTTCCTATTTTTTCTTGAAAATCGGTGCTATTTACAAAAGCAGCAACATTGGCGTAATCCTCTATGAGAGTGTAAGACCAGGTTAACTCGTACACCGCAGCACTGGGGGTTGGAGTTGGTGCTAGCCCGGAGCTAAGCTCATTAGCAAAATAAGTTACCCCAAAATTTATTGTAATCTCTGTGCCAGCTTTTAATTTAGAACTCCCCGCCACCAAACTACTTAAATCTAAATTTAAAACACTATTAGCAATAGATTTGGAAGCCGAAGTGGGAGTGAAAGTAAACGCTCCTTCGCTTGTATGAGCTGGGATAGTGAGTATAGATATCTCACCCGACTTATAATCCGCTGTAAAATCAAGCAACACCTTACTTCCATCAGAGGCTACTAAATCATAACCTTCTTTATAGTTCCCATACATCAACCTATTACCCATTAAAGTTTGAGCTTTAGCTACTTGAGGCACATTATCATATAATCTTAAAATCTCGGAGCTAGGAAGAACCGTAAATATTTTTCGGTTGGTAAAAGCAAAAGTTCTAAGAGAGTTGTCTGTATATCCAAGCTCTTTTTTATTAAAAGTTTCTATTACTTTTATACTAGTGCTGTCAGACTCTTTAAATAATAATTGTATATCAGTCACACTACTACCTCCAGTATTATAAGTTATATTACACGCATTATCTTGATTTACCATCCCCTCATTTAAATAACTATTTGCGCTAAAATCAAAATTCCCTGGATTAAAGGTTGGCTCACTAAACTGTGAGGTAGCGGAATATTCGTTGTTTGCATATTTATACCTATATGCAAAACAAATCATTTTATCTTCTAAGTAAGCATCTGTTATTGTGGATACATAATATGGCTCAATCGTAGGGGCGCTAGTTGGAGGTTTTTTAACAACTAAAATCTCATCTTGATTAAAAGTGTCTAAGTCCGTACCAGAGGCTGGGTCTCCATAGTTTTGGTTTATATTTACAACCCTTGGAGGATTGTAATTGTCAGTAAAAAATAAAAGATTATCAATCTTGTCAACACCAGTTATTAAATAATTCGGATTAAAATTTAAAGTAGTGTCTATCCCATTTCCATTGTCAATACTTATTACGTGATAAATAAGCTCTCCTGTTTCGACATCAAAAGAAATAACTAAATCTAATTTTCCTGTAGCTCCTTGGGTGAAAGCGGGGTCATGTACAAACCAGTATATCACTAAATTCGCTCCATCCTCAAAAGCGCCTATACATCTTGCTTGAGAGCTTAAAGCAGTTCCATCTACATATTGAAGGGTGGTTAAAGGAATGTTTCCTTTACTATTTTCTACAGCTCCTATTTCAGTTTCTTCTGTAGAACCTAACCTTACATTCAAAGCATCTACATATTCTCCATTAGGAACGAGCCTTTCATCAAGGCTCTTGTTCATACGTCCCCTTATAAAATTTCTTTGAATGTTTGCCATTTTATTTTAACCACTTATTCTCACCTCTCAAGTTCATTAATAATCTGCTTGGGTGAATATTACTTAACCTTATTTTTGCGTTTCTTAATAAAGCTTGCTTGTCTTTTTTTGCTCTATTAACTATATATTCCTGAACACCAAACCTCCCGTTTAATATAGCATATTTAATATAAGCGTAAATGTATTCTTCAAAAAGTTTATTTACATTAACACTACTATCATCACCATTCTCCATTCCGTCTGAAATATACTGAAGCACACAATCTTGATTAGCCATAGTAGAGTCAAAATTTATTACCCCCGCTTTTTTATCAATAGTAAAAGTAGGATTAAAATTAGCTGTTTCTGTATTTAAACCGTATCGAGCTCCAATTCTGTATAAGTCGTTATTACAGTTGATACACTCAGGATTTACAGTTTGGTCATTTATCTCGTTTAAATAAATACTTTCTAATGAACCATCTTTTCTTTCTGTATCTAATGTAGACTCTATAACTGTTGCATTATTATCTCCGTCATAAGTAAAATCGGCTGCCCCTGTCTGAAGATAAGATGTAGCTGATTGAACTTGTATATTTTCTGTAAGCTCTCTTAGCACATTATCTTTAAGTAGATAAAGCTTAACCCAGTTTACATAATCCGGAGGTAAAACAAAGCGCAGGTCATCATACACTGTAAGCTCTAAAGCTTTTATTTGTTTAAAAGCGTCGTAATTAAGCTCTTGAATACCACGTTTAGCGTGAAATAATATCTGATATCTATTGATATTATTAATTAACTCGTGGTTTCCCTCGTACATTAATTGAAAGTTTTTAACTATATTCTCTAAACTTACGTACTGATATGACCCCCAATTTGCATCGGTGGGATTTACACCATCATTTGTATAATATTTCTTTTGATTTATATATGCCATAATTAAATATTAGTTTGATTTTGTTGTTGTTCTGATGCTTGTCCAAATTGAAAAACATCAGCCTCTCTTATTGATACCCCTGCATATTGCAATATTTTAGCTACTAAATTGTTTGCGTCATCTTTAGGAAGCTCAAAGTCCTGAAAGTCATTTTGTGTTTGGTCAAACAAAGGCTCTCCCCCATAAAGAGTTACATACGTCCACTTCGGGTCTTTTGGATATCTAATATATTGAGCCTGCACATCATTAACTCCATTAAATGTGTTAGGAAATATTGATATAGCGTTAGCCTCTTGTGTATAAGCTGGATAAGTAGTCGAGGGAGTGGTTAAGAGTGAACTATTAAGAAGCGTTATCTTGTTATGCGTGACTTTCTCCGCTTCCCCCTTTAAGACTCCTCCTGAAAAACAAAGAACTTTATTTAGTAAATAATAATCAGAACCTGTTGTTGCTTCAGAAGGAAGGAAAAAAACATTTTGTGTTTTTTGAGTTAAAAAAGAAGTAATAGAAAATGTATCAATAACTTCTTCATAGCTGAGCTTTATATCCGCATAGCCTGTACCTGACAAGCGCATGTTCTCTTCATTGATTTGCTCATTATATCTTATAAAATATTCATCAAAAATATCCAGCTGTGCTTGTTTTGCAAATAAGTTAAAATCACTAGGAGATATATACCCATAGTTATTCTTATTTATGATAGATAACACAGTATTTCTAACAGAATTTATCATTTGAATTTGTTTTATACAAAGATAAGCAAAATAAAAAAGCACCCTGATTTGGGTGCTTTCTCGCTGTCGATAGTAAAGGAAGGATATTTCTTTATGCGACTGCAATTCCACTTACAGCATAAGGTAGGTTATCTACATCATACGCTGGGTTTGTCCAAGAAGTAGTTAAAGCTGCTACAACTGCGGATTCAATAGTGTCTCTTTGCGTTTCATCTCCCGCACCTGCTGTTGCGTGAGTAACAGTGGTTACTTGACCACCTCTATATGTAATTGTTACTGTAGTAGTAGATGCTTGCTCTATTAATACAATTCCGGTAATCGCTACCAACTGGTATTGCTCTCCGGTTACTGGGATATTTAAAAATTTTTGCATTGTAAAAAAATTAATAGTTAAACTTATCGCAAAGTTACGAATTTTTTGCTAACGATTTTAAATGTTTAAACGACTCAAGCCCATCATCGCTTTGAAAGAACGATGCTATTATATACATAGGGTCTTCACCATAAGGCACATTACACATTTTCTTTTTGTTAGACGGGGTATTAAACCACACTTCACGTTTTTGATTTCTTAACTGCAATAAACCTTTATCTATTATGTTTTGAATAGAAGCATTAAGCTTAAGCATAGGGTCTTTAAGCAATCTCATAAACCCTCCAGGGTCTTTTTTAGCAAAGATTAATATATCACGTCTTAATTCAGATGTAGTTACAGTGGTAACATCTCTTTGAAATAAAACTCTAGCTACATTTTCTACTTGCTCTACGTCTAATTGTCTAGCTTCAATTAATGCGTCCACCTCTGTATTAAGGTCACTCACTATTTCAGCCGCTTCTTTAGCCTTATTTATTTCTACAAAAATTCTCCCATTACCTGGGTGTAAAGCTAAAAATTGCTGTAGGACTTGGTTGTTTTTAGGCACATATAAAAACCCATCTTCAAAAACGATAGGTTCTAAAATTGCATTATCATCTTGCTCATCCTGAAAAGGAGAGTTTTGATTTCTTGCATATCGAAGTGGCCTATTAATACCTGTTTCTTCATCGAAATGCAGTAAAGGGAATCTGTTCGTGTGTCTTGACGCTAATATAAGCGATAAGGGAGCAGTTTCTCTAGTAAGTTTATATGATTTGTCTACGTATTTTGGAGTAGACTTTTTTGGTTGAGGCTTAGTTTTTTTCTTTTTTTTAACCGCCTCTTTGGTTTCCTGTGTAGGAATATCTTTTTCTTTTTCCATTGTTATTTAATTTAATTTAATTTAAAATTTAAAAATAGGGGCACATTATTATGTACCCCTATTGAATTAAGTATTAATCTTGAAATAAGAAGAAGTTGTTTGCACCTAAAGTACATACAGCTCTTTCACTCAAGAAGTTTACTTGCATGTTATCCACATCACTTGTCGCAGCACCACCAGCAGAACCAGTAATCCACGTTTTGTAACGTCTGTCTTCAGTTTCTGAAGCTCTATATCTAACATGTAAGAAAGGTCTTTTAGCATTTTTACCTAGAATTTGGTCATAAACACTTGTAGAACCAGCTGGAACTAATAGTCCATTGATTTTACCAGAACCTGCACCTGATGGTAAACCACCTCTCATTGTAGGGTCGTTTAAGTATTTCCAATCAGTTTTGTAGAAGTCATAACCTCTTCTAAATCCAGAGAATCCTAGATTTAAAGCCATTTCTTCGTCATTGTCAAATAGACCGTAAGAAGTACCGCCCGCTCCATAAGAGTTTTGAGCAGCTAACATGTCGTCCATATCAAAAATGAATTGTCTGTTTGCGAAAATTACATTTTCTTCTATAGCTCCCTGCTTGTCTAATCTACTAATAATAGAGTCAAAATCTGCTAAAGTAGTTGGGTTACCACCATCCCAGATGTTTCCTCTTTGCGTAACTGCGTAGAAAATTCCATCAGAACCAGCACCTGGGTCTGCTGCCCCACCAGCGCTACCTAAGATAGCAGCTGCACCTGAGTTTTGCTCAGCTGGCACAGTTTCAATCATTGCTGTTTCTAAATAATCATCAAATCTAAGTCTTGTTTCGTGCTCAGATTTTAAATACCAAAGGTATCCTGTAGCTCCATCTTCAGTAGTAATTTCTACCCATCCAATTTGAGCCATATCAGAACCAGATACATTGTAAGTATCTTTAATGATAATAGGCTTGTTGTCAAAAATGAAGTCATTAGCTTCTAATGAACCTTTCATTCCTGCTGTACCTTTTTTAAATTCTGAACCGTAAATGAATACAGTAACATCTGCGTTACCTACCCCTGTTCCTGCTGTAACTAAACCACCTGCTTCGTAAAAGTCAGCTGTGAACTGTCCTCTACCACCAGCGGCATTATTTACTGCACTAACTACTGCTTTGTTTGAACCAGAGCCATCATTTTGAACAACCATAATTGTTTGTCCTACTCTAATAACCTGCTCAGCAGCAGCTGGGTCTAATACATCATTTACTTGAAAAGTTGCTTGGTCAGCATTAACCAAAGCACCACTTCCCACACTTGTATATTTTGTGTGTAATCTACCTTGCTCTGCCCATTTAATAAGGTCAGAGTTCGTAGGCATCTCTGCACCTACCATTCTTAAGAATGAAGATATAGTTCTATTTCCATATCTCTCAAACTCTTTCTCGTAAGTGTCAGGTAAGTATTGATTTAACCAATCGAAATCCGCATTAGTTAAATAATTTTGAGCTGTCGGAGTTCTTTCTGAACTCGGTGTCAACGCATACGTTGGCGTTGCTTTCACTTGTCCTGCCATAATTTCTATTTATTTTAAAATTTATTATTAAGTTTTCTTTATACTCTTTATTTTCAATCCTCGGCTTGAAGGCTGAGAGACTGATTTAACTTGAAAACCTGATTTTACAGAAACCTCTGGAGCATTACGTTCTGTCATATTGACGTTTTTAGTTTTACGTATTACTTCATCTGTTGCCTGCGACTTGCCTTGTTCATAAAAAAACTGAGCAAATTTTTCAGGATTCATTGCGAGAGCTAAAGCCTTGTGGTAACCTTCTGCATCTTTTATAAAACCGTTGCTGTCCAAATATTTATTAATTAAATTTAATGGAGTGGCGTTAGTTTTTTTAATTTCCGCAGCTGTACCGGGGGAATAAACCATCTCATCTTCTCCTATTTTGAATTTAAAACCTTTAAACTCAGGAGTGAATAATTCGTCGCTTTTTTTGACAAACCATTCCCTTTTTTGAGATGCTTGTTCCTGCTGGGTTTTAGCATTCTCTAAATATTGCCTATACTCAATAAGTTCTTGGTTATTAGCAGTGGCAGAACTTTCTCTTGACTCAAGAGGCTGTTTGTATTGTTGCTGCTGTTGTTTTAAAAACTTTCTTGCCTTAGCAATCTCTTTTTTCTTTGCTAGCTTTATTTTTTTTATCTCCGCTGGTTCATGTACTTCTTCATCAAAAGTAAACTCTTCCATCAAAGAATCAATATCATCAGAATCTAAACCTTCTTCTGTTATTGTTAAATATTCTCTAAGCAAAGCGTCTGGCGAATAGTCTGAATAATCTTGCTGTAAACGAGCGTAATCATTCATTCCTCTTCCAGTTTCTTGTTTATATTTTAGGTAAGCCGCTACATCTTCAGGCAAATCTTCTGCCTCCTCACGTTTGCTAATTAACTCATCCATGGAGTTAACTTCCTTACCATACCTTTTTTCAATAAATGAAAGAACATCTTCTTCATTAACCTCTGGTGGCTGTGTAAACGCCGGAGGCTCTTCTTCAACTGGAGGCGTTTCAGCCTCTTCTTTTATTTCTTCTTGTACTCCCTCCTCTTCTTTTATATCCTCCTGTACATCTTCCTGTACTTTTTCTTCCTCTTTCACCTGCTCAGCCTCAACAGGCTGTTCAGTAGCTTCTTGTTTTTGCTCGTGCTTTTCTAAAAGCTCTTGCTCTATTTGTTGAGTAGATTTCTCTTCTACATCAGTTACTTCTCTTACTTTTATATCCATTTGATTTGATTTAATTTATTTTGCAAAGTTACGTAAAATATAGACACACTATCTAGGCTCAAATTCAGCTAAGTCAAACCCATCTAAAGAATCTTCGTTAGACTCAAAGTTTTTAGGAGGTAAATTGTTTTTACGCTGATTTATTAACTCAGATTGTTGTGTATTTTGTTGACTAATTCTATCGCTTTTAGCTTTTTCTTTTTCATCTTCCCTGTCACTAATTTGCGATTGAGTTATTCCTTGTAGTTGAAGGTTATATTGAAACTCCTGCGCCATTAATTGAGATTTTAATTGAGCTTCTGTTTTTTGTTTTTCAATTTCAAAAGCTATATCTGCCTGCCTATACTTCATTTTAGCTTGAGTTTCCATTTCTATTTTTTGTGCAGCTACTTGAGCAGCCATTTGTTGAGACTGTAATTGTTGTTGAGATATTACAGCTTGCTTTTGAAGCTCTCTCTTTTCATCAGCCTCCTCTTTAGCTTTTCGTTTTACTTTTAATAATTGATTAGCTAATTTTAAATTCTTTATCTCTCTTATATCAATAGCGTCTTCCAGGTTAATATCCCCTTTAGATAATGCCATTTGTATGTTCTGTTCAAGCATAGCTTTTTGCTCTTCATCAGGAGAAAGTTCAATAAATATTCCAAAGTCATAAATATATAACTCTGCTATATCTCCAAGTATACTTACATTATATTTTCCAATTTTATTTATAAAATCTTCTTTAAAGTCAGAATATTCTAATACATCTGCTACCCTATAAGTCAGCGCTTCTGCTAACGTTCTATATATGTAAAGACTTCCATCTAATATATGACGGGTAGCAGTGTTAGAACTTAATGCAGCTAATTTTTGAACACCTACTAAGGCATCTGAATTAGCTATAGTACCGTCTCTAGCTTCATTTAAGCCTGTTACAGCTCGAATCATATCTAGGTAGTGGTTAAGGTTTGCTATAAGCATTTGTGTCTTAGAAGCGCCTGAATTGCTTGTGAGCTGTTGTATAGGAACTTTACCTTGGTTATAATCTCCTTCTTGCGTATAACTTCTACCAATTACACTACCAGTTTGGAAATATAATCTTAATGCGTCTTGCGGATTATACGCCGCACCTGTTCCTAAATCTACTTCGTTTAAACCATCTGCATCAATATATACTCCATCTGGAACTGTTCTAGCTATTACTTGTTGAAGTTTTAAATGAGTCATTTGGATTAAGTCTGCATAAGGAATCATTCTTCTTACTAAGGACTCCACTACTCCTTTGTACATTCTAGGCGCAACTGCAACATAGTTTGGTATTGCATGCTGAGAAGCTGACTTAGGTCTTACCATATTTTTAGCAAGCTCCCACTTAAGTATAATGTTAGTCCCCATTACCATCACGCCTTCATACCACACGTCTATCGTTTTTTCAATTTTTTCAAAATTTCCTTCTTCCATCATTTCTTCTGGAGGATTAAATCCATCATCCTTTTCTATCATCTTCATATTACCATTATCGGAAACTTTCTTTTTGTAAACTATTTTTTTAGTTGTCTTATAATTAAAATACATTAACGTACATGTATCTCTGTAAAAAATATCGTTTTCATAAAACTGTGCTACATTAAAATAGTTAAACCAAGTTTGGCTGTACTTTGATATTTTATCTAAATCTTCTCTGGTTAATGTAGGGTCTATTTTATTAAGCTCTGTAATTGGAACAGTTTTAATTTCGCCCCAATAAAAACAATCTTTAAAGTGAGGGTCTTCTGTATAGCTATATACAATATTTGCTGGGTCAACATAAGATATATCTACTCCTGCGCCTGGTAAAAATTCATGTTTAGCTACTGCCATTCCTGTTACCATTATATCGTAATCTAACCTTTTACGTATATCATCATAATGATTTTCAGCAAACATTGTGTCAATAGCTTCTTCTTCCGCAATTTCAATAGCAGGCTTGTAGTTTAAGTTCATATAAAGACTTAACTCTTCATCGCTTGCAGGTAATTCATCGGGATTCATAATAAAAGGGTCAAAGCCTGTCCCTTCTTGAATAACGCTTAACACATCCTTAGCCGCCATCTGCCCCTCAATCATTTCTTGATATTTATTTCTTTTAGATTGAGACAAGGCGTCTTGAGCATAGGCGTTTACTTTAAAAAGCCTGTCAGACATTCCATTTACCACTATATCAACAAATTTTGGAATTATAGGCACAGGTGTCCAGTCTAAGTTAAGGTAAGATAAATCTCCATCTACAGCTAACTCATTTTTATATTTTGCTATAGATTGTTCTCCTCGTGCGTATAAGCGCAGTCTATTAAAATCTCTCCACTGTTGATAGTATCTACAACCAGTAGAGTCTTTTCTAAACCATTCGTATTGTATTGCTTGTCCAATTTGTAATCCAAACTCGTAAGTTTCCTTTTCTGCGTCTGAGACAAATTGACTAGGAAATCCTACAGATGAAATATTTATTGTAACTTCTTTCATCTCATTAATTCACTTAAAATTCCTTTATTATTATATCTTGCAAAGTTAAGGTTTATTTTTGATTGTTTTTGTTCAGGTAAATACAAATTCTTTTGATTAGCCATTATAGCTAACCCTGAACTAATACTAGCATCAAATCTCGTTCTGCTACTTATATCAAATCTTGCCCAGTCCTCTAAAGTTCTGGTGAAATACATAGAGCCCATTTCTCCTATAGGTCTATAGGTAGCGTCTAAATCCATTCCGACATATTTTTCTATATATGATTCTATAGCCGCTGCGTGAGACTGCTTAACATCTTCAGAGGTGTTGGGTATTCCTCCTAATTCTTTTTCTGTTTTAGATAATTTATTATAATGTTTATCTGGCCTGTTCATACAAAACCCCCTGTATCCTCTATTTTTAAAGTGGTAAAGCAATCTAGGTTTATTGTTTTCCACAAGTATCGGCATACTATAAAACACACACGCCATTAATACTTCTTCAAAAAATATCTCAGCTGTTTGAGGGCGTGCTACATATTCTAAAAAAAATTCATTACTAGGAGCTTCTTCCATGCTGAATTTAGTTAATCCATGCAAAGCCCCGTTAGAACCTCCTCCACCTACAGTTCCCGATATATCATAAGAGTCACATCCAAATGCCCCTATATGTTCGTTAACAGGAAAATACATCCCGTGTTTTTGTATTTTTTTGTTAGTTAATATTTTTTTAGGAGTCCAAGTTATCTTAAATCTTCCCCTGGAATCTGGCGTCCAGATTACTTCTGAATCTTTTTGTCCATCTTTCCAATAAAATCTTCCTCTTGTTACGTGATGCTCCATAATAAGAGAATCATTATAATCTATTTGACTGTATATTTTAGTTAAATTAAATAAAGATGACTGACTCTCGTCTCTAAATGCGTGAGACTCAGTTCTAGGAAACTGTCTATAATATTCATTAAGCGCATCTGCATCTTTTTTTAAAGACTCTACTTCTGCTTCCCAATAATCTATTGCTCCTACGGTAATCATTTCATCATCAACTCCTAATACCGGTTTCTCAGGAGTTCTAAAAACAGGCATTCCATATTTATCTATAAAACCTTCCATGTTCCATTCCATTGGGATAAACAAAGAGTATAGTCCGCTTTTAGTTTGTCCGTTTGCATTACGGTTAGCTATATTAGAATCTTCAAATAGTTTCTTAAAGTTATCACCACCCTTACTTAACGCATTAGAGGTAGAGCCCATCATACATTTTCCAATTATTTTACTTCCTAATCTCAAACAAGTTTTAGTTACCCTCCAGTTGTTTTGAATATTGTTAGGTTTTATCCATTTACCAGATTCATCGTGAACTAATAATAATAACTTCTCTCCATCATAAGAGTTGTCGTCAGTATTTTTCCAGTCAATAGTGGTATCTAGCCCTGTTAATTCTTCGTCTACTTCATCATACATATTTTTTTTAGTAATCTTAGAAGCTGGAACTCTAAACGCTAGTTCTGTTTTAGGTTTATCCATCCCGTCCTGAATAGGTTTAAAAAAGAAAGGAAGCCTATTAGCAATAGGCACAACCTTATCAGTAAACATTTTTTTTGCATCCGCTCCTGTTTTAGATAAAATACCTACTCTTGAATCTCTAACTAATGTTCCTGTGTTTATACATTCAGAAGACCCCATAAAAGAAAATCCAGAACGTCTTATTTTTAAATAGTCTAACCCAAAACATCTTTTGTCGGCTTTACACGCTTCCCAATAAATAAAAAATATTCTATTAGCTTCTCTAAAATCAGGATATCCAACATCAATACTTGTCCACTGTAAGTACATATAATGAGAACCTGTTATATAGGTAGGTTTGCCATTATTATAAAACCAAAAACCAAACTCTCTTTTATCAAACTCTGCCTCTATATAATCCACCCATTTAGATTTAAACTGAGGAGGGTGTTCGTTCCACTGAAATATAGAGTTAATTCTACTAAGCTCTCTTGGAAGCTCATCTCTTTCCCAGTATTGTTTTTCTTTTTTATCTGAACGTTTATAAGTATCTTTGGGCGTAGGGGGTAATCCAATCGCTAATCCATTAACATTTATTATCTCTCCTACTTGTCCACTTTTAGAGATTACTACAAAATCATATTTTTCGTTATACCCATATAGCCAAGTGCGAGCTCGATTCTTTTTAGTAAAAACAGCTTTAGGCACATAATCTTTAATGACGTGATATAAATTATTTTGAGCGTCTTTCTGCAAATCCTTGTTTTGTATTAGTTTTTTCTATTTTATCTCCTGACTCTAAAACCTCTTCTTCTGCATCTATCTTATTAAGTATATCAAAGGCATCAAATATAGCGAGCTTCTTTGTGGCTGCTGCATTTTTTAATCTATCAGCTGCCAGCTCATCTTCTGGGTCAGGTTTAATTATATCTTCTTTAGCTACCTTTATTAATTGCTCTACAGCTCTACGTCCTGCTTGTATAATACTTTTTTTTAATTCTTCTGAGTTCATAGTTTTAATGTTATTTGATGGTCATACATACGATATAGTTTTTCATCATCTACAGTAAACTCATATTCACTGTCGGGTTTAAAACAAATTCTATCTCCCTTTTCAACTCCTTTAGAAGATAAGTATTTATTAGGGTATTTCATAATTCCTATCAAAGGTTCTTCTGTTCCTAGTTTAGATACAAAAGATTCTTCTTTAGGTATAGGTTTTACAAAACAATACCTATCATGACAGTACCACTCACCTTTGTGCTTATACATAAAGAACTGGTCGTTTTCAATAAAAAATAAATTGTCTTTAAAAAAACTCTTTCCGCTTTTTTGCCTTCCCTTCATGTCGTTGTAAAACTTAAACACGTTATGATGAACTAAAAGAATGTCTCCTTTTTCTATTTGTCCGTTATATCCTATAGGAGTTGCTACCACTTCTGCCTCTCGGTTAGCAGCTTTATGGTTTTCTTCTGAGGTGCTGGTTATAATTTCCATTCCTTCTATGGTCTTAGTATTTTTATAACGCTTATCATCTACAGGTTTAACGATAAAATAAAAAGGTGACTTCATTAAAAATTTATATTATATTCTATTGAGACTGGCATATTTGAATTAAACTCTTTCCATAATAGTATTTCATCATTTTGCTGTATCCATATTTTTACACTATTAGACTGCTGTACATACTGAATAAGATGAATGGTGTATTTCCCTCCTAACACTTCTTGCCCTACTATGTAGTGCATGGCATCCGACTTATAGTTAGAGCCTATAGAGATTTTTCTTATATCCATTGTATTAGATTAAATTTAACTACAAAGATATAAATTATTTATCTGCCTTGACCTTTGTATCTTTTAAGATAATTTTTAGAAGATTTAAGTTTAGAAGATTTAGTTTTAGCATGAACACCCGGTCTTCTTTTTTTAGGCTTTTCTAGATAAACAAAAAGAATATTTCTTCTAGCCATTATTTTTGTTGAATAGTCTTAAACTTCTCCGCTCCCCTCGAACCGAAGTATGCTACATAGACGGTAATAAGCAAGCTTTTTAGTAAATCAACCCAACCGCTATCTACATCAAACTCTAAACCGGTGCTATCAATAAAGATTAGTAAAACCATAGATATAGTTAAGAATATTAACGCCATTGGACGAGTGTTCTTGGACATCCAAGAATCCGACTTCATGTCGCTTGCCCATCTTTTAGAAACTTCCTGCATCTCTACAGTATCTTGTTCTAAAAGCTTGAGAGCTTTCTCCTTGTCCTCTGGCGGGAGCTCAGGGTCTTTTTTAATGAGGTTTTTAACAACTCCCATTATCCCTCTATCTGGCAATACATCTCCCATATTGGAAATGATTCCAGAGCCTGCTCCTAGTAAGAATTTACCTACCGCAGTGTCTTTTAACTTTTTCTTTTCTTTGCCCATTTGATTTTTTTTGTTTTTCTTCCGGCTGCCTGCTTGTACCCGTTAAGCATATAGCGCCTAGCCATTTTCTCTATTCTTTTTAAACCCATACATTAAATTTGCTCGTAGTGTGTTTTGCCGTTTTTCTTATACGCTTTTAAACACCTACCCCTGTTTTCGTTGTTATTGACATAAGAGACATGTACCCAATCAGGGTTTACGTCATTGCCAAACTCCCATATCAACTGGTCAAAGTTAAGGTTATTCTTTATATAGTCAAACATTTGTGCGTTAGTTTTATGCCCATACGTGTCATCTATATCTATAGCTTTTCCTTGACAATGCTGTGAACGCTCACTTCCTCCTATAGCAGAATTTAATTCTTTACATCTAAAAAATGAATTTATTTTAATTGGGCCTCCTACCCATTCTCTTAATGGTTCAAAGATTGCTTGAGCAATAGTTCTCATATTTCCAAGCTCATAAGCATCAGGATTGTTATCTATGTTTAATCGTAAAGCAGTGTTGGATTTTATCCCTTCTTTAAATGATATGTGTTCACTTATTTTTTCCATTTTCCAGTAGTTGCCAAATTTTGATTACTGTATAGATTAAGGTGGCTATAATTAATAAGCCTTGTAGAACCTGATTTATTTCTGATATACTTATAACGTAAACAATAACTCCCAGAAATGTAGGTTCAAAATCTGACATTATTCTTCAGTTGTTATTTCATCCCAGCTTTGAGTTTCCTCATTCCAAGAATATTTTTTATCATCCTCTGGCATTGGTGTAGGCGCTTGCCAATCAAAGTTATCGTCTAATGACCAGCTTGGGTATGGTTGAGGTGAAATAAAAACATCATTGTCAGAATCGTAAGTAAACCCTATTCCAGCAAATTGTTTTCTCATATTATTATTATATGAGGTTTGTATCCACCTTGAATGACCTAATAAGGTTTCGCAAAAGTCTATTCCTTTTTGTTCTACCTCATTTCCTTCATCATCTTCTACCTCATTATTGTGTACCACTATCACCTGTTGTACTATATTGTTTTCGTCAAGTTCTGCAAAATGTGCCATAATTTATTTTTTACAAAGTTAATTAAATTTTATTTATGAGTGGACATACGTTCCACTACCTGTATAAGTTAATACTGTTTCTTCGCCTATTGTTGTAACGGTTGGAGAACCTGTAGTTGTTCCAGAGTAGTCTGTTGTTCTTAATCTTAAAATTACAACACCTGAACCTCCTGCGCCTCCATTTGAAGAACCTCCATAAGCACCACCTCCACCACCTCCAGTGTTAGTTGTTCCAGAGACACCCCCTACACCACTTGATGCTGAGCCATTACCTCCACCACCAGCTCCACCAGCACCCGCAGCACCACCACCATTAGATTTTGAACCACCACCACCACCGGCATAATCAACGGATGACCCTGTTATTTCGACTGCTAAACCTGCACCTCCAGTACCTACATTTAAACCTTGACCTACAGCGCTTGCTCCTCCACCACCACCACCAGATGCTCCATAACCTGCACAAGTTCCACCTGCATATCCTTGATTGGCTGTACCAGCTCCTCCAGTCGTCCCACCAGCACCATTTGTACTTCCACCTCCTCCTGAACCTCCGTCACGAGGGAGAGCGGCCGTTAATTGACTACCACCAGACCCACCTCCAGCGGAAGTAATTGTTGAAAAAACTGAGTCAGCACCGTTGCCTGCACGACCAGTATCCGAAACTCCAGCTGCTCCACCTGCCCCAACAGTAATCGTATAAGTTTGAGCTGATAATGTTATATTGCTTTCAGCACTTGCACCTCCACCTGATGTAGAACCAAATGAAGTTCTTAGTCCGCCAGCACCACCACCTCCTCCATTTTGATTACCATTTAAACTGTTACCTCCACCACCACCAGCTCCCGCTACAACTAAATAAGCTATTTGTCCTGCTGGTACTATTGGAGATGGGTTTTCTTTAAAGGCAACGTAAACATAGTTGGCTGCATTAGTATTTAATGAGTTATTCGCCCCCATTGTCCAACCATCACTATCAAACGAACTTACTCCATTCGTCATAGTATATTCAGCAGCAGCGCTGTTTGGTATTAATTCTTTTTGTCCTCCTCTAGCAGAATCTACCATAAGCCAGTCTTGATTTGCATCAGTTTTCTTAAATAAAAGAAAGCTTGGTTGAAATCCAAGGCCAGTTATTGATTGAGTCCCCCCATTTCCAGTATAGCTTCCTACTTTACTAAATCCAGCTACCGAATCAAAACAATACGCTATGTATTGTCTACCTGATGTGTTAGCATTTCCAAAAGTGTTATTTAAAGTGAAAGTTGTTGCATTTGAAAAAAACCAATCTGTAGAGGTGTCTACGTCATTTGTGAGGTTTAAAGTAAGATAGTCACTGTTCCCTATTGACTCATAATAATTTATCCAGTTGGTCGAACCTGTATTCATACATTTAATTATTATGGTTTCAGGTGCAGCGCTTAAGCCATGTCCCACTGTTGCTCCGGCTGTTGAGTTTCCATCATATCTAACAATACTAAAACCCGCTGCTTGATTTGCCGCAACTATAGACTGTATTGTACCGTCTGAGTTAATCGTAGGAAGAGGGTTAGCTTTCCAGCTCCACGCCACCATATCTTGTCCGCTTTCATTTGTATAATTTCCTGAACCCACAGTAAATCCATTTGCATCGAAACTGTTAAAGTCATTAGCAGTTGTGTTAAAATCAGCTGCATCTAAGTTAGTGTAGTTACCAGGAACAAGTTCCGACCCTAATAATCTAACATTATCAAATTCCATGTGGTCTCTTGCCACGGTTCTGTTTTTTATCCACACCCAACTTGGGCTGAAGTTTGTTGTTATTGCTCTATTAGACGCCCCGTTTCCTGTAAACAATTGAGTTGTAAAACTATCTGCAAGTGTTGGTGCGCTTGATGCGTCAGCAGCAAAGGCTATATATAAAAAATTGTCGGCATTGGCGTTCCAAGAAGAGTCATCATTGGAAATTTTAAATCCATTTGTTAAAAAATCAACTGCATCATCTGTGCTGTCAATTTCAGCATTGGTAAGATTTGGAAATAAAACATTTTGTCTATGATTTAATGGGTTTCTTTTATTATCAACCATTCTCCAGTTTGCTGTTGCGTTAGTGTTTTTTACTATTAATAAAGCCGGCTCAAATCCCGTATTTACTAAAGGGCCATTTTGCGAAGCATTACCTAGGTACGTGCCAGTTTTAGAGTAGCCTGCAACCGGCGCAAAACAATATGATATATATTCACCTCCATTTACATTTGAAGATTCGCTTGTTCCTGTATTTTGATATATAAGCGTAGATGAAGGAGCTTGATAATAAGGGTGATTTGCACTTGACCCACTATTTTGCTGAGAACTATCTAAATTTAAATACAACCAATCAGGATAGGTTGAGTGACTTAAACTTAAATCTTTCTGATATACATTCCAGTTATTAGTAGAATCTAATCTTTTTGAAAATATTAATTCTGGGGCTGCTGATAGTCCGTGCCCAATTGTCCCTTGTGCTCCTGTTCCTGTCCACTTTACTATTGAAAATCCTGCTTTTGTGTTTGCTTGTACTGTACTTGTAATACTTCCATCTGTATTACTGCTTGTCGTTCCACCATTTGCTTTCCAACACCACGCTACAAATGTGTCGCCGTTGGAATTTACATTACCCCAGTTAGGTAAACTAAATCCGTCTGAATCAAATGATGCAACCCCTAAAGTAGTTTGTTCTGCTGCAGTTGTATTTGGTGTTAAACTTTTATTATCACCTCTTGTACTATCTGAAGCAACGTGATTATCAACAAAATTTCTTGGCTTTATCCAAACAAAATCGGGTTTAAATCCAACCCCTGTAATTGACTGAGTACTACCATTTCCTGTATACAAAACCACATTAAAATTCTCGCTAGGTACTGGCGGTATTTCTTCTGATTCTAACTCTCTCCATTCTCCTCCATCCCAAAATTCTACTAAGTTAGTAGTGGTGTTATATCTCCACTCACCAGTAGATGGACTTGTCGGTCTTTCTGCTGTCGTTCCATTTGGAAGTTGCAAAGCCGTGTTTAAACTTCCTAAGTCAAATAATTCCGGTGATGTAATTTTTGTTGTTGCCATAATTTATGCTGTTAAAAACGCCATATATATATAAGTTTCTGTATTTGCATTTACAGAAGTTTGGTTTCCAAGAGAAAAACCATCTGTATCAAATGATGTAAGCATATTTGCATTTGTAAACTCTGCTGCACTATCATTAGGATTTAATCCTTTAGTAGCACCTCTTGCACTATCAAATAGTTGCCAAGATGCAACTTGTGTTGCGCTTTTTATAAGCACCCAACCAGGTTGAAATCCAAGACCCGTAATACTTTGTGTACTTCCATTTCCAGTATATGTTCCAAATTTAGAATAACGGGATATTTCAGCAAAGCAGTACATTATATAATCTTTTCCTGATGCAGAATAATCACCTGTATTAGTAAAATCTATTGTTGATGCTCCTAATGTTGTAGACAGCCCACTTGTAACTGCCGCAGAATCTGTATTTAATCCTTCAAACCTAATTAAGCTTCCTGTTGCAGAAGTCCAAACATACCAGTTTACTGCATCCGATACGTTTTTGAATATCACCATTGTTGGTGCTGTGCCAAGCCCGTGTCCTACCTGAACATTACTTCCTGTTCCTGTGTATTGAACTATTGAAAATCCTGCTGCCTGATTTACCTGAACTGTTGATGTTATATTTCCATCTGTATTACTACTAGTAGTGCCTCCATTAGCTTTCCATGCCCATCCAACGTAAGTTCCTGCACCCCAATTCGTGTTGTCATACGCCGTAAAAGCTAAATAATTCCTATTTACTTGGAATCCATCTGCATCAAAAGACCCCATTAAATCACCTGCATTTCCGCTTTCGGCTGCATCAGTATTAGAAACTAAAAGTTTACCTGCACCTCTAGTGCTATCCCATAAACCGTGTGGGTTTGTACCGTTTCTGTTTTTTATCCATACTAAATCTGGCTTAAAACCTAATCCAGTAAGAGATTGAGTAGAACCGTTTCCAGAATAAATTAATGTGCTCATGCCTACAATTGGTGGAATCGCAACATTGTTTATTTTTTTCCATTCTGTTCCATTGTAATACTCTTCACAAGAAGCAGAACCTTCCGATGCTTCATTGGTATTATTTCTTATCATACCTTCGCTAGCGGTAGGTCTATTTAATAATGTACCGCTAGGTATTTTAAGACCGCTTTCTGAAGTCGCTTCATTTAAATCTACTAACTCTCCTCTTACTTTTGTTGTTGCCATATTACTGTTCTTTCCAATTTACTGTTTCTTCATCCCAAATATACGACTTTCCGTCATTAGGTTTTTCTACAGGTGCAGCCCAATCGGAATAAATAGATGTACCGTCTTGAAAAACTCCATGACTTATATCTTTATCTACTATAATCCAGCTAGGATAAGGTTTAAGCGAAGGCATTCGTGTTGTAGTCCACTCTTGTGCCTGTTCACACCAAAAATTTTTTCCTTCTACTTTTTCTACCGGAGCTGTCCAGCCCGACTCTGTACTCCAAGTCCAGCTTGGATATGGAGGCTCTGAGTTATAAGGTTGTGATAGATATAAATAATCTACCCACTCTGTTGTGTCTTCTTTCCACCAGTATTGTCCTTCAGGTTTTTCTACAGGAGCTTCCCATAAACAAGACTCTTCATTTAGAGTCCAAGACTCATAAGGTTGAGGTGCATAAAACGCATCTTTTACAGGGTCGTAAGTATCTCCTACCCCTGCATAATTTTTTCTAAAAGGTGTGCCGCCATTTTGGTGAACACCCCCGTGTGTATTGTAAGAAGTTCTTTTACATAATCCACCTTTACCATAATAGCCTTCCCAGTAAACTGTGTCGTC
>PVBE010644280.1_pt1 | contig 49703 bp, 29 predicted proteins | sample 1631181 | NCBI WGS metagenome assembly PVBE01 (sample SAMN08397723, study PRJNA350692) | Marine metagenome, whole genome shotgun sequencing project. | isolation source: water | place: Pacific Ocean | collected 2012-04
ACTTCTTCCCCGAGTGCACGAAGCGGGGATTCGCAAGCTGATCGTCGATACCTGCGTGATGGACCTGGCAACCATGGGTCAAGCGTGCAGTGCGATCTTCGATATCAAGGACGAGTTTGGACTTCCCTGCGGCGGCGGAGTACACAATGCGGTTGCTATGTGGAAGGGGCTGAAGAGCAAAATGGGCGAACAAGCCGCAAAACCGTGTGTTGCCTCGGCAAGCGCCGCGGCCGTTGCAGTTGGCGCAGACTTCGCTCTGTACGGACCAATCGAAGATGCCAAGTATGTCTTCCCGGCGGTCGCGATGATCGATACGGCCATGAGCCAACTCGTCATGGAAAAAGGCGGCCGGCCCGACGAGAACCATCCACGTTTTCGGATCGGCTGAATGGCCAGCTCCGTGTTGTGAAGTTTCAGGAGCGCTACAACGCGGATCTTTGACCGGCCAGCGGATACGTTGTGAAGGTGCGATAGGCGTCCGTCAATGCGCGAATGTTCTCAATGGAGCAGTCGGCTTGGATGTTGTGGGAAGTGCAAAGGATGTAGCCGCCGCCGGGTGCGAATGTTTGAACGCGCGCCCTGACTTCCGCCTTCACGTCATCCGCGCTTCCCTTCGGCATCGTCTGCTGGATTGAGATCCCGCCTTGGAAACTCATTCGGTCACCGTAGTCAGCCTTCATCTCGGCAAAATAATCACCCATCGCCTCGGGCTGAAGTGATTGCAGCACGTCAAGCCCAAGCTGTTGCATTCGCGGGACGATCAATCTGACGTTGCCGCAAGTGTGATGCATCGAGCGGACGCCGTGCGCAGCAATGATGGCCAGGTAACGGCCAAACCCTTCGGCCAAGAACTCTTCCCAAGTTGCAGGACTCGCAAAAAGATTTCTCTGTTGTCCAAAGTCGTCGCCGGTAAGGACGATGTCGATCAGCCCGTCAGCCGCATCCAGGATGCGCTCAAGATATTGCTCGTAGAAGCTGCGCAGCCGAGCGAAAATGGCCCGGGCGAGCTCCGGATTCAGAATCAGATCCATGAAGATGAGGGATGGACCGCGCAGGTACATCGCCGGCTTGAGCTGAGCGATTCGGTTGAGCCGATCGCCCATGAACACCGCGACGCGACCCGCGTCGCGAACGGCGCGGGCCTGCTGCTTGACCACGGAGTAGTCAAAATCATCCGGACTCGGCCAGCCTGTATACTCCTCGATCTCTTCAGGTGAGTTTGCGCCGGCAAGCGGCGAAATGTCCACCTCGCTGTAGCGCTCGGCACCGTAGGCAGTAGGAATCGTGACAACGCGACGTTTGACTCCCCAGATGTCGGTGTCGGCTGCAAGTGGCGGGCCGACGTAGCGAGGACCTTCGATATAGCGGAAGTCGATATCGTGGGCGTCAAGAAAGGTTTCCCGGTCCATGCCGGTGTTGGCCGCGATTACCGACCAGGCGCCGCTGCTGGCCCAAAAATCATGCGGTACCCGGTCCGGCTCCTGGTGGTCGATCGCTAAAAACACTCGTTCCCGGCTATCCATCGCACATCCTCAACAGAGGGTCGTAAGATCAGACGATTTCCCGAAGTAGCTCACGTTAACGTACCGGGATCTTCGCGGAGTGCCAAGGAAAGGCATACGACGGTGGATTGGTGAACCGATTCAGACCCAGCTCGAGTCGCCCGACGGCCCCAGGCGCTAGTCGCACCTGAAAGCACTTTCGATTGAGTGTGTGAAACTGGTGAGGGTAGTGAACGACCTGCCGGACCGTGGTGAACTGATGCTCGCCGAACGCACCGGCCTGGATAATCACATCTCGGGATTCTGTCGGGTGCAGATTGACCAGTTGCAGCGATATTCCTTGCGGTGTGATCTTGTCGACCAAGGCAGCGACGTCGGGCGGGATTCCCGGTCGCTGGTGTTGGGGATCGAAGTACCGCACGCTGCAATGCAGCAGACCACCGTGGTAAATGTGATTCGGGCCGCCCAGCATGAGTTGTACGAGCCCTTCCAGAACTACCGGGTTGAGCCGTTGCCAGTGATGCACGTCCTGCTCGTCGGGAGTCGTCTGATCGGCGCGGATCATCTTCAGTCTGCGGAGCGTTTCGCCGTAAGTCGCTTGCAGGATCTGCAGCGGATAGTCGGGGTTTTTACCTGCCAGGAAGCCCAGCCAAGCGGTGTTGTTCTCCGAGTCGCCCTTACCTTTGTGGTACTCGAGCGTCCCCCACATCGACGGATCCGAAAGTTGCTTGACACGTCCCCAATCTCGCTCGTCTCTTGAATTGTACCAGAGATGAATCGGATACTTGGAGTTGAGCGGGCGGTAATCATACCAACCGTTGTCGCCGTGCCGGTGGGGAACCTGAACGCGACCGTCTTCCTCTTTGGCATTGGCTTCCACAAGTTTCAGTACCGATCGCGGCAATTCAAGAAAGCGCTGGTCGCCGGTTACCAGGCGAGCGTTGCTGGCCCCGATGACGGTCGATTCAAGTTGGTTGAACAGCCCGTGCGGCCAGCGCCAGCCATAGTATCCGCCCCACCATTTGCCCTGCATGTTCTCGCCGACCTTGCCGGACAGCCCCACGTTATCGGGCAGGATACCGTCGTTGTCTTTGACGCGTTGGATCCAGGCATTCACATACTCCTCGATCCACTTCTTGTACTTCTCGTCGCCGCTGTACATGTAAGCGTTGAGGATCAAGCTGGTAGCGGTGAGGTTCAGCGGCACATCGCCGCGCATCATGCGCTCGTTTATGGTTTGTAGGATGAAGGGGAACTTCTCGTCGTCGTTCCACGCGTCGCTCGACTCGACGTTGGGAATATCGTCGAACGGCAGCGGATAATTAGCCAGGATCGGTCGGTGCGTTACCCAATCTTCGGCGGTGTTGACGAAATGCGGCCCGCGGCTGCCGTTGATGGGCGAGCGAATCAGTTTTCTCTCTGCGTCGTAGTTGGCCGCTTCGTGGTCTTCGCTCAGATAGAGTCCGGCGAATCGCAGTGCCCGCTCCCTGTCTTTCTTGACCGTGGGATCGCAGAGGCCTAAGAGGTAGAAGTAAGTGTAACTTTCGCCGTGATGCATCCAGTCGTAATGGGCATCGAACTCGTTGTGGATCTGGCCGTATTCCGTGAACTGGCGCGTCACGGCGTCCCACAGCTTGCGCGATAGGTCGTGGATTTCCTCGGGGCCGCCCAGCGCGTAATAGAGCGGGAAGTTGTAGAAGCTCTCGTAACCGTCATCCGAACCGTCCATGCCGGGCCACTCGTCGCGCCAGATGAGCGTCCCATCCGGCCGCGTGTACTTGTCGACAAACTCCCTGGCCGCCGGATACAGATGTTCGAGCACGTGACATTCCCACAACGCCCACTCGGGCGGCAGCGCTTCAGTCGTGATCTCGATTGTCTTCAGGCCCTCGCCGCCAGAGGACCCGTTCTGGTCAGCCGAGGCGGGCATGATGGCAATGAGGGTGACGAAGATCGACACCAGCGTCTGGATCGGAATCAGGCGCCAACGTCGGGCAGTCGCGGTCAGCATGGTGAACACTCCAGTCACTGGTGTCTAACTACCCCTACTTTGTCATCGTAAAACCGGGGGTTCAACCACTTCAGCCCATTTTACAGATCACAGTTTACGTAGCTGTCCTACGCCGACTATAGCGTTCGGCGAATCTTCATTGTGCTCGCCTTCATTCTCTCGGCGTCCTTCAGCGCTTGGGCTATCGCCTTTGTCATTGTCTCGATCTTGTCGGTCTTGTGCGCTTTGATTAACAGCGTCTTGCTCTTTTTGCAGAATTCCACGAAGTCATCACGGAATTTTTTGACTGCGGTGAGAGTAGGCTTGGACACACTTTCCTGGCCTTCGCTGATCGCCTCGTCAAGCAAACTGATATGAGTACTTTCCAGATGTTGATACCTCTTCGATACAGTGGGTAGGAACTTTCTCTTGTCGTCGTCGTTCTGCTGATTCAGCCACTTCAGGTAAGGAATGAGATTGGCCTGATCGTCTACAGGTTTTGAAAGGCCAATGACGATGATGCCAAGGACCCTATCTATCCAGCTAAGTGACTTCTCATCTAAATTCTTCAGATTTTCCTTCAGCTCTTTTTCCACCTTGGCGATAAGCTTTGGATACTCCTTCAAAACGGCCAGTGCTTTCTTGTGGAGTTTCTTATCACAGCTTGACGTTCTCTCACTGACTCTGACCTTGAGGTCTTTCAGACTCTTTAGAGCCCCCTCCCAATCGTCCACACGAATCATTGTCTCATATCTCTTCAGCGCATCCCCAACGTAATCGACCTGGGATGTTTTGGGATTGACCTTGCTCCACGACTTGTAATCTAGTTTTGTCATCATGGATTCAATGTTGAGGGAGTAGGGTATGGCAATTGACTGGTACGTATTCTCATTCACGCTGCTCTCTGACGCAATCCTCCGACTCCCACCCTAGCGACGTCGGAAGGTTGGGGTTTGCCGAAATACACAGCCCGGCCAAGTATGAATCGAAGAGAGGCACCCAACGTTCTTTCCAACACTGAACAGCACCGTTCTTCAGCGAGAAGTGCAATCGTCCATTGGCGGCGATCAGTCCGTCCAGGCGGGAGACGCGTTGATATTGTGGCGCCGTTGGATCTGCCAGTCTGCCTCGGACACCGCCGCAGATCTGGGAATGCTAGCCACCAAAACACAGATCCCAAAACACAGATCAATGAGCCCTGTCCCCTTTGATGTGCCGATTCTCCAGGATCACCGCCCACGACTGGAGGACGTCATCGCTATCCTTGGGCATCATGAAATACCCCAGGGCGATATCAGTATCACCGTCCTCATCATAGTCTGCCAAATCCATCGATGGATGAAGTCCGCCACCGGTCTTGAGAAAGTACCGCTTGTACTGACCGGTTGTTGTTTGCTCCAGCCAGACGATAGTCTCAAGCGTCGACGTTATTCGTACGTCGTACATCGGCATGAACGCGCTTGCAATAAGGTCCAGGTCGCCGTCGCCATCCAGGTCACCAGCTTTGGCGGAGTGAACGCCAGGGAGGTACGCAAGGCGACGATACGTAAATGGAAATGTCCCTTGGTTCTCAAGCCAGCCGAATCCGTGGTACGGCCGGACAACGTCCAAGTCAAAAGCATCGCCGTGGTTATATAGAACGTCCATATCGCCGTCGCGGTCGAGATCGACTAGCTCGACCCCGGTTGATCCCCATCTTGGATGTGGCGCGGTATAAAGCGTCTTCCGATAGAAGGGTCCACGGCCCATGTTCAGAAAGGCAAGAACCGTCTCATGCTCTTGCGCTAATACGGTGACAACGTCCAGAAGACCGTCGTTATTCAGATCGACGATCGGAACACTGATTGCGCCAGTGCGATTGTCCAAGACGCGCGGGACGAAATCAGGGGCACTGTAGTCCTCGGTGAAGTTCTCATAGTAGATCAGCATTCCGGTGACAAAGTGGCCGAAGACCGCCACTACCATGTCAAGGTCGCCGTCGCGATCGAAATCTGCAGTTTGAACGTCGGCCACGCGCCCCAATCCATCGAAGAGAGTAATTGGCTCGAACTCTCCATCTCCACGACCACGAAGCCAGATCACCGCCCCATTGCGTGTATCTTCATCCATGAGAACACCCAGATCGGCAACCAGGATGTCGCGTACGCCATCCTGATCGAGGTCCACGACCTCGGCATGACCAGGATGACTGACACGTCCAACGATTTTAGCGGGTTCGGACGGTTCGAGTGGATCATGAACTGCAACGACACCGTGGCGCATATCGCAAAACAGTAGCTGCTTCGGTCCATCGCCAAAGAGCTGAACAAACTTCACGTGTGAAACGGCAGGCTGGACAGGAAATCCATTTAGTTTCACGACATGGGATTCGAGTGCAAGCTCCGACGGCGGCGCACCAGTCGCCGACGGATCCAAAAGCAATTCAACGGGCGCGTGATTCTGATAGAACTCGATAACGTCACCGACGGGTGGGAGCGTTCCCTCTGGCCACTTGAGGTCACGTTGAGCGATCTCATACATGTTTCGTATCTTACTATCCCACACGAATCGCGGCTCGCAATCTGGTGGCGGCAACTCGTGACACTTGCCGCAGAAGTTTGCGATCGCTGGCGGTGTCTCCGTCAGTACGATGGGGGGTGTGAAAACTGGTGCTTGTCGCTCGGGCGATGAATGGACGGGAGTTCTCTCCGTAATCGGCTGCGAATCTGCTCGCCAAACGTTGTAACTGAAGATCGCGATGGCGAAGCCAAAGAACAGCAAGGCCGCAATGCCAAGTTTCGTTCGCATATTATTTTCTCAATTGGCTCGGCCTAACGCGGCCGTGCCGCAGCCAAATAGGGAACGTCCCCCTGTTTGGTACGCTTCCCGACCAACCTGCGGGCGGTGCCGGTCGCTCGCAAAACATGCGCGCACCAAGCGCGCATGTCCCAAAGCTAGACTCTAACCCTACCCGCGCTTGCGAGCAGCGTTTTGCCGACACCTGCGCCAGTCACCGATCATCTTCTTCTACGACGATTTGGCGATCTGAAGTGCGATCTCCATCGCTTTGAGTCCGTCTTCCGGTGTGATCTGCGGTACTTGACCATCGCGGATGCAGCGGACAAAGTAGTCGTCTTGCTGTAGGTGACCCCACATACCAGCGCCCGGCTGCTTCACATCCCACTGCGTCTTCATGGGATCCTCGCTGAAAAACGTTACCTTGTCGTTGCCCTCAGCTTTGATCACATGGGTCGAGTCGCCGACCAATTCAAGTGCGGAAGTCGACGCCGACTGTGTAACGGAACCGCTGTACTGCAGATTCCCCACAACTCCGTTGGCCAGCTTCAATGTAGCGCACGCATCGTAGCCGAGCGTCCCGCCAAACCGTTCCAGCACCGTGTATTTGACCACGGCGTTCACGTCAGTGATCTCGGTGTCAAACAACCAGCGAAATAGGTCGATTGACCAGACGGCCAGTGTGTACAGCGGCCCACCGCTTTCCTCGACCTTCCACATCCAAGATGTAGGCGGCCACTGACCAGCCAAGTCGCTCGCTGGAATAAATTCCCGATAGAGGACAGCGGCGGGCTTCCCGATGGCACCGGCCTCGAGCATCTCTTTTGCCTTAACAAAGTTAGGCGTGAAGCGAAACGTGAGGCCGGGCATCAGAAAGACACCTTGCCGTTTGGCCGCCTCAATCATTCCGCCTGCCTCTTCTAAATTGGCAGCCAGCGGCATCTCACACAGCACGTGCTTTCCGGCCTCGATCGCGGCCAAAGCTACCTTGGCGTGCAATGGAGTGGGAACGGCGACCACGACGGCATCGACATCTGGATCCTTGACTAAATCCGTGTAGTCCTCGTAGCTCGACTTTGCTCCATGCTTCGTCGCCGCTCTGTTTCGCCGTTTTTCATCTGGATCAGCCACGGCGGCAAGTTGAGCGCCCTCCATCGCAGCAAAAGCAGGGACGTGAGCCCCACGACCAACAAAACCGCAACCGATGACTCCGACGCCAATGTCTTTCATGAAAATGGTCCTTCCTGTCCGAAATGGTATCTGTTGAACATCCAAAGGCAGTCATGTTCTAGTTTGACGTGCGGCATTTTGGACGCTACACCAAAGGACATTACCTTGAACGTGACCGCCATTCTATGTAAGGTGAATGCGTCCTGTCTACTATTGAACCCTCCTGCCGTAGGCAAGGCGGCGAGTTGCACTTCGCCGCGGTAGACGATCGGCGTACAACAGAAGGTGTGAAGAACATTGTGGTGAGGCAACAGTCGTCGAGCGCGCTCTCCGATTACCAACCTCGGATTATCGAACAAGTGGATGAGGCTGTCGACCGGGGTGAAGTTCTGCGTTATCTCGGCTACCCGGCCGATGTTTCCCCAAACGCTCGGCTACAGAGCATCCTCGATCATTGGATCGAAGAGGCCGAGCGGCTCGCGACGCCGCGCGCAATCTATGTGGTCTTGCCCGTCGCCGAAAAAGACCGCCGCCGTCTCCGTCTGCAGACCAATGGCGAGACAGTCGAGTTCAAGGGGGCCATCGGAGAGTTTCTTGGAGCATCGCTCAGTGTGGCGGCATTCATCGCCACTGCCGGACCTGACGTAGTGCGTCTTGCCAGCGAGCTGACAGGCAAACGCGATGACTTGGCGGCGATGATCGTCAGCGCAGTCGGAGCGGAACGTGCGGAGGCGGCAGAGGCGGCGGTCATCGACCAATTGCGAGAGCAAGCCGAGCCGGCTGGCTTCGCCCCCACGCTGCCTTACAGCCCGGGCTATTGTGGAATGTCGCTGACCGAGCAGACTAAGTTGTTTTCGTTGTTTGATCAAGCGAATATCGGTGTGACCTTAACGGCCGAATGCCTCATGCGCCCACTGAAATCCGTCTCGGGCTTGATTGGGCTGGGACTCGCTGAAGAGGTCGAGCAGTTCGGTTCGCCCTGCGATCGGTGCGAGCTGCATAACTGTGACATGCGGAGATAAGTGCGAAATAGGGGTCACAGGATGGCGGATCATTCGATGATGATCACTCAGCGACCGGCCCCTGCTGTTCGGCAAACCATTGGTGAATCGTCTCCGGGATCATCTTCAGGTTCTCCATTGGGCAAGCCAATGGCAGCGCGCATTCGGGACCAACCATCGAAAGACCGGCATCAAGTGCTTGCCACACTTCTTCTCGAACTGAATCGGCAGTCGCGCAAAAGAGCGTCTGTGGATTATTGATATTTCCCACCAATTGGCATTTCCCCTGAATGGCCTCCAAACTGCGCCGAACGTCGTTCTTGCTGTCAAAGTGGAAGGCGTCGAAGCCGGTCTCGCGAATGTAGGGCATCCGATCTTCCGTGGCGCCGCAAATGTGCAGAATGAGTGGACAAGGAATCCGCCCACACAACTCGGTGTGGATGTCCTGAAGAAAATCGCGGTAGTATTCCGCTCGCACCAAGTCACCGGTGGCGTGATCGGGCAGTGTCAGCACATCGGCGCCCGCATCAATCTGGGCCAGACCAAATTGGACCGTCAACTCCTTGAGCGCTTCCAGACTCCGCTTCACTTCATCAGGTTCGTCAATCGTCATCATCAGAAACCGTTGCGTGCCGAAGACGTGATAGCCAAGTGTCCACGGTCCCATCGTCTTGCCGATAATCGCCACTTCGTCGCCCCAGCGTCGCTTAAGCTCGGCGATACTCTCCAGGACACAAAGGATGTCGGGCCTGCTCAACACATCGTCCGGGATACGGATCTCGTCCGCGCAACGCACCAATGATCCCGTACACGTGGGCCAATTTGTCTTGTCGGCCCACTCAACCTCGCAGCCCAGCGCGGCGGATTCCTGGACGACTGAAAAAACGGGCATAATGGAGTCGAACCCGACGTGGGTGTATGCGGTCTCGGCGAGCCGCGTCATCAACTCTGCTTCGCGATGTGCTTGAGGGAACGGGGCGCCAACTTGATCCATAAGTGCTTCGGTGGCGATTGACGTCGGGCAGATTGCGGCTGGCCGGTCAATTGGGCGGCCGGCCAACGCTGCCAAGACCCGTTCCCGTGGTCGCATCGGGTGCGACAGCCATTGCTGTCCCGTCATGTCTCTGCAACCCTCCTTACCAGTTTGGCACGTGGCGTGTCACGTCACTTCGGTGGCAGCAGACGCCGATACTCCGGCTCGAGTCCAGCCTTTGTTGTGTGAGGTTGGGGCGGTTTCCAAGTCTCTGCGTCCACTGTCTTGTTCGCCTCGAACGTGATGGAATCGAGGTCCGTCGCGTTGAAGCGAAACGGTGGGATTCCGGACGGTGTAACCAGCACATTGTTGCGGACGAGATTGGTTGTGGCTTTGTGAAAGCGAATCGGACTACGTTCGATATTGTAGATCGTGTTCTGTTCGATCAAGAGTTGCGAACTTCCTTCGTCGATGAACAGTCCATTGCTTTCCGCCCGCCCGGCGTTCAATGGGACATCGTGAATCAAGTTGCCGCGTAGGACCGAGCCGGGTTGCCGTCCCAGGGTATAAATTCCCCCACCGTCCGATAGAGTCTGCATGACATGGTGGATATGGTTATATTCGACCGCGTTTCTGTTGCATGGCGTCGGATTTGTGTTCCACATCCAGCCGATGGAAACGCCGGTGTAGGGCAAGTCGTGGATCTCGTTGTGGGCGACAGTGGTTCCCTCGGTAATGCCTCCCCAAATTCCAACACAGCCGTAGTAGGTAGTACCGCAGTGATGGATATGATTGTTGGCAACGACGTTGTTCTTGGCGAGTTGTTTCGGTGAGGTACTTGGCTCGCCAACCATCACCCCGTTTCCACCGGCATCGGAAATCTCGTTGCCCACCACGCGGTTGCGCTCGCAGTTTCCCTGCAAACTGAGCGCTGTCCCACCAACGTGAGAAACACGACAGTTCTCGAAACGACATCCAGCCGCCGCTTCCAAAACAACCGCGGCCGGCATCCGGTCTCGTCGGCGCGCACCACTGCCAGTCGGCCGATGCTCGTGAAAGCCGGCTTGGACTCCGGCGTAACCGGATGGAAGACGCGGCGCTGCACAATGCGAGAACGTCAAACCGTCAAAGCTGAGATTCTTGACGTGCAAACCAGCCTCGATGTCACCTCGCACGACCAACAACTGTTCGAGAACCGGAGCAACGATCGTTGTTTGGCCAATCTTCTCATCAGAATGCGGTACATACGACAGCACACCTTGATTCCGATCCAGATACCATTCTCCTGGCGAGTCCAACAGCTCTGGTGCGTGCTCGACATAGTATCGCGGGTGTTGCTCAAAACCAGTAATGCGGAAGAAGCTGTGTCCACTAGATCCGATCGGATCAAGGAAGCTCACCATATGCGTCTTCTCATCAACGTCCTTGATTCCCACTCGCGAAGTCGACCAGTCGTGTAGAAAGACAAGCCGCGTGTCCTCGAGATTCGAATATCGTTGGAGATCGTTTTCGCGGAATTGGAAGCTGGTGTGGTCATCCGGCCCTGTGGCCACAACATGGAAAAAGCCCTCGTCCGGCTCACGCGCGGCTGGCTGACGCTTGTCGTCCACAAAGAGTTGATGGAAGAACCATTTCCCCGCCTTCACCTCAGACAACGTGGCTTTCCATATTCGCTCTCCTTCGCTCCAATTCTCGATCGCTCGCCCTCCACTGAACACAGGCCGTTCGCCCGGATACGCCGAATAAGTGATGCGATGAGCTTCCGTTCCGGAGTCCTGAAGCTCGAAGACCGTTGGCTTCTGTAGGACATACGTGCCACCACGAATCAGCACGACGATCTCTTTTTCGAGATTGCGCTTCTTCAATTTACGCACGGCATCGCGCGCACCAGCGAGCGACGAAAAGGGGCGATCTTTCGTTCCCGGACCATCGTCATTGCCGTCCACGGCGACGTAATAATCAGCATCCGCGGCATCACGAGCTGCGGCTACCTGCAGATGAACCATAGGTAGCAAACTCATGCAAATGAGTGCCGCCAAGCGGAGTTGCCTCATTTCAATTTCTCCCGCGATTACAGACTTGCGAGACACGATCTTAACGTGCCTGGCACGATAGAGTCGGCTTCATTCACCTTACACTTGTTCAGGCACGATGTACGGTTTGCGATAGGTGGGCTTGTTGAGCAGGTCGTTCGCCTCGTCGTCACCCACGACTGTTTCAGATTTCGGATCAAATTGCAAATGCCGGCCAACCTGGAAGGCGGTACGCGCCAGCAAGCAAAGCACCATCGATTTGTGGCCTTCCTCGATGTCGGCACGTAGAACCTTGTGGTCGCGAGCGCGGATTGCGGCGACCCAGTTCTGGAAATGTGGCAAATCCGCCATTGTGTGCTCTTCATCTGCCTTGCTCGGCCCAGGTTCGCTCTTGGGACCAAAGAACGTGTGGTAGCTGCTGTAGTCGGGAAAGATCATGTAACCTTTGGACCCGAAGAAGATTGTCCCCACTGGAAAGTTCGGCTGGACAAACGGGTACTGGTCCCGAAAGCCCGCTTCGCTGTTGGTGTACCACGAACGATGTTCATAGGTGACGATCGGTTTTGCATTTTCAAACTGATAGGTGATCGCCACATGTGTGGGCGATGTGCGGTCATCTTCATGAACGAAATTGCCACCCGTCGCTGTCACTTGGGTTGGATGGCTGTTCAGTCCGAGCCCCCAGCGAAGAATATCCAGTTCATGAACTGCCTGGTTGGCAAAGCAGCCACTGGAAAGCTCCAGGTTCCAGTACCAGCGCCGGTGCCAGAACTGGCTGTAGTCGTGACTGGGCTTCGGTCCCAGCCACTGATCCCAATTCAGACCTTTCGGCACGGGGCTCGGATTGACACGGCCCAGATTGCCACGCAGCTTGTAGTCGAGCCCGCGAGCCATGTAGACATCGCCGATGACTCCTTCCTTCAGTTTGGCAATCCCCTCCATGATGTTCGGGCTCGAGCGGTTCTGTGTCCCATGCTGGACCATGCGATTATATTTGCGCGCCGCGGCAACCATTTGGCGGCCTTCGAACAGATTATGCGTGCCGGGCTTCTCGACATACACGTCTTTTCCCACTTGGCAGGCCCAGATCGTTGACAGTGCGTGCCAACGATCGCCCAACGCGTTACTGACCGCATCGATCGACTTGTCGTCGAACATCTTGCGCATGTCGCTGTAGAGCGCGAGCTTCTTACCTTTCAACTCGGGATAACGCTCGACTGCCGAGTCGAGTTTGCTTTGATCGCAGTCACAGATAGCGACAATCTCGACGTTGTCTTCGGCCATTTTCGCCAAGGCAGTTATGTGCGACCGCATACGCCCCCCCATGCCGAGCAGCCCCACACGAATAGGATCGTTCGCACTCCTCTGAGTCTCGGCAATCGCAGTGGTAGCAGCCAACGCAAAGCCTGTCCCGGCAGCTGCGCTCTTAAGAAACTCCCGTCGATCTTTGTCTGACATTGAACAGCTCCTTGTGTACGGTTTTGGTGTTAATCCACGACGAATAGTCGCTATTCGTCAAGCTGCAAAGTAGCAACGACAGAGCCATCCATGCCACGCCGCTGAACCAGAATCGCGCCGTCAGTCGAGACTCCCTCGGCTGAGAGTGATGCCGAATCATCGTTGGGCAACAACGCCATGACCTGACCGTCCGTCAAATCTGCCGTCAGAACATATCCGCCGTCGATCCTTGTTAACTTCTCCTTGCGCGGCGGTTCATGACCGTCGCGATACGGTCGATAGAGTGCCACGAATTCCACCGCCTTTGCTTTGGATGGCGTGGAAGCCGTCAAATGCCATTCGCGAAGCGTGATTCGAGGTCGCGGGTTCGGGTCGTACTGGTCTGTCTGCGAGATTGCAAGACCTTCTGGCGCCAGGATCGAAACTGCGCAGCCAACATCTTCGACCTTGAGATTGATATCGTGTTGGTTCGTGACCGCAAATTGCTGTGTGGCGTGCAGCCAATATTCGAACGTCGAGTCCCGCCGGGCTACCAGACGATCGTAAACGACAACGAGTTCTGGCTTGACGAACAGAATCGTGCGTGTGAAGCGGTCGAGCAGCGGATTACCGGAGTCCGAGCGGTAAGCGGCACCTGCCTCGCCCGCCACAATGTCGATCGATGGAGAGGTCTTGAACGAGATGATGTCGCCTCGGGACGACGCCGAGTGCGCCAGCTGCCCACGTCCGTCGACGGTGATGTTGTTGACCGACCTGGTACTCCACATCCAGCGCTTGTGGTGCTCGGTTCCATAGCTGTCGCGATAACCACTGCGAACCAACAGCCGCTGACCGTAGGCCCAGAGCAAGAATGAATTGTTCGCCTCGTAACCGTGCGACTGGGTTCCGAAGGGGCTAGACTTGAAGACGACTTGAACGTCTTTTGCCGCGTCGTCGACCGTCGTGTTCAAGACCGCCTGGCCGATGCCCCGAAAGAGCCGTGATGCAGGCAAGTTGTGGGGGGATTCTGCCGCAACGGGTGGCAACGCACCGCGAACGAAACCGATGTAGCCGGAGACGGGACGCGGGCCTCCCATCTGTTCGACATACCATCGCCAATGCCCATTGCCGGCTTGGGTAGCGAGTTGCGTAACCAGCGATACGGCGTGCGACGCATTCCTGTTTGCGTTCAAGTCGCCGAAGCCGGCACCCACTTTTCCCGGCGGCAACAAGTACATGGGATAGTATCCAATCCGCGAGAAGTACGGCTTGTCGTAGGCGTTGACATCCATCGCCGAGCGCATGACATCGGCCCACCACGTGAAGCGGCCGACGTAGCTGTTCCAATATCCGAATCCTTCGTGCCATCCTCCGTCGTCGTCTGACCAGACCGGGTAGACATTGTGGAACACATTCATCGCGAACCACGCCCAATCGTCGGCTCTCTCGACTTCGCCCAGCATTGCGATTCCCACTTCGCCCAGGAAATGCCATGCTCGATTACTGTGGCTAGAGAAGGGCTGCCAAAGGTGTCTTGGGTAAAGGTGCCGGTACATCTCGTCGCCACGAATTTTCATTACGCGGCGGCAGACCTCCCGCTCCTGTTCGCTCAGCAGGTCATGGACAAACGTGTACGTCCGGACGAAGTAGTATGCGTAAGGCATCCCCGCTTCGTCGTTGTAGCGATACCCCGTTGCCCCTTTGGGATCCCACTTTGCGCAATCCATCAGAATTCGTTTGGCGAGTTGTCCAAATTCCTCTTTTCCACCGAGTCGTCGCGTAAACGCTAGAATCGCGGCACTGTCCAACGCCTTAGTCGTGTACGTGCGGTTGCCCCACCAGATCTTCCGCCACGCGTCGCTGTTGCGAACTACATTCGGCCCATACTTGGGAGGCTCGTCAGTGGGCGGTGGTTTGGCCACCAACCGGTCACATTGTCTCACTAATTCTTCGAACTGCGTCCGCATCGAACCTTGGGCCAACGAACGCAGTCGAGGCAACTCCTCCGGGCGGACAAATAATCGTGGATGAGATCTGGGGATGCGAGCGAGGAGTTCCTTGCGGGGCGGTAACGGCATCTCAACGGCGTTCTCACTGATCGCGAATGTCCGCGAACGACTCCAGTTGGTCTTCGCGCCTTTCTCGGTCACACCGCGATAACGCCAAGTGTACTTGCCTGGCGCCAAGACTCTCGGCGGACAATGGACGTTCATCTCGATGCCATCGGCGCGGTACTCGATCGATGTGAGGCCTGTCTCACGGCCACACTCGACTTCCCACGCAGTGACCTGACGATCGGGGCGCCAGCTGAAACTGGGCGGATTCACGGCCGACACTGTGCCCGCTGCGGGGCGATACCCCCACTCCTTGCCAGTGGCGGGACTCTCGTCCAACTTCTCGGCCGACGCTGCGATAACACAGCAGGCCAGCTGTAACAGAACTAAGTATGGCATCCGCGAAGACATGGTGAACTCATTCTATTGCAGGACTCATACTATTGCAGGGTGGAGATGGGGTCAGGAGCCTGTTTCGGCCAAAGTCGATTTCATTTGCAATGGCTCGCCGAAAAAGACTCCCGTCCCCCTTTGCGCATGAAAGCACTAACCCAAGACGGGCAGTTCATACCCTTCTCGCCGCGGTCGCGACAGCATCTGATTCGCCTCGTCACAATTGGTAAAGCGTTCGGCGTCCGGGTCCCAGGCGAGCTTCTTGCCGAGCTGGCCGACGTCACGCGCAATGTTGACGAGATAGCAGAGCGTCGATGCTCGCTGACCGTACTCGATGTCCGCATGGCAACGTTTGCGAGTCCTGATGCACTCGATCCAGTTTTCGATATGGTATTGCGTCTCGAGTTTTTGATTCGGGCCTGGATTATCAGGCGACTGGACCAGTTCCTTCGGATTGCTGGCGATCTTGTTCCGATTGATTTCGATCTTTCCGTTGTCGCCGATGAAGATGGCTCCGAGCCCCGGCCCCCAGTCGCCGTCAAGGTCAAGTCGCAGCTCAGTCCCACTGGCGAACTTCATGCGGACTTTTGCCCTCGGCCCGACCACCGGCTGTGCCAAACCGCGGTAGTCGACGCCGGTATCCGGATTGCCCTTTGGGTTGTCGTACTTGCCCGTCGGCATCGACTTCACCGGTTCTGTGAGCCAGATTTGGACGGGACCGGTTTCGTCGGTGCCTAATGCACGTTGGATCTGGTCGTACGAATGAGCACCCCATCCTGTCACACCGTAGCAGCGACCGCCTCCGTCGTACGACCACCAACGCGCCCAATTACGATGGACCTGTGGGTGATACGGCCGCAACTCCGCTTGATTCGTCCAGAGATCCCACCAGCCTTCACTCCCTCCTTTGGGAAGCGGTTGGGCCGGGAGGTCCGTCCAAATATCGGGACCAACAAAGTTCGGCGCGAGCACTGTGTGGACAGTCCCAATCGCGCCGTTCTTGACAAGGTCACTCGCCCAGTTATTGATCGGCATGGAGCGCTGTTGTGTTCCGACTTGAGTGACGCGATCGTACTTGCGGGCCGCCTCGACCATATAGCGCCCTTCGTCGATCGTCAGGCACATCGGCTTTTCAATGTAAACGTCCATGCCCGCTTGCATCGCGAGAGTCGTCACCCAGGCCCGCGCGTGAGTCGTCGTTTCGACCATCACGCCGTCGAGTTTCTCTTTGTCAATCATCTCGCGGAAGTCTTCGTAGGCCGCCCACTTCTGGTCCTTGCCGACGGCATCGATGAATTGGCCGCAGCGCGGACCGAAACAGTCGCAGACGGCCGCAACTCGCATCTGAGGAATCTGTAGACATGTCTTGGCGACGCCTCGCGCACGGCCACCGAGCCCAATGATCCCCACGTTCACCTTGTCGTTGGCACCGGTCTGGTCACCACTTCCTAATACTCGTGAGGAGACAAAATAGGGCGCCGCGATACCGGCTGTAGCCGCCACGGCCGACGTACGGAGGAAATCACGTCTTTTCATGGTATGCTCCTTGGATATGATCCTGAGACGGTGCGGGGCTCGCGAGCCAGCGCAGCGATTCTTATACTACACAACTACGGTCGAGTTTGACTAGTACTGCCAGCGAAAAGCGACCGATCAGGGGTACAGGAATCGCTCGCGGTCCCCCGACACCGATGGTTGGTTTGGCTCGAAGTCATCTAGTTGCTATAGTTCGTAACAGATGTCCCCAGATCAACATCCCCATTGTTCACACCACAACACAAGATGATAGATGGTCGCGAGCGAGTCCTAGCATTTTTGCAAGGCGAACCGGTTGACCGGCTGCCGCTGATGCCGGTCGTGATGATGTTTTGCGCCGATCAGATCGGTGTTAAGTACGGTGAATACGTCAAGGACTTTCGCGTACTGGCCGAGGCCCAGATTCGCACAGCGGAGCAGTTCGATTTTGATATCGTCTGCAACATGTCCGATCCCGCTCGAGAAGCGTCTGACTGCGGCGCGAAAGTCGAATTCTACGCTGACCAGCCCGCTGCGATCATCGAGAGCGATGCGCTGCTGGCAGACAAAGAGTCGCTCGAACAATTGAAGATCCCCGATCCGCTTGGTGGTGGAAGAATGCATGATGCCGTCAACGCCCTGAAACTAATGAAGGAGCGCGTTGGCGATGAGAAAGCGATTATGGGTTGGGTCGAAGGGCCCTGTGCTGAAGCAGCGGATCTGCGAGGAATCAACACGTTGATGCTCGATTTCTATGACGATCCCGCGTTCGTCCGCGGACTGTTCGACTTCACTTTGGAGATGGCGTTGCGTTACGCTCGAGCCCAGGTGGACGCGGGCGCAGATATCGTTGGCATCGGCGATGCCGCCGCCTCTTTGATCGGGCCCAAGTTCTACACGGAGTTTGTCTGGCCCTACGAGAAGAAACTCGTGGACGGAATACACGCCATGGGTGCTGCCGCTCGGTTGCACATCTGCGGCAACACAGCCTCGATTGTCGAAGGCATGGGGCGCTTGGGATGCGAGATTGTCGACTTGGATTACTTCACACCTGTCGATGCGGCGCGCAGAGCCATGGGGCCGGATCAGATACTGCTGGGAAATATCGACCCAGTCCGGGACCTACGTAACGCCAACGCCAAGTCGGTCACTGCTTCGATTGCTGAATGCCATCGCCAAGCCGGCGACCGCTTCATTGTCGGTGCAGGTTGTGAAGTGCCGCGTGACACGCCGTTGGAAAATGTTCGCGCAATGACTGCGTACGCAATCTCGCCCTTTTGAATCGGAAACAACAAACGAAACGATCGGTGGACCTTTCATGAGTACAACTGTTGACTTGGCGGTGTCGGATGATTTAGCGGCTCGGTACGCGGAGCGTTTCGCCAGATATACGACGGCGATGCGTAACGAAATGCCGGATCGCATTCCGATTCGACCTTTCGTTGCCGAGTTCACCGGAGTGTATTCCGGAAACACCTGCCAGGAACTCACACACAACTATCAGATCGCGTTTGACGCCGCCTGCAAGTGCGCGTCGGACTTCGAGTGGGATGCAGTTGTGGCAAATATGGTCTACGTCTGGACGGGGCTGGCACAGTCGATGGGGCTGAAGTACTACGCCATTCCCGGAATCGATATCCCCGCCGATACCGGCTTTCAGTACCGCGAGCCACCGCAGAACAATGCGTTCATGCAGCCCGACGAGTACGACGCGCTGATCGAGGATCCGACAGGCTTCTTGTACAACGTCTGGCTACCTCGTGTTGCTGCGCAGTTGGTGCCGATCGGTGAACCATGTACGGTCGAAAACAACCTGGCGTTGGTCAAGACGGGCATGGCTATGATGCAGTACTTTACGGCGTTCGGCCCGCAGGTAGAGCGATTGCGCACGGAGTGTGGTACCGTTTCGGCCATCGCCGGTATTTTGAAGGCCCCTTTGGATATCATTGCTGACAAAATGCGAGGCTACCTGGGGCTGGTTGACGATCTGTTCGAGCGTCCTGAAAAAGTTCTTGCGGCCTGCGAGGCACTCGCGCCGCATCTGGCGTACGTAGCCAAGACGACCGGTGATCCGGACAGAAACGTGCCGGTTGGCCTTTGGATGCATCGTGGCGGCGTTCCGTTCGTCTCACCAAAAATCTTCAAGAACATATACTGGGCGACGCTGAAGCCGATCATTCAGGACCTCTGGTCCGAAGGTCTTCAAACGCTGTTCTACGCGGAAGGAAGCTGGGATCATCATCTCGAGTCGTTTGCCGAATTGCCCGACCGGAGCATCGTATACCACCTCGACCAGGGCGACATCTACAAGACACGGGACGCCTTGGGCGACAAGTTCTGCTTGAGTGGTGGCGTGCCGAACACCTTGCTTTCCTTGGGCGAGCCGGCAGACGTCCGCAAGCGTTGCCTGGAACTGATCGAAGGCATTGCTCAAGACGGCGGCTACATCATGGACGCCAGCGCAATCGTCCAGAACGATGCGACAGTCGAGAACATGCGTGTGATGACCGAAACGACGCTGGAACACGGCGTCTACTCGCGCGGCCACAGCGGAGGCAGCTTGACTGCGGGCGGCCCGCGACCGTTGCCCACAGATGCAAAGCCTGGCACATTCCTGGCAGCTCCATCCGAGGAAAAGCCGCAGCCGGGCGAGTGCTATGCGTGGCGGAAGAAAAAAGCGGAAATCGGTACGATCGAAGGCGACGAGGACGTCTGCCAGAAAACTTGGCAGGAGATGGATGCCCTCGGCAATGCGTTCATCTGGCAGCTGCTTCTGTCCTTTTAGTCAGAGGCATGATCGCCGACGTCAACTCCTTGCGGTTTGCGTCGCTTGTCCAAGTCTATGGCTGATTGCCCTCCTGTTCTTTGGCGATGGGCTGCAGGTCGACAGTTGACATGCTGTGCGAGTACTGCACGACTTGATCGCACGCGACGTTCTCATAGCGATCTTGACTGCCATCGGGCCAGTGGATCGTGATTTCGTCCACGGTTTCGGTGTCGGCCAGTCCGAAATGCAGATCCGTGGGGCTCTGAGAAAGATACGATCCATCGGCACCGACCTGAGCTGTTTGCACGCGATCCCCAATGCGGATCGCCACACGTGCGCCTAGTGCGGACGTGTTGCCACCCTGCTGTCGCAGCCGCACTCCAATCCAATGCCCGGAATCAGACGATGTATTACGCAGAACGATCGGTTCCCCACCGTGAACCATGATCGCCAAGTCCAGTCTGCCGTCGCCATCGTAGTCGGCGTGCGCTCCTCCGCGGCCGACGATCGGTTCGCCCAGCCGAGGACATGCCTGTCTGCCAATTTCAAAGAAGCCACGAGGCGGTTGTTGACGAAAGACGTGTGGGCGTTGCGGTGCGAGTTGTGTCGGGTCGTCCGCCAACTGCAAAGTGTTGCCGTTGACCACCCACAGATCAAAATGGCCGTCATTGTCGAAGTCAGCGAAACCGGCGGCCCAGCCAACCATGTTTAGAGAGAGCTGCCCCAATCCCACGGAATCGGAGTTGTCTGCGAAGAACACAGGACGATCCTGCTCGTTGCCAGCCGACATCTCCGCAAGGTCGGAGAACATGTTTTCATAGAAGGCATTCTCCTGGGCAACCCAGTGGGTAACGAAGAGATCAAAGTCACCATCGTTCTGGTAATCGCAGACGGCCAATCCCATCGCACCACGATAGTCCGCCGCCAGGGACTGGGCACCAACATCCTCAAACATCCCATTGCCTTTATTGCGATAGACGGCATTCGCAGAGACGTCGTTGGCAACGTACAGATCGATCCACTGGTCGTTGTCGAAGTCAAACCAGACGGCACCTAGTGACCGGCCCTTAGCATCCTCCACACCGACCTGCTCGGCGATATCGGTAAAGGAACCGTCGCCATTGTTGTGATAGAGAATGTTCGCATCGGCTGGATAAGATGAAGGATTGATCGTATACGGGTTGATCTCGTCTCGCACTTGTGCTGAACCGTTCCGATCTTCGTCGCGATACTCGAACCGGACGTATGTACACACGTAGAGGTCAATACGTCCATCGCGATCGTAGTCGCTCCAGGCACATCCGGCGCTGAACCGATCGTCGCCGACACCGGCGATATCGGTCACGTCTGTAAACGAGCCGTTGCCATCGTTGCGAAACAGCACGTTGGGCCCGTAGGCGGTGATGTACAGATCCAGATCGTTGTCGTCATCGTAATCACCCCAAGCTGCCGCCATACCGAACAGAGCCCGATCAACACCGGCTTGTTTCGACACGTCAACAAAGCGGCCATCGCCATCGTTGCGGTAGAGGGCGCAACGTCCAGTTTCAGTTTCCGGGGAAATGGGATCACGAACCGTGCCATGAAAATTGACCAGGTACAAGTCCGGGTCACCATCACCATCGTAGTCACCCCACGCGAGACCCGACCCCATATCCTCTGGCAAGAGCGACTGGCGGGTGGCGGGGAAATGCCTGAACCGAATGCCGGTCTCTTTCGTCACGTCGTCGAACGAAAAACGCACCATCTCGGGCGAGATATCACGATCGAGGACGCTTGTCAAACCACCGATCGTTCCGTCTGCATTCGGTGCCGAAGGGTCTTTTCGCATCGTACCCAGGAAGGCAACGTAACTGAGAACTAGTGCTGCCAAGATGCACGGAACGCCCCATCGCAGCATTAACAGGTGACGCTTACTCAGCCGACGTCGTGCCATCACGATTAATCCTGATACGAGCAGTTGCACGCGTCATTTCACTGGCCGGCGACCGGACGCCCGCCGCTTCTCCGTAAACACGGTTGAGAAACTCAGGGTTAGCTTTGCGATACCAAAGTACCGCTTCGACCAACAACTCGGTGCTTGGCGCATCCGTCGGTGTGGTTACCGCGAAACTCTGTGACCGATGTCCTGGCGATTGTTTTTCACCGTTGTCGACAACTCGACCTCGTGCCATGGACGGACATTGAAACTGTACCGCAACACTATCCGTCACACCCGGATAAAGGGAGCGTTTGTAACTGGCGCCGACCAGATCCCATAGGTTATGGCGATCGATCAACTTACCCTGGCGATCAAAACCATCTGCCTTAAACCAGACCGGCGCATCTTGGATTCGATCGTCCTCGCCGACGGCACCTCTGTGGTAGATCTCGTTGCCCGCGTCGTCGGTCACTTTAAGCTCGATCCAGCTTTCTAGCATATCGAGCGGGCCCGTGGGAAAGTCATGGCCCGTCTTGTTGTTCGTCAGGACGACTTGCACCGAGAGTTGTTCGCCGGACGAGACTTCCTCGGGGGCCATGACCTTCATGCGAACTACCGGGCCGCTGGTCCATTTATCGGCGATCTCGGGGATCTCGATCTCACCCCGCAACCACTTCTTCGTAAGGCGCACGTGTTTCTCGTACCCCTTCAGTTTCTGAAGTTCTGGAATGTACTGATTGCTGGCCAGCGTGCGATGGCTACGGTGCAGACGATCGTTCGGCAGACGGTTGTAGTCCGTGGCATCGCCACGAGCCGGATCATCGCTCTCAGACAACGGCATGTGGCACTCGCGACAGTTGATCGTCTTGGTTGGGTCACCCTCGTGATGCCATTTGCTGTTCTTCCAACTGTCATATTGGTTCTGGCCCTGCACTTTGCCGATGTCGGTATTGACCTCCTTGTCGAGGTACTGCTTATGGCAGGCCGCGCAGAACTCAGCCGTCTTGTAGAGCGGTCGCGAGTAGGACGTGATGTGGTGTTGTGGATACGTGCGAATCAGGAAGTCGCTAACGAACTTCGCCAGCTTTCCTTCGTGCTGCTCGTACACATATCGCGAGGGCGGTACAACGGTGTAGTTGCCGTTACCCTGCACATCCGTCTGGGTAATGCTGTGGCACACCAGGCAGGAAATGCCTTCGTCCGCACCGGCGGCGCTCAACGTAATGTTGCCAGAGTTCTTCGCGCCGCTGAACAGAGAAATCGGATCATGGCAGCCGGCGCAGTACCGCGTATGCTCAGGTGATGTTTCGCTGGACATCAGTGTCTGTACTCGTTGAAACATGTCGTCCATCGAAGAATAGCGGTGAGCGCTTGGCAACCATTCTTCGTAGATCTGAGTGTGGCAGCCGCTCGTTCCGCAACTTGCGGATCCCGCCAAACTCTCTGCTTGGAGCGCCCCAGCCTGTTTCATGGTTGCCGCGGCGTCGGCGAAAACACTCTTGAGCTTTTCGCGCTGCTCTTCGTCGAGATCGACGTTCGCTGTGCAATCACGCATCTGCTCAAAGAGACTTCCCTGCGCATTGGCATTGTCCTGAAGTGAAGTCAAGACAACCTCGTGATGTTCGTCGCCAACCGCCTCGATAACTTTCTGCCGAACGGATTTCGTCCATTGGGAATGATCGATCGTGGACAGGCTGGGAGCAAACGGTCGGTCTTCGCCAAATCGCCAGTTGTAGTCGTCCGGAAAACTGCGGTCCTGGCCAGGCTCGGTATAAACGGCCATCAACAGGCCACAGAATACCAACAAGCTCGCACAACCAACGAGACTTCGCACATAGAATGCACGCCGAGCAGTGAGAAGTTGCTGGCGGGCATCCGGATTATTGACTTTACGAATGACAACCGTCACCACGTGGACGACAACAAAAACCGCCAAGCCAATTCCCGTCACCAGGTGTACGAGATCCCAGACATAGTCCATCCTCGGACCGACTACACCTTGCCAAGTTACGACCAGACCACTCACGATGCAAATAGCCACAAGCGCGGCCGCAATGTATCCCAGCAATTGGTAATGACTGAAGTTCCCCTTCCGTCGCACCCACCAATGCCGCGCCATATACCAGATCACCGGCAGCAAGAAGACGAAACCGATCACGGTATGGAGCAGCACCGAGAACTGGGCCAATTGACTGAACGACAGCAACCAAATGGCCAATCCCGTCAGCGTCTCGAAAAGAAAATAACCTGCAGCGATCGAAGTCAGCCAGGATCGCCATTCAGCAACAGCGTTTTTTTCTAGCGCCGACGGTTGCCCGTTCGTCCTGTCTCGCATCGCGCCTCACTCGTCACGATCGAGGGGGGGACTGGCCCATTCCACGATCGATCTTCGCTCAAAGAATATCGTAAAGTGAACTTCAATTATAGCGTATGTGAACGCAAGAAGAAGAGTAACGCCCAGAATTCGCCTGTGATCGAAGGGGTCGGTTGGTTCAAACTGACACACTTCGCAGAATTCTCGTAATGGGCGACGCGCTGCAACTACCTCAGTCGAGCGAGTCGTGGCGTCATGGCGGTCGAGACGCCCAGAAACGACCTCATCTCGTTACCAATAGCTCTCGTTGAGACAGGTGAAACTCCAGCAGCAATCGATCGACACACAAGAGACCTTGGCGAGTCAAGGTGACCGCATTCGAGCAGACGATGCTCTTTGCATCCGCCGCCCCTTGCGCTTAAATTTAGGGTGCCACCACGGCGACCGGTATCAAACTGAAACGCCTTTAGCAGTGTTCGATCTTTTATTGTCGACTATCGGACAGTAATTCCTCGGACAATCCTTACCCGCAAATCACCATGTGACGGACGACTCCTGCGGTGTCAATCCTAGTTTGTGGAGTAGGAAGTGACATGCTGCGACAGACGATTCCATTTCTGATCTGTGTGTCGATGCGTTGGCCGAGGGCAGGCACCAGTCCGCTGATCCTTGCCGTCGAGAACGGACACTGCGACCTGGCCGCGGCGCTACTGGATGCCGGCGCGAATCCCAATGATGAGCGCTGCAGGTTTACAGCACTTCACGCGATCACCTGGGTCCGCAAACCCATACGCGGCGACGGCGACCCGCCTCCGATCGGATCGGGCAATCTGAGCAGTCTGGAATTTGTCAGAAAGCTGGCGGCGCACGGGGTCGACGTAAACGCACAGCATCGAAAGCAAAATGCCGGAAACGGCCGCCTGAACCGAACAGACGCAACGCAGTTGACGATCACGGCAAATCCACCATGCACGGCGCGGCGTTCAAAAGCCGTACAAAACTGGTGCAAGTCCTTGCCGATCACAGGGCAGATATCAACGTGTGGAATCGAAAAAACAGTCGCGGCTGGACACCGCTGCTGATCGCCCAAGGGCACCGTCCCGGCAACTTCCGCCCCTCGGCGGAGACAATCGTTGCCATTGAGCGGGTAATGCGGGCCGCTGGAGTAGAACCTCCCAGCGAGCCAACTCGCCGAACCCAACGCAGCCGGGATTAGCCGCAATACCGTTCAATGGTGTTGGCCGACCCCGTCACCACTCCGGAGGCAAGCGGATTCAAAACTACTTTACACCCACGGCAAATGACTTGGCTTCCCTGTCTCCGGATTCTTCGATCCAATGTTCGAGATACCTCTGATGCTCGATCAACATGTTTTCGTATTCGGGTTTCGAGGCCAGATTCTTCATTTCACCAGGATCGTTCTTCATGTCCACCAGGGACTCGCGGACTTCTCCGTCGTTGTATACGCAGTACTTAAAGCGTTTGCTGCGGATCATTCGTCCCGTGTGATTCTCGGTGGCCACGTACGGACGCCAGGCGTCAACCCGTTTGCCTTCGGCGATTGACCGCAAACTCCTGCCTAATAACGTTTCTGGCACGGCAACTCCGGCGTAGTCGCACAACGTCGGGAGGATATCGAGACCGCTGGAGATCAGGTGTTTGTCATCCACTTTGCCTGGGACGATGGTACCTTTGTATTTCATCAGCAACGGAACACGAACTGACTGTTCGTAAAAGCGGCCTTTTGATGCCAACCGGTGGCAGGCGTCCATGTCGCCGTGATCGCTGGTGAAAATGATCAGCGTTTCTTCCTCCATTCCATTTCGCTTCAGGGCATCGAGGATCTGTCCTATGTGCCTGTCAACTTGTTCGGTCAGGCGGCAGTAGATCCAGCGATAGATTCGCCATTCCCGTTCGTCGTAATCTTTGCGCATCGTCATGGCGGGCGTTACCGCATTAGGCCTGGAGTAGATTGTGATGGCATCGGCCTCGGGCGACGGAATCCTGAAGTTATCGGGCAGTGGCGGCAGCTTGTCCAACGACATCGCCGATGCCTGCCGATAGAGATGCTCGACGCTCGAACTATTATTGGGCGAATTACCTTTGTAGGCGCGATATGCAAAACATATGTCGTGAGGATTAATAAATGACGCCACGGCAAAAAACGGCCTATCTCGCTCGCTCTCAATAAACGCGATGCAGGCCCTTGGCAACGCGTCGCGCTGATCTCGGAAGTACTCGTCGTAGCCAGCGTCAGACGGATTCAATTCGGGACACATATGGACCTTCCCGCCGTAGAAGGTGTCGTAGCCCGCGCTCTTGATCAGCTTGCCTAGCGAGTTGGCATCTACGTCGCGTGGGACGTTTGCCTTCATTCCATTGTTGAACACACCCAACCTTCCCGCCATCACGCCGGTGGCCATGCTGATCCGGCTAGGCACACAGACAGGGTTCGTCACATAGGTATTCGCGAAGCGGACACCGGCTCGGGCCAAGCTGTCCATCGCCGGAGTCTTCAGGTACGGATTGTCCGTGCAACTCATCATGTCGGCATGTTGCTGATCCGTCATGATGAACAAGATGTTGGGCGGCCTGTTCGCGGTGGGCGCGTTAAAACTGGATTCTTGGGGCGATTGGGCAAGCGTCTCCGCATGCGGTGCCACGCTCGAAACAGCTGAACATATCAGGCTTACGACGCAAGCAGCCCATGAGGACCGACAACAAGGGAACAACACGAACTGCTCCTGATTTCGAACTGGTTGAAGAAATGCCAATACCATCTTATTCAACTTCTCCACCGGAAACTCCCCCCCATTGGCCGCTGTCACGGCACGCTCTCGGCGACTGCTCAGTTACGGAGATCGCCAGACGAGCGGGCACCTCAGTTTGACGATTATCCGGGTTGTCGCGATTTTGATGACCGGCGCCGGCCATAATCGTCACACTTGGTCAGTTCCTAATAATCCCGTTGTCCGTCACATCCGATTCAATCAATAAGACCGCAAGAATTGAATTGGCGGTGTCTCATTCTACGACTCTGCAAGGGCTCACGGTATGTCTCTACGCGTCGCGTTGCCTTCGTCAGCCATGCTGCTTGTTTGGGCGCTCTCCGCGCTAGCATGCATAACGGCTACGCACGCACAGAGTTTCTCATCGACTCCCTACGAGCCGCATCTCTTTGAACGTCTGGAAGCAGCTGAACGCCGCATTCAGCAATTGGAGGCACCTCAGGCACGCATGTTCCCGGCGCACGCTCGGGAAAACACATTGGATTCGTTTCACCACCGTCTGTCCGAGCTGGAGTGCGTGTGGGAACAGGACGCACAAGCGGAGGCCAAGAAACAGATCGGCTCGGCCGGTAAGCCTTCGCTGAAGATCAACGGACGTATTCATCTTGACTACTGGAACTTCACCAACGATAGCCCCGGTATTGGGTTCTTTGAACACCCCGATGCCGGGGTGGACAACTACGGGACCGACCCGGAAGACCGCATCTTTTTTCGCCGCGTTCGGCTCAAGTTTGAAGGCGATCTATTCGAGACGATGCTGTACCGCATGCAGTTCGACTTGAACACGACGGACAGCGGCGAAATGAAGGACATGTACATTGGATTCAAAGAGTTGCCGATCCTGGGCACCTTGCTGATTGGAAACCAGAAGCGTCCTATCGGATTGGACCACCTCAATAGCAGCCGGTTCAACGTCTTTATTGAACGCCCGCTGGTCGTCGAAGCCTTCAACGAAGACACCCGTCGGCTGGGCATCGCTGCGTATAACAACACAGAAGACCTGCTGTATAACTGGCGTTACGGTCTGTATGCACTCGAAAACCCGGCGCGCGACGGCAAGGTGATCGGTGACTCGATGCAATTGAGCGGCAACGCACGCCTGGCCAGTAGCCCATGGTACGACGAATCATCTGGCGGACGGGGTTACTTTCATTGGGCGATCTCCGGCATGGTAGCAAAGCCGGACGGTGACGTTAGTCTCGCCGACACCAACGCCAATCAAGGTCGCTTCCGGACTCGCGCCGAATTGCGTAGCGACAGCCGCTGGCTGGACACCGGGGCCATTGCCGGAGCCGATTGGTACGAAATCCTGGGGCTCGAGGCGGTTCTCAACATCGGCCCATTTCACGTCGTTGGCGAGTATCAGTCCAATTGGATGCAGCGGGACAGTGACACCGCGGGAACTGGACCCGATCTAGATTTTCACGGTGGCTATGTACACATCGCCTACATGCTGACGGGAGAACATGTGCCGCTCAAGCGAAAGTCCGGAACAATCGACCGTGTCCGGCCCTTCGAGAATTTCTTCGTCGTCAACACTTGTAACAACGGCGTCGGACGAGGTAGGGGCGCGTGGCAGGTGGCACTGAGATGTTCGTATCTGGATCTTAGCGATCGTGACATCCGAGGCGGTGTCGAAAACAACACGACCCTCGGCTTGGTGTGGTATTTCAACGCTTACTCGTCGCTGCAATTCAATGCGATTTACGGCGATATCGAAGACCGTGCCCCAGTCGGTGGATATTCCGACGGGCATTTCACTGCGCTGGGAACGAGGCTGAGAGTCGATTTTTGATCGGTATCTGCTTGGCGTGCAAGCTGGAGAACAACAGTGAATACTTGCTCCCTTAGACTGCCGTTGCCGATTGAATTGGCGCCCGCTTAACAATCGTGTAGACGCAAGGCACGAGGAAAAGTGTGAGGACAGTCGACACCACCATCCCGCCAATCATGGCACGTGCAAGCGGGATCATCGCTTCGCCGCCGGGTGCCAAGTGGATCGAGAGCGGTGCCATGGAAGCGACGAGTGTCAGTGACGTCATCAAGATTGGACGCAGGCGGACGCTCGCCGCAGTCAACGCCGCCGAGCGAGTGTCGTAGCCGCGCTGGCGCAGCTGATTGGCGAATTCGACCAAGAGAATGCTGTTGTTGACGACGACTCCGATCATCATCAACGTTCCCATCAGCGACTGGATATTGAGCGTCGTGCTGGTCAGGTAGAGGACTACTAACACTCCGGATAGGCCGAGTGGAACCGCTAGCATGATGATCAACGGGTCGACAAATGATTTGAATTGAGCAAGCATGACCAGATAAACGAGAACGATCGCAATCAGAATGCCCATTCCGAGCGACTTGGCACCGCTTTTCATTGTCTCGACGGGACCACGCAGTGTAGCTGCCACGCCGGGCTCGAAGTCCTTCTTGAGCTTGTCAACCGCTCGCTGGACATCGGCGGCGACGGAACCAACGTCGCGACCATCGACATTCACATAGACATCGTTGACACGCGAGATGTTGTAATGCTTCGCTTCGCCTGGGATGTTGACGCGATTGACGGTGGCGACGTTCGATAACGGAACCGTGACGCGTCCGTTGGGACCGTCGATTGAGAGAGGAAGATTGCGTATTTCGTCCAACGAACGCGCCTCGTTATTCTCATATTGCACGCCCATGAAAAAGTCCGTTCCCTTGTCCGGATCAACCCAAATCGTTGACGAGTAACCGATGCTGGAACCGTACGCCGTGAGAATCGATTGCGCCACGTCCTCCTGGCTCAAGCCAAGGAAACGCGCCTTCGTCCGATCAACTTTGATATCGAGTTGCGGATAGTCCAGTGACTGCGCAATTTGCACGTCAGCCGTACCCGGGATCTGGCTGACCAGATCAACGACCTTCTCCGCCGCATCCCTGCATTGAGCCAACGTTCCAGCCGAGATCTGAACATTGATCGGCGTGGGAGCACCTTCGTTCAACGCAGCGTTCACGATGCTGCCGGACGTAAACAAGAACTGCTCACGTGGGAACCGTTCGGCTAACAAAGCCCGCAGCTGTTCTACATACCGATCGGTGCTCGTCGATCGCCCGCTTTGGATCATATTCACGACAAGAAAGGCGGTATCGGGTCCCGAGTTGGGGCTGAGGATCGTCGAGAAGCCAGCTCCTTTCCCAACTGGTAAGCCGATGTTTGAGATGAGAGCCTCGATTTCGTTTTCTGGAACGACTTCCTTAATCGTGTCTTCGATTTGTGCTACTAACTCTTCAGTGTCTTCGAGTCGCGTGCCGGGAATCGTTTTCATGCGAATCTCGAACGTACCAGCGTCGACGTTGGGAAACAGTTCTGTGCCGATATGAGGCAGAAGCAATGCCGACGCACCGACGAGCAGGAGCGTGACGAGGACAACAAGCCAGCGAAATTTGAGGGCAAGCGATAACGCACCAGCGTAAAGACTGTGAGTGTTTTCGGAGGATAGGTTCTCAACCTGTCGCAGAGCATCGTCGCCATCTTGGGCAGGTTGAAAACCCGCCCTACTTCGCAAGAAGCGTGCACAGTAGGCTGGTACGACGGTCATGGCGACAAAGTACGATGCGCCGATCGTCATCGTGGCGGCTGCGGAAAGTGGCTCGAAGAGAAACCGGATCATTCCTGAAAGAAAGATCACGGGAACGAAGACTGCAAGCGTCGTAGCTGTGCCCGCCAAGACAGCGCCAGCAACTTCGTTCGCTCCATCGCGAGCGGCTTCGACGGACGTCTTCCCCATGCGGAGATGTCGCACGATGTTCTCGACGACGACGATTCCTGCATCAACAACAGTACCGACGGCCAATGCGATTCCACCGAGCGTCATCACGTTCAGCGTCTGGCCGGTGAAGTAAAAAGCGAGCGCCCCAATGAGAATCGACAGCAAGATCGTCGCAACAATGATCAACGTGGGTCTGATCTGCCGCAGAAAGGCGCCAACGACGATCGCCACGAGCAATCCGCCAAGCCCCACTTCGTACATGAGATTGCGCATGGCGTTGCGAATATAGGAAGACTGATCGCTGACCAGAGTGATTTCAGTCGCTTGGGGAATGTCGCCACGATCTTTCATCTTAGGGATCTCGGCGGCGATTCCCTCATAGATTCGATCGACAACCGCAATGATGTTCTCACCCGGTTCTCGGAGGAGCGGGCAGTAGACGCTTCGGTTGCCATTGACGCGAACGATGTTGTACTGAAGCGCCGCATCATCTTTGGCATAACCGACGTCGCGAATGAAGATCGGTCGGCCGTCGCGGACCTCAATCACCACGTTGTCGATGTCCTCCTCCGCCGGCAAGGTGTTCACGGGATGGAGCTGATACTCCGAGTGCCCGAGCTTTACCGTTCCACCGGCCATGACAAGGTTGGAATCCCGAATGGCGGTGACGACGTCTTTCGCACTCAATCCAAAAGACTGCAACTTGAGCGGATCGACGTAGATCATCATTTGCCGAAACTTGCCCCCGAAGGGATGTGGAATCTGAACACCCTTCAGGCCACCCATCTTGTTACGCACGGCGTAGTAGCCGATGGTGTACAGTTCCTTTTCGCTGAGCCCTTCTCCGGAGATCGCCGCGAGAACAACGGGTAGATTGGCAGGCTCGCTTCGCAGGGTGAACGGGAACTCGATCCCAGGCGGCAAGTGAAACATGTCACTCGCTTCGAGATTGACGATGTCATTCATTGCGGAACTTGGATTCGTTCCGGGCTGAAAGAAGATCTTAATCATCGAGGCACCTGGCATCGTGCGTGATTCCTGATGCTCGATTCGCCCTGCCAACGTCAGCGCCCGCTCCACACGCGACGTAACACTTTTCTCCATCTCACCGGTTGGCAGCCCGGGATACGAAAAATAGCTCACGACGACCGGCTTCTTGAAGTCAGGCAGAATGTCGATTGGAAACAGCGGGACGACTGCGGCTCCAAGCAGGCAAAGCCCAACGACCAGGGCAACGACGGCGTACGAATTGCGCAAAGCAAAGCGAACGAGAAACATACTTAATTACCCTTCGACATTGACCTTCTGCCCGGCGGACAGACGATGCAGCAGAGGCCCAACGACCTGTTCGTGCCCGGTCAGGCCTGATGTGATTTCAATTTGGTGCCCATCATCGACTCCAGTCACCACATCGACCTCTTGGATCGTTGCGTCGTTGTCGATGACATAGACGTAGCTCCGTCCCTTCCCGTCATATCGAACTGCTCCAGCAGGTAGGGCGACTTGGTCTGCACGCGAGTCGAGCAAAATGGTTGCCTGCCCAAACATGCCGGGGATGAGTTTTCCGTCGGTGTTCGGCAAGTCGATTTCCACCAACATCGTTCGAGTGCTTTGCTCCAAGCCTCCTGCAATCCGGGCAATGACTCCAGAGAAAGTCTCACCCGGTAGCGCTTGCAGAGTAATGCTTGCTGAATCACCAACGGTCGCCAACGGAACATCACGTTCGGGAATAGCGACTCGGATGCGAACTGTGTCCACCTGAGCGATAACGAACAATGGCTCCGTCGTCACATTGTTCTGTGAATTGCGAACCAGATCCCCGAGTTCGACGTGTCGCTCAATAACGACTCCGTCGAACGGACTGCGAAGCTCGGCATAGCTCATCAGCGCCTTGAGTTCTTCCAGTCGCATCTTGCCAACTTTGACGTCGGCCTGCGCCGCCAGGAGGTCGGCTTCGGCTGCCGCCTGTTGAGCTTTGGCAACATCGACATGAGCCGCCGCCGTCGCCGTCGTCGCCGTGGCAGCGGATTTTGCGGCGTGCGAAGCGTCTCTTCTGTTGGTGGCTTCGTCCAGCAGGCGATCAGCGACCGCTCGTTGCTTAACCAAGTCACTGACTCGCGAGTGTTCGGACTCGTCGGCTTTCAACTGTGCGTCAGCTTTTTGCTCATCGGCCAGGGCCTGTTGTCGAGTCGAGTCGGCAGCGACCAGACCGGCCTTCGCAACATCGACGTGTGCTTGCGCCTGAGTGACGCTAGCGGCAAGTCGCTCGAGCGCGGCTTCCTCGCGTTGATATTGCGCAACCATCTCAGGAACATCGATGACTGCCAGGATGTCGCCGGTGCTGACCTTCGAGCCGATGTCAACATTCAATTTAGTGACGTAACCCGAAGCTTTGGCAAATGAACGGGCTTCGTGAAAGGCATGCACCGTTGCTGGCTGAGTAGAAGTTCTCTCAATCGTCTTGGTCTCGATCGCGACGGTGACAACCGACCGAGTGACCGGAGCTGCGACGGGCGGAACACCATCGGTAGGTCCGCAACCGATCACCGCGGCGAACAGACTCAATGGGACTAACATTAGGCTTTGTCTCAAAACCAAAACAACTGGCCGAGAAGCGGCACCATCAGTCCCCTCTACCGCTTGTGGGAGAGGGATAGGGTGAGGGTATTTGGGTTTTGAGACAAAGCCCGGTACGGCAATCCGTTTGCGAGTCATACTCTTCTCTTTCTATCTACACACCCCAGGGCGTAACACTTCCCTAATCTACTCAGACTAGTTCGCAACGGGCTCGGTCACAAGCTATGCGGCCACGATTCCCCGTACCGATTGTACCTGTTGTTACGACTGTAGCTGCGGTTCGGAAACCAGTGATTCTGGCGATGGATCCGGATCGAAGAAAGATACGATAAGTCCGAGTTGTCCACTTCGTATGACAAACGCCGTTCATGCGGAAGATTTCGAATAGTCGCGAATAGGCTGATAAGAACGCATGAAACGTCGCCACAAGTCGTCGTCACTTAAACGACTCGTCACAGGAGCTTGTTGCACGGCGATAGCAGCAATGGCAGGCTGCGCCGGGCCACAGCTCGCGGGGGCGTCAGCTCAGAAACAGGGTCGGGAATCTGTTCTCGTAAAATCTCGGCAAACACTGCCAGCAACGGCACTCTTGAAAAGCAGTTCAGCTTCGCCCTCTAAGGAAGAGACTCCCGCCCCCGCCGTCGTCCGATTGCAGCGATTGCCGCTTCCAACGGTCGCGGAAAACCGTGCATCAGTTCGCTTGGCGTCAATGCAAGTTTCAGTACAACCCGATCAGCTGGTGCCTGTGGCGGATCCCGCAGTTGTCAGTTCGGTGGAAGGCTTGCGACCGAAAAGCGTCGCTGAAGCGATGGGCCAGGACGGTCGTGAGGCGATCGTTCACGCGGGTCCGCCAAGAATGGAACTTGACCTGACCTCGACGCTTGCGATTGTGTCGGGTCAAAGCCCCGTCGTGGCTCACGCAGCGGCAAGGTACGAAGAAGCTTATGCCCGTCTGGCGGCTGCAAAGGTCCTGTGGGTCCCATCGATCCGTGCTGGCATTAGCTATCACCATCACGATGGCAATCTTCAGGCATCGGATGGCTCTATTGTCGATATCGATCGTTCGTCACTGCAAGGCGGTCTTGGCGTCGGTGCTGTTGGTGCTGGCACGACGCCAGTGCCAGGTGTCGTAGCACAGTTCCACGCGACGGACGCGATCTTCCAACCGCGTATCAACGAACACGCCACATCCGCACGCAGCCACGCCGTTGACGCAGCGGTCAACGACACGCTGCTCGAAGGTGCGCTGGCCTACCTGGAGTTGCTGAAATCTGAACAGCTTCGGGCCGTGGCAAACGAGACGCTTATCAATGCCAACGAACTTGCGGAGCTGACGAGAACTTTTGCCGACACGGGCCAGGGGCCTCAAGCGGATGCTGATCGAGCGAAGACCGAGGCAGCAATTCGCACGAACGACACGGCTCGTGCCGAGGAGGCGGTCGATGTGGCAAACGCTCGCCTTGTGGAAGCGCTCAGCGCAGATCCTTACACGCGAATTGTCCCCACCGAACCAGTTGTCGTTCCGCTGCATTTAATCGAACCGGACCTGGAGCCCCGCGAACTGCTGGCAATTGGTTTGTCAAATCGCCCCGAATTGGATGAGGCACGTCACCTCGTTTGTGAAGCTGTCAATCGATACGAGCGCGAACGCTATGCGCCGTTGTTGCCGAGCGTTTTGTTGGGAATGAGCGAAAGTTCCTTCGGTGGTGGCTTAGGCAGAGACGTTCGCGATTCGCGACACCGCTTTGATTTCGACGCCGTTGCTTATTGGGAATTGCGAAACTTCGGCTTCGGCGAGCGTGCGGCGCGTGATGAGCGATGGTCTGTCTACGAGCAGCGACAGCTGCAAGAAGTTCGTTTGATGGACCAAATTGCGCGAGAGATCAATGTCGCGCACGCACAAGTTCGGTCGAGAAAAGGGCAAATTGTAGTCGCCGAATCTGCCGTCAAAGCTGCGACCGAGTCTTACGATCGCAACACGAATCGGATTAGAGAGGGCGTGGGCTTGCCAATCGAAACACTTCAGTCGATTCAAGCCCTTGACCAGGCTCGCCGAGAGTACGTCCGCACCGTGGTTGATTACAATGCGGCTCAGTTTCGTTTGCATTGGGCCTTAGGGTGGGCAATCCAGTGAGGTGGCGGTCAGAATGGCCATTGCTTTGACAAAGCACGAGCCCGCCTCAAAGCCAAGTTATCAAGGAGCTGTTGGACGTCCGAGTTCTGTGACTCGCCGGCGAGAGGGGATCAGTCGCCGGGACAGCTTGGCCTGATAGGAACGTGGATCACCGTCGGGACATCGGCGGAAAGAGCAGCACGTAAGGCACCGGGCAACTGCTCTCTTTTCTCGACCCGCACACCCCGGCAGCCGAAACCCTCGGCAACGGTGTCCAATCGTGTGGGGCCGAGCAAGCTGTAGAGCGGTGCGCCGTAATCTCGTACGTGACCCGACACCGATATCCCCCACTGCTGGTCGTCAGCAACGACAGCGACGAAGGCAAGGCCTTGTCGCGCGGCGCATTCCAGCTCGGCAATAGTGAAAGTGAACGAGCCATCGCCTGAGAGCAGGATCACTGGGCGGTCAGGATGGAGTGCGCGGGCGGCCATCGCGCCGGGAACTCCCCAGCCAACGACGCCACTAGCACCGCAAGTCACCCAATGACCGGGATAGCGGCCAGGTAATAACTGGTGGAACCATTGGCCGATGTTGCCTCCGTCGACGAGCAACAGAGAATCATCGCTGAGCACCTCGAGGATGTTGAGGACCACGTCGCGCCCATTCAGTCCAGCGGGCAACTTGTCCGCAGTCGCCAGACAACTCTGTCGATACTCGTCACGGCGTCGTGCGGCTTCTGCCAACCACACGCCGGTTGGCTTGCATCCTGCGCTGCGGCAGGCTTCAGTCAGTTGAGCGAGTATTGTCCGCGGTGAGCCTTGGATGCTGAGTGATATCTCCCGTCCGCGCCGCAGACGTAACTCGTCCGCATGGATCCGAATCACCGAAGCGTCCTCACGTACGATCGGGGGCGACAGTTGGCCGACGCGGTAATCGAACTCAGCACCTGCCAAGATAATCAGGTCTGCATCGGGCAACAGTCGGGCGCCGCCTGAGGCGGATCCCACGACTCCCATAAACGTACCGGTCGGATTCGCAATGCTGCCGCGATCCCAGATCGGTACGACAGTGGGGATCTGCTGTTGCCTGGCAAACTCAGCAAGGACTTGCTCACCGTGTGCGTAATAGACGCCACTGCCCGCAACAAGGACGGGATGCTGTGCGCGCCCGATCAACTGGACCGCCTCATCGATCGACTGCTTCTCCGCCGCGCCTGTCGGTCTGACGTCACCCGATCGCACCTGGGACCTCGGCACGCTCGCCGCGTCAATCTCCGCTGCCGCCACATCCATCGGCAACGCCAGATGCACCGGACCCGGCCGTCCAGACGTGGCCGCAACGAACGCCTCGTGCACGATCTGGCCGATTTGCTCCGGTGCGTCGACGAGCCGTGCGTATTTGCAAATCGGAGCTGCCATGGGGACCGGGTTGAAGTCTTGAAAATCCCCGTATCCGAGACGTGCCAGGGGCGTGATGCCGGTGATCAGTAACATCGGGGCACCGTCCAGCGCAGCATTTAGGACTCCGGTCAGTGCGTTTGCGTGAGCCACAGCGCCGCTGACCGCGCACACACCCACTCTGCGACTCAACCGTCCGGTGACCTCTGCCATGTAACCGGCCGCCTGTTCGTTGCGGACGCCGATGACCCGCATCCCACCTCGTTGACAGGCGAGATAGAAAGGATCCAGTCCGTGGCCGTTCAATGTGGCAACCGACGTTACTCCCCGTTCCCGCAATTCCGCTACCAAAACATCGGCTACCGTCATGGATCGACCTCGCTTACATGCCATTGGTGCGACGGATGAACTCTGTCGCCATCGCCCCAACTCTCGGACTCACCGTGGTAAATAAGAATCGTACACTCGCGTCGGCGTACTTCGCCACATTGTTGTGCAGTGTATTGCGAATTTGGTTGCCATCAAACGACCCAGTAACGATCGCTGGACACAGTGATAGACACCGACTTCACACTCGTCGATCAATTCGCCCCGATAGCCAGCGCTTTGGCGGTGGCGTCGATGATCGCTTGCGAAGTGATCGTCGCGCCTGTGGTCGCATCGATCCCTTTCAATCTCTGCTTGCTAATGATCTGATTTGGGGTATCTGTAAGAGCCGTGTAGTACTGCTTGTCCTTGTGTTTCGTGACACGAACGGATTTAATCCGGCCGCTCTGGACGGTCACGGAGACGGTGAGGTCTCCGACGTAAGCGGGCGTGGTGCCAGTGTAGGTCCCGTCAGGAATGCGGCTCAAGTCGAGCGTTTCGAATGTTCTGATGTTGTCAATGGCGGTTTGCGCACGCTGCTTGTTCCTTTCGAGGATGGGGTTCTTTTGGTCTTTTCCACTGATCCGTGTATAGGTGGTAGGCTGTGCGAGTACCTTGCGGTAGTAGGCGATGGCCTGGGAGAACCCGCCGTGTTTGCGGCAGGCATCGCCGGCACCTATGTACGCCCCGCCTGGATTTCCGTTTCGGGCCGAAGCATCGGCCAACCCGAGCGACTTGTCCAACTCGCCCATGTCCGACCAAAGCTTGATCGCCGAGCCATACCGCGAGGAGTCACTGCGAATCCCGCTGAGCTGCTCCGCGGCCATCTTCTTGCTGCCAAGCTTCCAATAGCAGTCGGCCAGACCCAGAAAACTATTCATGTCGTGTTGCTTGAGCTTTTGCCACCAGAAGGCCGCGCGGGCCCAGTCACCGATCAAGTCGTGATAGCAATGGCCGAGCTGACCGAACGCTTTCTGCTGGATTCCCGGATTGTCTTTGTTGACGCTCAGCACGTGGTGCATGAACTTGGTGCCCTCTTTCCATCGCCGAGGGTTCTCGTTGATGGCGCTAAACATGTAGTGACTGATATGCTTTTGGGCGTTCCAGCCGCCCAGCGGCTTGGGCCACGAAAGGTCGAGCGATTTCGGATAGTTCAGTGATACCGCGTCAAACCAGTCGGGCGGAGTTGTACCCATCTCGTTCACCAAACGGTCGATTTCCGCTTTCGAACGTATCACGCCGGAACTGGACGACGGTCCGTCGCCGCCGGCCGGCATGGCCCCCTGCTTCGGTGTCAACAGATACCGTTTTCCCTTCATGGTCACGGCGTGAACTTCACTGAGCGAATAGGTCCGGGTAAGTGTCCGGCTACCGATCTTCACTTCGAAATCGAATTCCTTGTCACCGTTGCGAATTTCTATTACTTTGCCCGTGACTTTCGTGCCGCTGAGAAACTCGACAAAATCCTGGGCCGGCGCGTCCGACACAGCAAACATCGCCACACCGACAAAAACGGATAAACGGCATGCGTATGTGAAGTCCCGCCTTCTGGCCGATCTCGCGACTTCACGATCCATATCATCTCCCTTTTCTTGTTCGCTACCGAATTGCTCGGTTTCAGACATCGAGTGGAAAGCCGTCGGTCACAAGCGTTCGCCTGTTCTTAGGCACATACAGAGTGGTGGCGCACGGATCAGTTCAATTACTGCTCGCGAAAGTGCTTGAGCGCCTCCTGCACCACCTGAAGCAGATCCTCGCGATTCTGTCGCATGACCGCTACTGGCACGCCAGTAAGAGGGTTCCCTCCGGCGAGCTTCTCGAGCGTCTGATCCTCATCGCGCAGGATGTCCTCCAGATTCTGCAAGCGATCGATCCACTTTTGCGCTGTCTTCTTGGCGCGGGGATGCTGCTTCAAATTCGGCTGACCTTCGATCAACAGATAGACGGCAGCCGTGTGTGAATGAGACCGTGGAATCCCGGCCCTCCTGGATCGCGGGTTGCCCTGAAAACCTAACTTGGCCCCCGACGTTCGCAGGGCCAACCATCCAGCTTCGCGAATGTCCCGTTTGACTTCGAAGCGAAACTCCGACTCACCACGTTTCGGCGAAAAAGTCGTGATTACCTCTCCACACCAGACAAGTTCGACTTTGTCCAGGCGATCGCGTTGGGGATTGATGCGGACTCGGCCCGCAACCACGACCGATCCAGGTTCCTGCAATGTCAGTTCGTCACCCGGCAACTTCGAGTCGACGGTCAATTCGACGATGGGACCCATGGTCACGAACGTGCGTCCCTCCTTCACCGTGTCGAGCCAGGATTGGGCAGAGAACTTACCCGTGACTCGCGTGTAAAACCGTTCGCGGCCGGGAAACGGGCGGCCAAAGGGATAATCTGTTCCTGCTGTGGGGGTGAGCCGAAAACCGGTGTTCAGTGCATCGTACCAGGCATTGTAGTCTGCTCCCATAAACTGCAGCACTTCGATGAAATGCACGAATCCGTCAGGCAAATTGATTCCCAAACCGTTGCGTGCCTCGAACAGTTGTCCTTTGTGCGCAAAACCATTGGCCGCGCCCTGCCGATGGGCCTGCTCGAAAAAAAGACGGTAGATTAAGTAGCGGTCATCCTGATGAATGGGCGGAGATGCCCCCAAAATGATCGTGTGACCGAGAAAGTGCGTGCGAGGGTTTTCCTGACCGGAAAGGAGCAGGTAATTCCCTTCGCGATAAACGCCCGGAAAACCAGACGTATGCTGGGGCGTATTATGAAAGTGTCGAGCGTGTCCCCAGCGGAGCAAGTTGGCAATGTTCAGGTCTTCCGCCTTCATGCACTTGAGAATCATCGCGTCCAGTTCCGGCACGAAACGAGGAATGTGCAAGTGATCGTCGGCGCTGTACCAACCCTCGTCTGCCATGTGCACCCAGCGTCTTAGTTCAAGCGTCAGAGTCTCTTTCGAGCCGGCTTCGATCTGAAACTCTTTCTCAGCGTCGAGAAACTCGATCCCCTTGAAGGCGCTGACTGTGTATTTGCCTGGCGAAAGTAGCACGTCGGCCTCTCCATCCGAATAAAACTGAGGACCACGAGCCCAGGCGTGCCCAATTGAACGGCGAGGTGCTGCCCCAAACCACGCTTTCGCCTCTTCCGGTGAACCCAGCCAGATTATGTCTCGATCCTCACGGTCACCCGCCATCGACAAAGCGTTGTCCGCGATGTAGCTCTTACCGTTTGCGTCGAGCAGTTCGATTCGTGCCGGCGTTGGTTTTCCCGATAGAGCATCGAGCGTCACAATCTTGATAGGTACTTTGTCCTGACTTAGCTGGCCTGGACCTTCACCTCCCCAAACCGACAATTGAACGACAAGTGTGCCGATGAATGCAGCGCCGAGCAGCTTGCAGGACTGCTGCCATGATCGTGTTCTAAGCGTCATGTCTAGCCTTTGCCTTTCGCATTGAAGCGTTTTTTGGGTAGCACCAATATCGTCAGCCAGCGTATCGTTCAGCCATTTCGCGGCCCTGCGAGCGAGTCAGCGGACTGTGAACGAAAACTCAACGGCCCCGATTCTCCGAAGGCTCGCTCCTTCGCGCTGGAAAGTTCTCTTCATCCCGATTCGCAAATCCCCATTCGGTTGGTTCGTACTTGATGGTCAGTTCGGGTGACAAGAGGCGTTTGCCCTGCTGATGCAAGCTGTGCATGACTCGATCGAGAATCCCGGTTGTCAGCAGCGTTCGCTCCACTGGATAAGCCGGTTGTTTGGTGCAGACCATCTGTTCGATCGCACGCAGGAGATGCTCGAAGTGTCCGTAAGGCTTTTGATCCTCCAGCCTGAACCAACACGCGAACGGTTCCGGCTGCCCGCGTAAGCGACAGGCGATTGCGTTCTGTCCGCTGACACCGTTGAGCATTGCGACCGTTGCGCGGAGGCCGTCTCGATATTCAATCAGATAGAACGCCGCATTGGTCGGGCTGAGTTTCTCTGCAAGTTTGTCCGCTGAACCGTCAAAAGTTGCCATTGCTGACTTTAGTAGCCGCCGATCCCACTTCTTGTCTTTCTCCGCCTGCCAGATCTGTTCGCCTGTCAGAGCCGTGATCGCCGCGACTCCCGTTTCGCCTCCTCGGCGACGTTCGACGACGCACTGAAGAGATTCAATCGCGTGGAATCCGTACGACTCCAGTCCGCCGTAGCCAACCAGCATGGCTTCTTCGATTTCGGTGCCGACTGGCAGTTCCTCTGCCGGGTATCGCCAAGTGACGGGGAGCGACGAACCGGCCATGAACGGAATCTCGTGACGCGCAGCGATGTCGTACATATGCTTTGCATCTCGCCAGTTGGCAGCAAGATGCTTGTCATTGAAGATTGGCACGAACTCACCACAGCGCTGCATCGCCGCGACAATCTCGTCAAAGAAACGCCGACGCGGATACATGTGCTGTTTGATGTCGTTGTAAAGATAGTTGCCGTGTTCACCGACACTCAGCACACCGGCGACGGGAAGTTTGTTCTGCCCCAGCGTCACAGCTTCATCAATGGTTTTCGCAATTCGAAAACCGTGCTTTTTTGCCAGACCGCGACTGAGATCGTTGGAGTCAACCTGGTCGGTATACAGCGACACCAGTTCCAGCTCCGGGCCTGCGCCACTGGTCTGCCGCCAACCTTCCAGAATCTTGCCGACGAGTACGTCAGCATGTGAGTTCGTGCGGTAAGTAGTGACGACCGCAGCGACGGGGAGCTTCCTCTTGAATCCAGCTGACAGCGACGCAGCCGGACCAGACAGCATGGCCAGACCACCCAGACCAAGTGATTGCAGTGCCTGACGTCGAGTCGCGTTCATGTCATTCCGATCCAACTTAAGGAGAAGGCCTAAACGAAATGTAGCAGGTATACAAGCCAGGGCGAGAAGATCTCGCTACTTGTTCTCCATTGTTCTTCACGCTGACGGGCTCGATCGTAATCGTATCCCAGATTATTACTTATTTGAAGCATGATGTTCCTCAGTCCGCCTTGTCCTGTTGGATGATTCCAAGAACTTGCGCGAAAGGAATCCGGGTGATGAAGTCCTTGTTCTTCATCGTGTTTTCATTCTCCAGAATCATCGCGCCGGAATGAAACCAGACGCCGTTGAGTCTACCGTCACGCACGATCTTTGGTAACGCGCCACGATCACCGGACTCGCCGCGAGTCACCTCCTTTGGCCAACCGCCGGTCGGGCTTTCGAAGAGACGAACCCAGTACCGGCGATCGTTCGACAGGACGAGGTCGTCATCTGAGTCGCCATCGAGATCGACGAAGCGAAGTCCTTGATCGATCCCCTGTCCGTCGACGAGACAACTTCGTTCAGGCAGAGTGAATGAAGCACGCTGCCAGTTCGACGCCCGTTCGTCCCACAGGAATACGGCGTTTTGCGAGTCGTTGTTGACGATCAGATCGGAGATGCCGTCGCCGTTCAGGTCGCGGAAGCGAACGCCGCGTTCGGTGCCGCGTTCGACAATACGCAGAGGCTTTCCATCGACTTGCCCTGGCAGTGCCGCCTCGAGACGATCCCACCGTCCGGCCTTGAAACGCCAGACGCCACGTTGCCGGTCATTGGCAACCGCCAAACCCGCATGACCGTCTCGGCTGGCCGTGAGGAATCGAACACCGTGAACAATCGGCTCCCTGGTGTCTTCGTCAGAGACGATTTGTACCGGCAGCGGGACGTCACTCCAGCGTTTGCTGCTTGGATCCCAAATGCGCGTCGTCTGCCGTTTCGAATTGCCGATGACCGCGTCGAGAAGCCCGTCGGCATTGACGTCGAGCAGCCGCACGCCGTTGTCACCGCCGGTTTTTGATCGTAGGGGGATGCCGTCAAGCACGTTTTTCGTGAGGCGATCATAGATCTCGCGGCAGTTCAAGAACTTCACGCGATGGCCGTACGTGCTGTTAGCGTAGTCAATCACTTCCATAAGCTGCAGGTTTTCGCAGTAACCGATCGTGTGGAACAGCAGCGTGCAGAGTCCCTTCTTGCGGACACAGATGTCAATGTTGCGTTTCCAGTCGTCCGTTGTCTTGGGGCTCTTCGCTTTATTTTGGTGCACACCGTGCGAGTCGCAGGGGATCGTGACCGGCAACTCCCAGATGAGACCATTGATCACGTAGGGATACGGATAGTTTCTGATGGAATTTACAAAGTGACGCGTCTGAGGGATGTTGTTGACATACTTGTCGAACCGCGGCCGTTCGTCCGCATCGTAGCGCCACTCATCGGGCAGTATCTTGTCGTCTGACGGGAACCACGTCGTGATGCTGCTGTCACAGCTGAGGAACTGCCCGTCGCTCGTGCGCAGCGGGAACACCTCGGTGTAAAATCGCGGCGAGACCGAGTTTTGCGCATCGCAGCCGGGCATACGATGAGCCACAGGCCGGTTGCCCGGTACTGAGAAAAGATTCTCCATGCAGGCCAGGTAATCCAACCGAGCGAATTTTAGCGCGGCGTCCGGACCGTGCCCTTCGTTGCTGCGAAAGAAGGGGAACCGATGTGTGAAAGTGTGGCAATCGAATGAAAGCCCAGTTTTCAGGAGTTGCTGCACAGTCGGATTGTTCGGCGGTGTCTGGCAAGTCATGACAGCGATTGGCGCGCGGCCGTCGATTCTCTTCAGCCGTTGGATCAGTGGCGTAAGGAATCGTTCGAACGCCTCGGGGCTGACATCGTAACGTGGCCGAAACGGCGGACCGCCCATGTCGTCCACCGATAGCAGAATGACCGCATCAACCCCCTCTTCGCCAATCCACATCGGCGTCGTCAGCTTCGGGAAATCCGGATGTGGGTAGTATGGATCCAGCTGGTCGAGGTAAGCGAACCGCGAGCCAACACGTTCTTCACCGCTGAGCTGTCCCGCCGCCAGGCAGCACGCAACGGCCAGGACCATCAGCAACCTGGAAACGTCGACACGTCGCAGCATGAGTTCTTCTCTTTCAGACAATAACGCTAGCGAGGCTGTGCCTCGGACCGATGCGAGCTATCGCTCGGCTGCGGCGACCCGCTCTCCGACCAACCTGCGGTCAGTGCCCGTCGCTAGAAACTTGACTCGTTCCCGTGTTGCGCTAATCTCGCGCCTTGAGGTACTCGAGCAGGTCGGTCATCTCTTGGATCGTAATCTCCTTCTCCACGCCTTCGGGCATCAGCGACTTACCACTGGCGCGGATCATCTCGATGTCGTTGCGGGCGATGACTTGCTGTTTGTTCTCAGCCTGTTTGAGGACCACAGCGTCGACTGTCTCGGAGACCATCAGCCCGTTGAAGATGCGACCGTCGACCAGTGCGACGGAGTAGTCGGTGAACCGCGGCTCGACTTTGGCGTTGGGGTCGAGGATGTCGTAGAGCAGGGCTTCGCGCGATCGGTTGCGGACGTCACTAATATCGGGCCCTGCCTCGAACCCTTTGCCGTCGATCTTGTGGCATTTGGCACAGACCCGCTCGAAGACTTTCAGCCCGGCGGCCGACGAGGCGGTCATCGTCAACGACGGACGGTACTTCTCGGCGACTTCGCGTCGATTGGCGGAGACGGCTCCGCCGAATAGCCCGAGGGAGAGTTCACGGATTCTCTCATTGGAATTCTTCAGCAGCAGGACACGCTGATCAAGGCTGACGACGGAGGGATTGATTTTCCCTTCAGCCATCAGCTCAAGTGCCTTCAGGATCGTCGTGCTCCGACGCCAGACCAGGGCGAGCGCCGGGCCGCGCACCGTCGGCCCGAGTGTCGGCCAGCGGTCAAGAACGATTGCCGCCGCACCTTCGTTTCCGTTGCGGCGCATGGCGTCCACACAGGCAAGTTGAACGTCGACCGGTTGGTCGGTGGCAAGAAGATTCTCGAACCCCGTCGAGACTTTGTTGAACGGCTGATACCCCAATAACTCGATGGCTGCCAGGCGATCGACGACCGGCAGTTTGCGATTCAGGGCCACATCGTGAGTTCGCTCGAGCAACTGTCGAATGCCGTCGATCGATTTGCTCAAGCGTTCCGGCGGACGGGCCACCAGCGCGGGCAGACTTGTCTTTCCCAGCGAACCGCGATGCCGAGGCAGTCCGGTCGCGAGCCCGCTCAGAGCGGCTGTCTGCCACCAGGCTCCCGTTTGATCTGTCGAAGTCAACATTTGCATCAGCAAGGCCAGCTCGTCCTTGTCGCCGCGCGAGCCAACGACAGTGGCCAGATCACGAATAAGCCCGATGCGAGCCGCTGCGCCACGTCCGGCGAACGTGTCATTTTTTAGCAGTCCTGCGATGATGGCACCGGAGCGTTTTTCCGCCGACGTCAGAATGGCCGCCGTACACCAGCGATCGTTGCCGTCGCGAAGTGCGATCGCCGCGAGCAGCTGTGCGCCGCGCGCATCATCGGTTTCTCCGAGGGCCAGTGCCACCTGAAACCGGACGCGAATATCGTCGTCGTTGGCGAGCATTGCCAGCTTGTCGAACAGCTCTGGATGCTCTTTCAAGCTCCGTCCCAACAGCCGGACCGTATCCCGCCGGACAAACACGTCTTCGTCATCAAGGGCTCGAGTCACATCATCGGGAGTCAATTCGGCGAGACCATCCAGTGTCCAAAGCGCGTGCAATCTCGTCAAAGCGGCGCTGCCTTCGGTGAGCAGTTTACGCAGAGCCGGCGCGGCCTGTTTCGACTGTCGTTCGACCAGCAGCCGCTGCCCCAGCTGCCGTCGCCAACCGTTCGAATCGGTCAGCAGGCGAACAAGGTCTTCGGTGGTCTGCGGTGGTGTGTACGGTTTTGCCGTCATCTTTTCGGGCACAATGCGGTAGATGCGGCCACGGTCATCACCGGCTCGCCAGTCGAGTTTTTTTGCGATCTCCTCCGGCAGGAACTTCGGATGCTCGACCCACAGTCGGTACATGTCGGCCACGTAGAGTGCGCCGTCGGGTCCGGTGGCCAGACTGGAAGGACGAAACCAAGTGTCGCTCGACGCCAGGAAATCGGCCTTCGGACGGGCCCTCTCGGCGGTCAAGGCGGCGCCGTCCGGTTTCACGATGGAGCGCGTCACCAGGTGACCGATCGGTTCGCAGGCGAAGACGCTGTGCTGAAACGTGTCGGCGAACAGGTCGCCCCGATACGCCGTGACGCCACAGGCCGATGTGTGAGTGCCCGCGTGCGATAGGTAGTTGCTTTTCATCTCGACCAGTGGATAGACGCGCGTGTCGCCGCCCGACGGGCCGACGTCATAATGGGCTCTCGGAATGACGGTGAACGGATTTCTCTTGACGACCGATTGTGGCAGGATCGCCGTCATGATCGGATTGCGGTTCGTGCAGAAGAAACGGTGTCCCCAGTTATCGATGGTGTTTCCGAACTGCCCGAGCCCGCTGGCTGGGCCGAATTCTCGCGAGAGCGGATGAAAGCGGAATTCCGCTCGCGGCATGTCGAACGGTTTATCGGGGGTCTTGGCCGAGGTGATCCGCCCCGGCCCGTAGTTGAGGTAAATCCAATTGTCGAGGCCCCACCGCGGATTGCCGATCTGCATCTGAGGATGCGCGGGCTTGAAACCGTCGAAAAGGACCTGGCGGATGTCTGCTTTATCGTCGCCGTCGGTGTCTTTGAGAAAGAGGATTTGCGTCTGCGCTCCGACGAGGATACCGTCGTTGAACGGCATCAAGCTGTGGGCAAAGTTCAGCCGGTCCGCAAACACTCGCCGGCGGTCGGCCCGGCCATCACCGTCGGTATCTTCGACGAGCACGACTTTTGACAGGGGCGGTTCCCCCTCGGGCGGACCGATCGGATAGTCGCCGTATTCGACAACGAACATCCGCCCATGCCGATCGAACGCGAGGGCCACGGGGTCCATCACGAGCGGTTCGACGGCGAACAGTTCGACCTTGAGGCCGGGTTCAGTCTGCAGTTTCTTCAGCGATTCCTCGGGCGACTGCGGCGGTGCGGTTTTCGCATCGGCCCAGTGCCGCCCACCGCGAAACGCTTCGATTGACTGCAGAGCGTCCTGCTTGGCTTTGGCAGGTGCAGCGCCCAGTAAACGGATCGTTGCTTTGATCTCTTCGGCTGAGAATGCGCGATCAAACACGCCAATCTCATCCAGGCGGCCTTCCCAATTTGACTGATTGTCGGATCGCCCACCGAAGAACAGTTCGTCAAACGAGACGGACAAACCTGCCGACACTTCCGCCTTGATTTCGGGCCGGGGATTCCCGTTCAAGTAGGCCCGCACCATCTTACCATCGCGAACGAACAGGACGTGATTCCAACTCCAGCGTTCAGTCTCCGTACGGCCGACGATCGGCTTGCTGCCACCGCCGTGGAGGAAGATCAGTTTGCCTGGATCGGTCGCCGTGCCTCCGATACCGAGATGATCCCCATGAGGGCCAAGGAGATTATTGCGGCCTCGTGAAAAAATCCAGCCGGCCGTCTCGCGAGCATCATTCGGCATGCCGTTCCAGAACCAGAGCGACACGGAATAATGGTCGCCCAAATCGGCGATTCGTGTTTGCAGCCGTCCTCCAGCGAAATGTGCCGATCGATTTGTTTCGCCTTTCGTGCAGAAGGAACCCGAACGGACACCTTGCAGGAAGAAAACGACACCCGGTTCGTAAATCGCATCACGATCATGTCCGGAGGAATCGATCGCGTCAGGACCAGCGAATTCATCAAGTCGCCAATAGGCTACGGGCTTGGTATTGAGGAGGGTTTCGGCGGCCGGACCGCGGCTCTGTTGGAATGGACGCCGCTTCCGGGCGGTGACCTTTTCGAACAACTGCAAGGCCGTTTCGACAATTTTGGGTTCTGCCTGGACTTCCAGCCCGGCCGAACGCGCCGGCCAGGTGTTGTAGCCGCCCAACAAGTGTTGCTCGGGCGGCGGGATGTAGCCGTCACCGCCGTTGGCCAGTTCGATCACCATGGTCTTTGGCAACGGGCTCTGCAGTTTCAACTTCAGCCCAGTGAGGGCATAAGTCTCATTGGGTGTCGTGGCAATTCCAATGTCGCCGATGCGCAGTGCCTGAACGACGATCTCCGTCGACTGCCGCTCATGCAGGATAATCTGCTCGCGCGCATACACTTCGGGGCGGGTTTTCGGCAGCCGATCACCCATCTCTTCGACAATCCGACGCGCCCACTCCAGGCGTTGCTTATCGGGAACACGGTATTTCAGGTTCATCCGCGCTTCGGCCATCGCCAAATCCACATCCTCTCGATAAGTGATGGAGCGATAGGCCTTCATCGCAATCTTCAAGAGTCCTTCCGCGTAACTCTCGATTGTCTTGTGTGGGAGTTGGGATTCGGCGGGCTGGGTGTAATCGCGTCGCCAGATATCCCCGCTGCAGCCGTGCGACATCATCCCGACAAACGGCGGGAAGTTGTCGTCCTTGGGCATCTGGGCCGCCAGTCCTTCCGAGAACAGACCGAAGTAATCCGCGGCCAGCGGTTGTTGACCGGAAAAATAGTGCATGGAGAAATTGGCCAGCACGGCGATCGGCCGCCCGTCTCTTGATTGAAAGGAAATCAGTGAGAGATCGGGATCTTCCGGGCCGGACTCGCCGGTCACATTGTCCCAGTTGCTACCAGAGTGCATGTTGGCGCGGACGGTGAGCTTTCCAAACGGATCCTCGATAATGCGATCGGGCCGGCGAATCCACCGCCTGAGCGCCGTGAACTTCTCGGCGTTCTCGACGGCCCAGCCGACTCGGGCCGGCTCGAGGTTCGCTTCGGCTTCCGCCAGAGCATCCGCGAGTCTTGCCCGGAGATAGGGTACATAAGTCGGATCGGCGTCGGTGCCCAAACATCCCATCGATGCCGGTGCGGTGTGCGTATGCGTCGCCGAAATCAGTATCCGATCGGGCTTGATCTTCGTACGCTGCGCTGCAAATTGCTTCGCTTCATCCAACAGTGGCCGCGGCATCATGCAGCTATCAACGACGACAATGCCAAGACGTTCGCGGCCATCATCGAGCACAAGCGCGCGCGCATTCAGTCGGGTGACAACCTTGGTCGCGCTACGGCTGACCATCCCCCCGTTGACGAAGACGGGGAATTGCAAGGGCGTCACGTCAACAACTGCCGCACCGGCTCTGAATTCCGCCAAGGCGTCTGCCGAGAAGGAGAGGAACGCGATACAAAATAAGAGAGTTGCCAAGATCGGTTTCATGAGAAGTTCTCTGATCAACTGAAGGATGCAACGGTGATTCACGGTAAATCAAACATCAGTGTAATCCAACGGTCTTGCGGGAAACACCTTGGAACGCCACCTGAATGCGACCTGAAGGTCGCCGATCTCCACTGCAAGGGGGTCCCATTGCGTAAACCGATCGTCAAACCGAAGCCAACCAGCACGAGAAGGAATTGGCTGAAAGTCTCCATCACCAATCACGTTGTTACTCTCCTTATGGTCGGAAGCTTGTCGTATTTGAGTCAAGTTTTAAGCGACGGGAACCGACCGCAGGTTGGTCGGGGAGTGGGTGGCAGAATCCTACCCTCGCGCGTCTTGATTAGCCTCATGCCACGCCACGTTCGTACGCTCTGATTCCTCTCGCCTCGCAGCGGAGATCGGCAATCCTTCGATCAGGTGATTGATGCGGCCAACTCGATGAAATTACGATACACGTTAAACTAGCGCTTCCATGTTGTGTTTTAGGTCTCGTCGCGTTTGATGGAGAAGGTACCCGCTGCGGCAGTGGCTGAGTACCTGCGCTACGTCGCACTTTAGAGGAGTCACGTGTCATGAAACGAACGCCCTCCGCATCCTTTTGGTTTGTAGGATTGACCGCTGTGTTGGTGATGGCTGGCTTTGCTTTGGCGGAAGAACCCAAACCAACTCCGTTGACACCGGCCCAGGCAGCGGCCAAGAAGGCGAATGCTAAAAAGGCGGCCGCCGCGAGAGAGTACAGTTCGAAG
>PVBE010425040.1_pt1 | contig 49681 bp, 37 predicted proteins | sample 1631181 | NCBI WGS metagenome assembly PVBE01 (sample SAMN08397723, study PRJNA350692) | Marine metagenome, whole genome shotgun sequencing project. | isolation source: water | place: Pacific Ocean | collected 2012-04
GCGCCACCAACTTCAGGTACTTCCGTCTTTCGTTCACGCTCATCTTCTCGTCGATCGGCATCGTCCCCCTCAGTAACATTCTTACCTGAGTGAACCATACCCAGCCCAGTAACATTTTAAGTGAGTGAATACGCACCATTGCCAGCCAGACAGCCCCAGGGTACACTAGCACCGGTCTGATCCAGGTGCTTCGCGGGCCCCCAAAACCGGTAGGAGGATTGACGAGCCATGGCGCTTTTCTTGCGGAATGAAGACGTACAACAGTGCGTAACAATGGACCACATGTTGGAAGCCATCGAGTCGATGCTGGGCCACTTCGGCCGAGGCGAGGCAATGAACCTGACCCGGCGCAAGATCAACGCCAGCGGAGGGACGCTGTCCGTCATGGCCGGGGGCCTGTTCTATGACGGAGTGATGGGCGTCAAGACCTACACGATAATCAAGGGGAAATACTCGTTTCAGGTCAGCCTGTACGACACGGACACCGGTAAACTCCTCTGCTACACTCAGGCCAACCGGCTGGGCCACCTACGGACCGGGGCCACCACCGGCATCGCCGTCAAACACCTTTCCAACCCCGATTCGGCCACGGTGGGCATCATCGGCACCGGGAATCAGGCGCCCACTCAGCTTGAAGCGGTGTGCAAGGTCCGAAACATCAAGCAGATCAAGGCTTACAGCCGGACCAAGGAGCGACGCGACGCCTTCGCCCGTTCCATGACCGAGAAAATGGGAATCGAGGTGGTTTCGGCCTCCACCAACCAGGAGGCAGTTACCGGCTGCGACATCGTGATCTGCATCGCCAACACCATGGAGCCGGTGGTGGCCGGCGAGTGGCTGTCGCCAGGGTCGACGCTGATCGCCGCCGGGCCCACCAGCTGGCGCGCCAAGGAGGTGGATGACGCCACCTTCGACCGGGCCTCCAAGGTATTCATCGACTCCCCGGAGCAGGCCACCATCGAAGTGGGCGACATGGCCAGCGCGGCGGACCGGGGCGCTTTCCAGTGGAGCCGGCTCCAGGAGTTGCGCCACGTCGTGGCGGGTGGGACACCGGGCCGGGATACGGCGGACCAGATCATCCTGGCCAAGCTGATGGGCACCGGAGTGGCCGACGTGGCCTCTGCCAAGCTGGCCTACGACCGGGCGAAGGCCGCGGGCATCGGCCTGGAGATGGAGTGGTAGACGTGGTCTACGAAAACCGGTGTACGACTCGACGATGATTTGCTATACGGACCCAGCCAAACTGGGTCCGTATAGCTTCAGGGGCTCGGCATTGGGCAATCTTTGCAGCCTCTGTCAAACCGCTGGGGTAAGAAGCAACTTGGTCCCAGATGCTCACCCAGCGGCCCTGGCCACAGATGCGGGCAGCCAATGGGTTGCCACTGACCGGGGTTCGCTTCCCTGAATTGAAGTGGCGCCACCCGCTGTATATGTAGTACCCCCGGTGGTGCCGACGAGCGGCCACAGGCGCTCTCCCTAAACCCCGTTCAGGTACTCCTCGGTACAACGAATGTTGTAGTTGGTCTTCTCCGCCAGCAGGCTTTCCACCGCCGCCCGGGCCGTGTCCAGTGCCGTGAAGATGGGGATTCGCCGTTCCACCGCCGCTCTCCGGATGTAGTAGCCGTCCCGCAGCACCGAGCCCACACCGGTGACCGTGTTGATGACGGCGCCCACGCTGCCGTCTTCGATAACGTCCATCACGTTGGGGTGCCCCTCGCTCAGCTTCTTGGTGGTCATGGTAACCGGCATTCCCATGGCGGCAATCATGGCCGCGGTGCCCTCGGTGGCGTAGAGACGGCAGCCCGCCCGGTGCAACTGGCGGAGCATCTGCACCGATTCAGCCTTGTGCTGGTCGGCGATGCTCAGCAGCACTCCCATACCTTTTTCCAAGTTCAGGCCGGCCGCCAGGAGCGCTTTGGTGAGGGCGCTGGAAAAGTCCCGGTCAATGCCCATGACCTCGCCGGTTGATTTCATCTCCGGTCCCAAGTGCCAATCAACGCCGACCAATTTGCCCATCGAGAACACCGGCGCCTTGATTCCCACCAGTTTCTGGATTGGCCACAGCCCGTCCGGATAGCCCTGCTCGGCCAGGGTTTGGCCCAGCATCACCCGGGTGGCGATGGCGGCCACGGGCACCCCGGTGACCTTGGAGATGAACGGGATGGTCCGGCTGCCCCGAGGGTTGACCTCCAAGACGTATACGGAGGTGGCCTGATCGCCGTCCGAGGGCAGGTGCGGGCTCCGGTAGGGGGCCCCGCCGTGGATCACGAACTGGATGTTCATCAGGCCCCGGATTCCCAGAGCCAACCCGATGCGGGTGCTGTAGTCCACGATGGTGGCAACCTCTTCCTTGGTGAGGTTCAGGCCCGGGTAGATGGCCATGGAATCGCCGCTGTGCACTCCGGCCCGCTCGATGTGCTCCATGACGCCGGGGATCAACACCTGCTCGCCGTCGCAAATGACGTCGACCTCGCACTCTTTTCCTTCCAGGTAACGGTCGATGAGCACCGGCTTGTCCGGGGACAATTCCGTCGCCATGGTCAGGTAACGGATCAGTTCTGTGGCGTTTTGCACGATCTCCATGGCACGGCCCCCCAGGACGTAGCTGGGCCGCACGACCGCCGGGTAGCCGATGTTCTGGGCAACCTGTAAAGCCTCCGCCACCGAGGTCACGGCGGCGCCGGGGGGCTGAGGTATGCCGAGGCGGGACATGAACTCCTCGAACTTGTGCCGGTCGGAGGCGATATCGATGGCTTCGGCGCTGGAGCCGAGGATGGGCACCCCCACCAGGGCAAGGGATTGGGAGAGGTCGATGGCCGTCTGGCCGCCGAACTGCACCACCACGGGTGGCGGCTGGTCGTCCACCGCCTCGTTTTCCAGAATATCGCGTAGCGCCTCCTGGTCCAGCGGCTCGAAATACAGCCGATCCGAAGAGTCGAAGTCGGTGGAGACCGTCTCCGGATTGGAGTTGACCATTACGCTGGAGATCCCCGCCTGGGACAGGGCCCAAGCGGCGTGGACGCTGCAGTAGTCGAATTCGATTCCCTGGCCGATGCGTATCGGGCCACTGCCGATCACCACCGCTTTCTTGCCGGGGAGAGGGGGGGCCTCGTTCTCCCGGTCGTAGGTGCTGTAGTAGTAGGGGGTTACGGCTTCGAACTCAGCGGCGCAGGTATCCACCATCTTGTACACCGGCCGGAGCCCCCACTGGTGACGAGTGTTGCGGACCTGCTCCGGAAGCATGTCCGCCAGGGTGCCGACCTGCTCGTCGGAGAAGCCCAGCCGTTTGGCCTGGAACAGCAACTCCTGTGTCAGCCGCTCCGACAGCAGCCGTCGCTCCATGGCGACAATTCGGTCCAGGGCATTGATGAACCAGGGCTCTATCAGGGTGCGCCGGATCAGGGTTTCCCGGCTTACGTCCCGGCGGAGGGCCGCCAAAATCGCCCAGAGGCGCACATCGTTGGGGCCCAAGGGCAAGTCGTCCAGGGAGAACGCCCCATCACCGCGCCAGGCCGGGTCTTCCCACAGCAGGGTGCGGCCGCCAAGCTCCAGGGCGCGGGCCGCCTTTTGCAGGGCGGCCTCGAAGGACCGGTCAATGACCATAACCTCGCCGGTGGCCTTCATTTGGGTGGTCGTGGTGCGGTCGCCGTGGGGAAACTTGTCGAAGGGCCAGCGGGGGATTTTCACGACGCAGTAGTCCAGGGCCGGCTCGAATGCCGCCTTGGTCACTCCGGTGACGGCGTTGGGTATTTCGTCCAGCCGCCTTCCCACCGCAATCTTGGCCGCGACCCGGGCAATGGGGTAGCCGGTGGCCTTACTGGCCAGGGCCGAACTACGGCTGACCCGGGGATTTACCTCGATCACGTAGTAGGGAGACTCAGTTTCCCAGGGAAGCCCCAGGATTTCAGCCACCTGGGGATGGGGCTGCAAGGCAAATTGGACGTTGCACCCGCCCTCGATGCCCAGGCCGCGGATTATCTTCAAGCTGGCGCTCCGCAGCATCTGGTACTCTTTGTCGGTGAGGGTCTGGCTGGGCGCGACCACGATGCTGTCCCCGGTGTGGACGCCCATGGGGTCCAGGTTCTCCATGTTGCAGACGGTGATGCAGTTGTCGGCGCCGTCCCGCATCACCTCATATTCGATCTCTCTCCAGCCAACCAGGGACCGCTCCAGAAGGACCTGATTGATGGGGCTGGCGGCCAGGCCGCTACGGGCGAAGGCCTCCAGCTCTTCCCAGGTGTTGGCGACTCCGCCGCCGCTGCCGCCCAGGGTGTAAGCCGGTCGCACCACCAGGGGTAGCTCCATCTCGGCGGCCTGGCGCCGGGCCTCCTCCATCGAGGACACGGACACGTTCAGGGGCTCGGGCTCGTCGATTTCATGGAGGAAACTGCGGAAGAAATCCCTGTCTTCCGATTTTCGGATGGTCTCCAACGGGGTACCCAGGAGGCGCACGGACTGCCTCTCCAGCACCCCCGCGTCGGCGAGCGCCACCGCGAGGTTCAGACCGGTCTGCCCTCCCAGCGTCGGCAGGATTCCGTCGGGCTTCTCCCGCTGGATGATCCGCTCCAGGACTTCGACGGTCAGCGGCTCGATGTAGACCCGGTCCGCGATGCCCTGGTCGGTCATGATTGTGGCGGGATTGGAGTTGACCAGCACGGTAGTCACCCCTTCCTCTCGGAGGGCTTTACACGCCTGCGTCCCCGCGTAATCGAACTCTGCCGCCTGCCCTATGACAATTGGCCCGGAGCCGATGACCAGCACTTTTCCCGGCCTCGTAGAGATGCTTACCTCCTTGGCCCCACCCTCAAGGCACCTCTTCGTTTAGGCCGAGCCGTCAGGCCGTGGGAAGAACGCCGGGGAGATCGATCAACTTGTGACGTCCCAAAGCGTTGAGGGTCTGAAAAATGAAAGACCCAAGGAGCCGTCCGTCCGGGTCGGAACGAAGAATATCCGGGCTCTTCTGCTCGACCCTGGGCGGGACCCTGAACTGGACGAAACCGTCATCCAGCTTTTCCAATATTATCCGCCCCACCGGTGTGAGGGGAAGACCTTTTTGTTCATAGTCGGTTGACTCAACCACCATGTCCCAGCGGCTGCCCAGCTTTGCTTTACCGGGCGCCAGGGAAAAGCCGTGCCCTTCGAATGAAAACTTGGGTACTTCACGATGCAAAAAAGAAATAATACCTGACAAATCCGTAGGAATCTCCATCTCCACCCCATCCTCCAGCAACACCATGGCAAAATAAGACATATAAAAAAAACCTCCGCTAGCGTGGACGCTGAAAGATCGATTCACGGTTGGTCATTTAGTCATAGGCATCCCCCCTAAGGTCGAGGATCTGATCTATCTACTGATGAAAAATTGCACAGCGACTAGCATAACATGGCTCCTTGGGCTCCGGGCACAGTTTGCCAGGGGCATTACGTCCATTTCTCTCGCCTGGCTATATCACTAGAGACCGGTGGAGTCATCCATGAGTTGGAGGAACCGGTCGAAGAGGTACTCGTTGTCCAACGGGCCCGGCGAGGCCTCCGAGTGGTACTGGATGGTGAGCAACGGCAGCTCCCGGTGCCGGAGCCCTTCAACGGTGCCGTCATTCAGACTGATGTGAGAGGCCTCTAGCCCCTGTGGCAGGGAATCGGCCCGGACGGCAAAACCGTGGTTCTGGGCTGTTATGTAAACCCGCCCGGTGCCGAGGTCTTTGACCGGGTGGTTGGCGCCCCGATGGCCGAACTTAAGCTTGAACGTGTCGGCTCCCAGTGCACGGGCGGCTATCTGGTGTCCGAGGCAGATACCCATAATGGGTACCCGCCCCAGCAGCTTGCGCACGTTGTCCACCAGATAGCCGAGCAGTTGGGGGTCTCCCGGTCCCGGTGACAAAAGAATTCCCGAGGGGCTGAGGGCCAGCACCTCCTCAGCGGACGTGGTGGCCGGAACGGCAACCACCTCACAGCCGCGCTTCCGCAGCAGCCGCAGGATGTTGTACTTCAATCCAGAGTCAAGGACCACCACCCGGTGCTTCTCTTCCACTCCCGGCGCCATCGGAGAATCTACCCAATGATAGTTCTGCTCGGTGGTGACGGTGCGGACGAAGTCCACATCTCCGTAGGGGGTGATCTCCGCCAGCCGGGCGAGGGCGGACTCCGGAGAGTCCTGGGTGATGATCCCCATCATCACTCCCCGGCTGCGGAGGCGGCGGGTAATTGCCCTGGTATCCACCCCACTGAGGCCGGGAATGCCTTGAGACAGAAGATACTCATGAAGCGTCCGCCGGCTGAGTCCGTGGCTGGGAAGGTCGCAGTGCTCCCGGACGATCAGGCCCCGAACCTGGATGCGGCGGGACTCGAAGTGCTCATCGCTGATGCCGTAGTTCCCCACCAGGGGATAAGTGAGGGTCACCAACTGACCGGCATAGGAGGGGTCGGTCAGCATCTCCTGGTAACCGGTCATGCTGGTGTTGAACACCACCTCCCCGTGGCCCGTCGCATCGGCGCCAAAGGCATCTCCGGGGTGGACTGAGCCGTCTTCCAATACCAGGTACGCTTGCCTGGCCTCGGGCGCATTACCGGCCATCAACTATGGTCCCTCGGCCACCGGATGCACGATCTGAGCGCCGGTTTCGCCCTCGGACAACTCGAACACCACCCGGCCCTCGACCATGGTGAGGGCCACCCGGCCCCGCAGCGTCGTTCCCTCCAGGGGAGTGTTCTTGCCCTTGGACTCGAAATCCGACGGGTCGACGGCCCATTCCCGGTCCGGGTCGAACAACACGATGTCCGCGGGAGTCCCCGGCCGTAACGTGGCCAGATCGGCGAATTCAGGGCCCAGCACCCGGGCCGGCCCGGCGGTCATCCGCTCCACCAGGAGGTGCAGCGGCAACCGGCCCTGGTGCACCAGTTGCAATCCCGACCCCAGGGCCGTCTCCAGCACGCTGATGCCGAAGGCCGCGTCCTGGTACGTCACTTGCTTGCTCACAAGCTCGTGGGGAGCATGGTCGGTGGCGATGCAATCGATCACCCCTTCGGCCAGGCCCTCCACCAGCGCCTCCACGTCCTGCTGGCTTCGCAAGGGAGGAAAGACCTTGGTGGAGGTATCGTAGGAAAGCGGTCCGGATTCCCCCGTTTCCGCACCCCGGTTGCCCAGGACCCACTGGTCGGTAATGGTCAGATGGTGGGGGCAAACCTCGGCGGTCACGTTTATTCCCCGTTCCTTGGCCTGGCGCAGCATGGGGACGGTTCCGGCGGTGCTGACGTGTGCTAGGTGCAGGTGTCCTCCGGTCAGCTCCGCCAGCGAGATATCCCGGGCCATCATCGCCTCCTCGGCGGCGGCCGGGATACCCGCCAGCCCCAGCCGGGTGGCGGTCCAGCCTTCGGCCATCACCCCACGGGGCGCCAGCGAGCGCTCCAGGCAGTGATTGCTGATGGGCCGGCCCAGGTCAACGCTGTAGATGAGGGCCATCCGCATCAGGTTCGAGTCGTAGACCGGGTCGCCATCGTCGCTGAAGGCAACCACCCCTCCGGAGGCCAACTCCTCCATCTCAGAAAGCTCTTTTCCTTTGCGGCCCTTGCTGACGCAGCCGATGGGATACACGCGCACCGGGGAATCCTCCCTGGCGCGGCGTTGAATGAACTCCACCACGGCGGCATTGTCGATGGGCGGCTCGGTGTTGGGCATGCAGCAGACGGCGGTAAAACCCCCGCGGGCGGCGGCGCGAGTGCCGGTGGCGATGGTCTCTTTGTACTCGAAGCCGGGCTCCCGGAGATGGCAGTGAATGTCGATGAACCCCGGCGCCGCCACCAATCCACGGGCTTCGATAATCCGGCTACCCTCCGGCGCCTCCCCGGCGGGAATCCGGCCGGTGGCGAGGATCTTGCCGTCCCGGATCAGGATGTCCGCCACCTCGTCCACTCCGCGGCTGGGATCGATGACCCGAGGGCCTCGAATCAACACCGTTTCAGAGTGCATATCAACTCCAATCATGATTCAGGCAGCCGGCCCTACAGCGCTGCATCCACCGGTTTCACCGCTTCACATCTTAGCACGGCCCCGGCCAAAATTGTATGAGGGATGGCCGTTTCAGGGGTGGAGAGCCAGAGCCGGCTTCCGGCGACGACGGCCCCTTTGTTACGGCGAGGGCTCATTCTCGGGTGACCGGCGTGGCCCGATGCTTAGGAATCAAAAAAAAGGCCCCGGCAGAAACGCCGGGGCCTTCTCATCTGGTCCAACAGGCTAGTTGCTCGAGTCCTTGACCTTTCGCAGGTAAGGCTTGACGGTGTCCCAACCGGCGGGGAAAAGCTCCTTCGCCGCATCGTTATCTACCGACGGCAGGATTATCACGTCTTGACCTTTCTCCCAGTTCGCCGGCGTCCCGACCTTGTGGTTGGCCGTCAATTGGCACGAGTCGAGAATGCGAAGCAACTCATTGAAGTTGCGTCCCGAACTCATGGGATAGGTCAAGCTCATCTTGATCTTCTTGTCCGGGCCTACCAGAAACACCGACAGGACCGTCTGATTGTCCGCCGCGGTCCTTCCTTCGCAGGATTCCCCACCGTCTGCCGGTAACATGTCGTAGAGTTTGGCGACGTTAAGGTTCTCGTCAGCGATGATCGGGAACGCGAGCTTGGTCCCGGCGAGTTCCTCGATATCGGCGGACCACTTATGATGATCATCCACCGTATCCACGCTTAAGCCGATGACCTTGCACCCACGGCTCTGGAACTCACCGTCAAGCCTCGCGACGGTGCTAAGCTCGGTCGCGCAAACCGGAGTGAAATCCTTTGGATGGGAGAACAACATGGCCCACCCATCTCCCATCCAATCGTGGAACCGGATACTGCCAGTGCTGGTTCTTGCATCGAAGTCGGGAGCCGGGTCGTTTATCCTTAATGACATCTGTTGGCCTCTCCTTAACGGTCAGTATTTTCCGGCTACGGGCCGAACGTCCCCTCAAGTTTCGGCAGTCGCAATTTTTCCCTTCCAAGCGGTCAACCTTTTGGTCTTGCGACTTAACTCCAATTAAATAATAGTTAGTTTTCCCCAATAAAGCAACTAGATCACCTTTTAATTAATGAAGCGCCGCAGTTCACGCCGGTCATTGCAGGGGCTACGCGACGTTTGATCTCCCGACGCATACGCCGGCGGCGGGCGCCCGCATACTCATTTTGCCTCCTTGCTCTATCGAAGTTATGCTCAGGTTGCAGAACTCAGATGCAAAAAGGCACGATGAGATTCATCCAATTTGCCGGTGGCCGCACCTCCGGCAGTAGCGGGAGCCCTTCGAGGCCGGAGGTGTGCTATCCCACGGGCGCATTTCGCTACAATATCTGCCCAAAGATCAAGCCGGCGTGCCAACTCCTGTTGAGGAGCAGGCAGCGCCGGCTTTCTACGGAGGCCGTTGGATTGCCGAGCTGGCAAATACCTCAGGTCAGTACTTCCAGCTTCAGCTTGTTCAGAAGGTCCCAGTCCAGGGTCACGCCCAGGCCCGGTCCCGGCAGGGCGTGGGCGAAGCCCTCGCTGTCCACCTCCAGCTCCTCGTTGATGCCGAACCTGTACACCGGCGCCCCCTGGAGCAGGTACTCGTAGTAGTCGCAATTCTTGATGGACAGGACGATGTGCAGGGCCGCTACGTTGCCGGTGGCGGTGGTGGAGGTGTGCACCTCGCAGTTCTTGCCAAAACCCTCGCACATCACCGCCAGCTTCTTGACTCCGGTGATGCCGTCCTTCCAGCAGTCGCTTCGCAGAATGTCGCCCACTCCGTAGGCCAGGTAGCTGGCGGCTTCCTGGAAACGGAACTCGTTGGCGTCGCTGATCGCGATCGGAGTATCCAACCGTCGGGTCAACTCGGCCATGTGCTGCATGTGGTAGGCCCGCATCGGGTCTTCGAACCAGTGGTAATTCAGCTCGTCCAGCGCCCGCCCTATGTGCAACGCCTCCTGGTAGGTGAAGAGCCGGCTGCAGTCCACCATCAGGTCATAGTCCTCCCCGACTGCCTGCCGCGTCGCCTGGCAGGCCGCGATGGTGGCTTTGGGGGTCTTACCGCCTACGTGGAGCTTGTAGGCGTTGACGCCCCGCTCCTTGAACGAAAGGACCTCGTCGGCGTAGGCTTGCGCGTTGTCGAATACGGCGGAGGAAGCATAGATGGGGGCTTTGTGCCGTTGCGCTCCCATCATGTGATAGATGGGCATCCCGGCGATCTTGCCCGCCAGGTCCCACAGGGCCACGTCCACGGCGGCGATGGCTGGGCTTCTGATTACCATGTGCTCGGACATGCGCCATAGCCGGTTCCAGATCCACTCCCGGTCCTCCGCGTCTCTCCCCAGCAGTTCCGGCTTGGCCTCATTCATCAGGCCCTCGAAATAGATCCTGGTGCCCCGGCTTGAGTTGGCCAGAAAAGCGTTGCCCTCCACCCCTTCATCGGTGATGATCCGGAGGACACCCAACTCCTTGGTGCCCGTCTTGATGTTGATGTCCGATTGAGTATTCCAGTCGGGCAGATCCCACTTGACCACCTGAAGCTGAACGTCCTTGATTTTCACGATCTTACCTCCTCTAATACTGGCGGCCCGGGCAACTGCCGCGCCTTAGGTCCGGTGTCTAGGGGAGCCGGGTTGAAAAAACCACCGCGGCGGCGATAAGGGTCCGCCGTTTCATCTAATAAACAAGCTGGCCAACAGGCTCACCTTGCGCCGGCGTCATGCCCGTGAATTCTGGTACGGCGATGAACGGTCCGGGAGGCCCGTACGCCGGCACCCCCGATAATACGCCCGTTTCTATGGGAAGTCGATCGTAATTCGCCCCACCGGTCAGAGGGCTCGGCCCGCCGCCGGGAGCCTGGAGCCTGGGGCTCGGCGGCTTGACATCAACAACGGTGGGTGTAGGCTAAACACGGCGATTCCGTGAGCCTGTGGTGGCGACGGGCCTCTGTTCTCTCCGCGGATTTGGGCGTCGAGACGCCCACCTTGCAACGCCTGAAGGAGACGCCTGGGGCGTTTGGCAAGGGCAGGGAGCGATGCGGCAGGCACCGGCCCCCATGATGCAGGTTTTCCCGACTGAGAGGAGGATACCAGAGATGGCAAAGCTAGAAGTCTTGAACCCGGTGGCTCAACTGGCTGCAGAGTTGGGTGAGCCACCGCCGGCACCAAAGCGGCCAAGCAGCCTCCAGGGCGCCCGCGTGGGCCTGTACTGGAACCGGAAGCCAGGTGGCAACTTCGCCCTGGAACACGTGGGACAGCGTCTAAAGGAGCGCTTCAGCGTCACGGAGGCGGAACTTGTTCACTCCCGGAGACCCATTGCCGACGACCTGATTCGCGAACTCAAGGAGACCCGGGACGTGGTGGTGGGCGCAACCGCGGATTGAGGCTCTTGCACGTCGTACCTGGTGTACGACATGGTAGCGCTGGAAAAGGCCGGGCTCCCCACGGTATCCATCGTCGCCCGTGGGTTCGAATCCGACTTTGAGACCTCAGCCCGCATCTTCGGGTTTCCTCAGCTTCCCTACGTCGTTATTCCGTATACCATGACCAGCCGTAGCCGCGACGAGGCGGCCATCGACTTGGATGGGGCCTTCGACGAGCTGGCCGCCACGATGGTCAGCCAACCCTGTGACCCAGCCTCCGCGAAGAAGGTCCAGGTGGTCCAGGCTTCGCGGGAGCAATTCGAAGCCGGCGATCTGCTCAAGGGGTGGGAGAATTTCAACGAGGACTTCATCGAGCGGGGCCTCGGCGACGGCTTTCCTCTCATTGCCCCCACGTCCGAGCTGGTGGATTCCTTCCTGAAGACCGTCAAGCGGGACCCGCTGGAGGTCCTGGGTTATCTGGCGCCCGGCATTGGCGCGGCCACCGTGGAAAAGGTAGCCATTAACGCGGCGATGGCCGGCTGCAAACCGGAGCACCTGTCCATCATGATCGCCACGGTGGAGGCCATCACCCAAACGCCCCAGAACATCTTCCCGGCCCGAACCATCGCCATGTCCACGGGCCCCCACGCCATGATGATGCTGGTCAACGGGCCCATCGTCAAAGAGCAGGGCATCAACTTCGGCCGCTGCACCCTGGGTCCGGGCAAGCTGGGACGGGTCAACACCGCGCTGGGCAGGGCCCTGCGGCTCATCTTGATGAACGTGGGCCACGCCTACCCAGGCAGCGGAGACATGGACACCATCGGCAGCCCAATCAAGTACAGCATGTGCGTCGCGGAGAACGAAGACCAGAACCCCTGGGACCCGTTCCACGTGGAGCGGGGCTTCCAGGAGGACCAGAGCACCGTCACCGTCTTCGGGACGATCGACATCATCCACAACGCCAACTACCAACGGGACTCCGGACAGCTCCTCCTGTCCTGGGCGGCACGGGCCTCCGCGGCCGGCCATTACAACTCCATCTTCCCCACCCGGGAGGAATGGGACGCATCCCACTACACGATGCTGATGGCCCCAGACCATGCCCGCACTCTGGACCAGGACGGCTACACCAAAGCTACCATCCGGGATTTCATGTGCCAGAACTCCAAGGTTCCGCTCAAGCACCTGGTAGCCAGCTTCCTGACCGCCCTGGATACGCTGCCGGAAAGCGCCAAATGGATCCTGCAACTGGACCCGGACACCCTGATGTCCACGGTGCCGGTCCCGGAAATGCTCCACATCCTGGTAGTGGGCGGTCCCACCGGGAAGAGCGACCTGGTGCGGAACATCGGGGCGCCCACCATCACCAGGGAGATCAACAGCGCCGCCTAACGGTGGAAGCGGACTCCTAACCAATAGGGGAGAATGCAACGGGGCCGGTGGCGGGCGAGAAGCCTGCCACCGGCTTTTTTAGACTGGGACGCGGTCCTTCGGCGGTGCGGGGCGGTCCTGAGATAAAAGCTAGCCGGCAGGCCAGACTCCCCGACAGGACTTGACACGGGATACACGCGCAACTAACGTAGGGTTGTCGCAAGCGTTTCCCACCACAATATCCAGGGGCTGGAGAGGAGGCTATCATGGTCGCCACCGTGAGAGATAACAAGCTGATCGAGGAAATCGATGGTGTGGTCCTTAGCGAGCGGATACAGCGCTTGCGGGAGAGGCTTTTCGAGACCTCCACCCGGGTAGCGAAAGAGCGGGCATTGATAGCCGTTGAAGCGTGGAAGGAGAGCGATGGCAAGCCCGCCGAGATCCGGCGGGCCCACCTCGTAGAGAGGATCCTGAAGGGCGTCCCCGTGGTCATCCACGATAACGAGCGGCTGGTGGGAAGCGAGACCCCCTACTTCCAGGGGGTCCATCCGCCGGTTGACCTCGACCCAACTATCGTGCTGGACCATCTGAAGGCGGGAAAGATCACCCTGTCATCGGACGCTCACGAGGCGATCTACACCCAGGACGACCTGAAGATTATGGAAGAGACCGCCCGCTACTTCGAGGGCAAAACGGGCGCCGATTTGGTGCGGGATGCCCGGCAACGGCTGTGGGGATCCTGGTGGGACGACTTCATCGATGTGTGCGGCACCATTCCCTACGAGCGGCATCCCATCGTCTCCGGCGCATTGCTCTACGAAAACGTCATGGCCAAGGGGCTCAACGGTTTCATGGAGGTGGCCCGGCAGGGCCTAAAGCGCCTGGCGGATGGGGCCAGCGACTCGGACCAGCCGGAGAAGGTGTGGTTCTGGGACTCGGTGCTGATCACCTGCCAGGCCCTGATTGAGTTCGCCGAGCGCCATGCCCGGCTGGCCCAGGAGATGGCTGCCACCGAGAGTGACCCCGAGCGCCGGAAAGAGCTGGAGGAGACGGTCCTGGTCTGCCGGCAGGTGCCGGCCAACCCCGCTACTACCTTCCGCGAGGCCCTGCAGGTGATCCGCTTCGCCCATGTGGGAGTGAGGCTGGAAGGTGGCTGGGGCCCGAGTCTGGGGCGGCTCGACCAGACCCTCTACCCCTACTTCATGAACGACCTGCGGGAGGGCCGCCTCACGATGCAGGAAGCCACCGACCTGCTAGCCGAACTGTTCAACTACGCCGCCCGCGACCACGCCATGTACTCCCTCAAGGACGCCCAGAACGGTCAGCAGAGTTCTTCCATCATAAATATCACCATCGGGGGGGTCACCCGCGAAGGGGATGACGCCTGCAACGAGCTGACCTACCTCATCCTTCACCTGGCCGGGCTTCTCCGGTTCGCCCAGCCTCAGTTGACCCTCCGGCTGGCCGGCTCAACGCCCAAGTGGGCCATGATCAAGTCCATGGAGACCAACCGGAAGATCGGCGGCGGCATACCCCAGTTTCATAACGACGACCACATCGTCAAGTACCTGACGGACCTCGACGTGCCCTTGGAAGACGCCCGGGACTGGGCGGCCAACGGCTGCTCTCAGCCCTTTCCCGCCAACTTCCGGTGCTACTTCCGGCCGGCCTTCAAGATAAATATGGCCCTGGCCCTGGACCTGGCGCTCCACAACGGAATCGCCCCTCGAAGCGGCAAACTTGTGGGGCTGAAGACCGGGGACCCCAGAGGCTTCGATACCTTCGACAAGCTCTACGGCGCCTTTGAAAAGCAGTACGAGTTCATCCTGCGGCGGTCCCTTGAGCAGACCCGGATGGCCCACCGGGCTGAGGTGGCCATCTATCGCATGCCCCTGCTCTCGGTGATGCTGCCCGGATGCCTGGAAAACGGGATGGACGTCATGATGGGCGGGCAAGGAACCCACCCCACGTGGTACGCCAAGGACCGGGCCATCGTGGATACGGGCGACTCGCTAACGGCAATCCGGACGCTGGTGTACGACCAAAAGCGGCTCACCATGGACCGGCTCCTGGATGCCCTGGACAGCAATTTCCAGGGAGACCGGGGCCAGGAGGTTCAGGTAATGTGCCTGGCGGCCCCCAAGTATGGAAACGAGGATGCCCAGGCCGATGGCATGATCCGCCAGTTGGGCAAGGACTCCGCCGCCATCATCTTCTCCGAGAAGAACGTCTTTGGGGATAAGCACCCCATCAACCGCAATGGCGTGGGCTGGCATTACTACGGCGGCCATGGAGTGGGGGCCCTTCCCAACGGCCGCAAGAAGGAGGATGCTCTCACCGACGGCTCTCTCTCTCCTACCCAGGGGCGGGACGGCAACGGGCCCACCGCCGTGCTGAACTCGGCGCTGGCGGTGGACTTCAAAGAGGCGGCGGTGTCCATTCTCAACCAGAGGTTCCCCATCACCATGGTGGCCAGCCAGGAATCCCTGGAAAAAGTGGCTGCCCTCACTGAAAGCTTCATCCGCGGCGGGGGAACCCATATCCAATACAATTTCCTGGACCGGCAGACCCTCGTAGCCGCCAAGGAACACCCGGAGAAGTACCGCGACTTGGTGGTCCGGGTGGCGGGGTACAGCGCGTACTTCATCCACCTGGCGCCCGAGGTCCAGGACGAGATCATCCGGCGCACGGAACAGGAGCTGGCGTAGGCGAGCTTTAGATACTAGCCGCAAACCTGCGCCGGTGATTCGATAGGCCGATCCTGAGCCCAGCCGAAGGGCCCAGCACGAGCGGAGAAGATCCACTCGTCCCAGGGGAGCAAACGCGGCTTGCCCGCTACGCTTCGCCCCGGGACTGGAACGGGTAATCGTGCCTGGAATCTCCCGCGCCTCTGGGTCGTCGGAGACCGGCCTTCGTCGGCTTCGCGGGGCTGACTATCGCTCCGGCCCGGACCTTTCGTTCAGGTTGAATCGCACGTTTAGCGGCCCCAGCGAACTGGAAAGGGTCACGAGAATCTGAGAACCGCCAAACGTGGTGAACTTGAGGCCGGGGGAAGCGACGATCACCGGCGGACTGATGTCGCAGGGAAATCCAGCCTGAGATAGCTGAGTTGCGGCGTTGCCGGTAATCATGTTGGCAATCTCGCCAATCGCGGAGAGCCCCAACTTGTCCCGGTAGCTTTCGACATCCTCTCCGATCATCCGGCGGACCACGGCGAGCGCCGTCTCATTGCTGAATCCGTAGAGGACATTCCCTTCAATCCGGCCGCTGATACCGATAATCGCCGTCAGGTCATCGGTGGTGAACTGGTTTGAAACAACCTGCGCACCCGCCATCTCAAGACATTCTCCCAACTCCTTGGTCCAAACGAGTTTGGCTGGAGCCAGAAACGAGTTCACAAACTCCTCTTTCACCTCGAATTTCCTCCTGCGAACAATACGCCGCTAAGTTTGCGGATTTCTTGGGCCCGAACCCACCCGAAAAACTGATCTATACCCGATGATCAGCCCATCACAGGCCAAGCGTCGAAATGACTCACGAAACGCGGTCGGGCGTCCTCTGCTCGCCCAGTTGGAAACGGCTTGGCGTGGCCGTCAACCGGAATGTTGGGCGTGAGAGCGTCCTGGCCCGCCTCGATCCAGAACCCGCATGCAGGACACGAAGATCCTGTGACAAACAAAAACAACGGCGTCTCAGCCGGCCCGGTAGCCGCAATCGGTGTCTCTGGGCCGGCCGAACAGGCAGGCAGAAACTGCGCGACCCGATGGGCAGATTTCGGCGGGAATGCCTGGGCGTTTCCCTCGGCCTGGTCCTGAGCGCCAAGTGGACAGAAAATGATGGCGTCTTCAGCTACGCAATCACATTGTTGAGGGCAGAGTGCTTGCAGAGCGGGTGCCTTCCGGAGACGAGAGTCGCCTTGGTAAGGCCCAAGAGCCCTCACCAAGCACCTCTACCCCTCAACGCAGCGAGGCAGACCATGAGGCTGCCTTAACACTACTTTATCGAAATGGTCCTTAAGTTCAAGCGCCAGCCCTGGGAGTTGGTCCACCGGCCATGCCGGCGCCGGTAGGCTGCTCTCGAGAGCTTGACCGGCGGCAGCGGCAGGAGCAAGATAGTTGAGAGGTGCCGGAACATCCGGACCGGGCAATTCGCGTAACCATCAACTTGAAGGTGTCGCCTGAGCGTGAGAAAGAAGAGGGACTGGCCAGCTTTGAGAAATTCGGAATGGCTCTTTGAGCACGTGATTCCGCGCGGTACGCTGAATGCTGAGTAAAGCTGGAAGCCTGGAATCGCCGGAAACCGTTCTGGGACGGGTCTTCAACATTCAGCGCTTCTGCCTTCACGATGGGCCGGGCATTCGCACCACCGTGTTCCTCAAAGGATGCGCCCTGGGGTGTCTGTGGTGCGCCAATCCCGAGTCCATGAACAAAGAAGTGGAACTGGGCTACATCGCCGCCCGGTGCACCAAGTGCGGGAAGTGCGCCCCAGTCTGCCCAGAAGAGGCGATCACTCTGGCGTCCGACGGGCTGCCCCAGATCCGGCGCGACCGGTGCACCACTTGCGGAAAGTGTGTGGAGGTTTGTTCGGACGAGGCCCTGGCTATCTACGGCCAGGAGATGACGGCGGGCGAGGTGTTCGGGATCGTCCAGCGTGACCGGAATTTCTACCAGGGATCGGGGGGCGGCGTCACCCTCTCGGGCGGAGAGCCCTTGCTGCAACCCAATTTCGTTTGCGCCCTGTTCCAGCTATGCCGGGAAGCGGGTATACACACGGCTATCGAGAGCGCTGGTTTCGTCAACCCGGCTGTTCTGAAGACCGCCCTCTCCGTGACGGATTACGTGCTGTTCGACCTGAAGCACATGGACCCTCAAACTCATCGCACGTCTACCGGCCAGTCCAACGACCTGATTCTGCGGAACGCCACCACCCTGGCCGCATCCGGGGTTCCGGTTCGTTTTCGCATGCCTCTCATTCCCGGCGTCAACGACACGCCGCGAAACATCGAGGAGACGTCGGCCTTTCTGCGAGAGGCGGGAGGCGGCGAAGCCCGGATTGAACTCGTCCCATACCATCGCCTCGGCGAAGGAAAATATGGGGCCCTGGACCGGCCGTACTCCCTGAGCGGATTGGCCATGGCCTCCCTGGAGACCGTTGATCAGGCGCGCCGCATCTTTGAAGAGTGCGGCGTCCGGTGCACTGTGTCCCGGTAGACCGCCGGCAGCGATACGTCGCGCACCCCCCACTAGCCATCCCCCGGCCTCGCTTAACGGGAGTCCATCCATATTCCCTCTCCCGTGATTCTAAGGACCTGCGGGAAATCCTCCGTTCGCCCCGGGCCTCCATGCCTTCTTGGATGGGCGGGAATATGAAAGCCGGCCGGGCAATGACATCGCCAAGTTGATTGACATCGTTATTTGTTAGAAGTAATATGGGCCATCCGGCAGAATGGCAGGGGGCAAAATGGTGAAATTCGGACTGTTTTACCTATTCAGCGACTTCGGAAACATCACTCAGGAGCGGATCTTCAGCGAGGTCCTGGAAGAGATCGACTTCGGAGAGAAACTGGGTTTCGATTCCGTGTGGCTCCCGGAACACCACTCTTCCGTCTATGGCACGCTGGGGAACCCAATGACCTTCGCGGCAGCCGTCTCCCAGCGGACCAAGCGAATGCTCATCGGCACGGCGGTGATGGTGCTCCCCTTCCAGCATCCCCTGCGGCTCGCCGAGGATGCTGCCCTGGTCGACGCATTGAGCGGGGGCCGCTTGCTCCTGGGTATCGGCCGGGGTTACCAGGTCCCCGAGTTCGAGGTTTTCGGTATCCCGCAAAATGCTTCCCGGGCCATGTTCCTGGAATCGTTGGACATCATGATAAAAGCCTGGACCGAGGATACCTTCTCCTATGATGGCAATTTCTGGAAGATAAAGAACGCCTCGGTGTACCCCAAGCCGGTGCAAAAGCCGCATCCTCCCATCTACTGGGCGGCCATCAGCCCCGCCACCTACGAAGTGGCGGGCCTGCGGGGCTTCCCGATCCTCCGGGGACCCAACTTCACCTCCATCAGATCGGTGGAGGAGGCCTATGCGGGCTACACGGCCCGCCTGCGAGAAAACGGCCACGATCCAGACCAGCTGGACCTGCCATTTTCCTTGAAGGTCTACGTGGCGCCCACCGACGCGGAAGCCAAGGCGGAGATGCACCACGCCCTATGGTTCTACCACACCCTGGCAAAGTTGCTACCCGGGGCGCCGGACCGGCCGACCCCGGCGGGGTACGAGCAGTATCCTCGAGACCCGTCGTTCCTGGGCGACCTCACCGTGGACCAACTGTGGGATGCCGACGTGGGCTTGGGATCAGGGACTGTTTTCGGGTCACCGGAGCGGGTCATCGAGCAGCTCCGTTTCTACTCGAGCCGCACCCGCATCAACCACTGGATGCTCTGGTTCAAGATCGGGGGGTTGGAGCACGAGAAGGTGATGAAGTCCATGGACCTGTTCGCCCGGGAGGTAATGCCCGCGCTCCGGGAGGAGCCGGCGAAAATCTAGCACCCGGCTTTCCGGACGCCAAAGCGACACTGATCGCGCAGCAAGAAAACTTGCTCCAAGGGTGCTCCGATTACCTCCAGACACGCTTTTGCACCACTTGGCGGGACTAAACCCGAGCCGTAACTGCGAGAGAACCTTTCGGCCCGCTAGGGTCAACAAGAACGGGAGGGTTCTCCTCCCTCGCTACTCGCAATAATCACTTGTTTTACCTTCTTTCCCGGTGGGGAAGGCGCGCATCAACTCGCCGTGGTCTCCGGGAAGGTAGTCAAAGAAGCATACTCCGAAGTGCCCGAATTCCTTATCGCCGGCATAGATATCAGCCCAGGCCGGGTTCGGTGTGACGTTGTTTGGAGTGCGCACGTCGTACAGGCCAAAATCGACGAAGATATTCGACGGAGGAATCCCAACCGAAGTACCGACGACTTCTCCTTGTTCTACCCACAACGGAGGGTTGATATAAGTCGTTCTGCTGTCCCCGGAGGTGGCCGGCGGCAGGTCCTTGAGCGCCTCGGAGATTATTGGGGACACCACGATCACGTGATCGAAGCGATAGAAAAACCCGCAGGGCACCGAGAAAAACAGCAAGTACTGGTTCTCGCCGCTCTCCAAGTATTGGCTTGCTTGCACCAAGTGTGCGCCGGCCGGAGCGCGAACCGTGACCTTATTGCCGGCGCCGGCATCAAAGCGGAACCCGCCATGGGCAACGTAGGCGCCGCGTACCTGGCCGGGCCACAACGCCATGGTTACCATACCTATGTCAACTGGTGTCCGCAAGACGAAGGGCTCCGCGCAATCTGGCGGCGGGCCGGTCGGCGACCAGGCCGTCCCGCTGAACGACCATCGTACATCTGATGCGGCGTCGGATGTGTCCCCATGGGTGTCACCGGGTGCACTCGGCGGCGTTTCCTGGGGTTCCTGAGTGGGTACGGGCCAAGTGGGAACGGGCGTGGTTGCGATGGCGGTACCGGTACTGGTACCGGGCCGATCTGATTCCCGGACGAGGGTTTGGGTGATGGTGTCGGTACGGGCACCGGTAATAACTGTGAGGTCGAGGGCGATAGACTGGTTGGTCACTGCCGAGGTGACGCTTTCCAGATGCCAATGTATTTTTGCTTTCTCGCCGGGCCGCAAAAGCAAGGGCTCTCCCTGGTAGGAGGAGGGCGGGATCGATATGAATTCGATTCGGTCCTAACTGAAGCGAGAGGGATACCGTTCCCAGGTGCCGCTGGATTGCGCCCGTGGGCTTCCGTTCTCCGTGAACGTTATCCGCGGCGCCAAGAATTCAATGGCCGCGCCGCCTTCGTTGTAGGCAAGTATTTCCGTCTCGTCCGCGGAGAGATTGCTCCCATCCCCGAGCGGCCAATAATATTCAAGCGTTAAACCGTTCAGTTCATAGAATACAGAGGTTTGCGCCTGCCCGGTACTGTCGGCCGGTTGCGTTGCCGCATTGTGGGGTTCGCCGGTAGGATTCGCGGTGCCCGGCTGAGGCGATGGTGGGGGTTGGGTGCTATCGATTGAAGCTGGCGAATTGCCTCTTGCAGGCGCGTGCTCCGGCGTACTTGTTGCAGCGGGCGATGCCATGGGACTGGACGAAGGGTTGATCCTCAAAGCCGGCGCGGCGGTTGCCGAGACCGCCGGCTGGGTGGGCCGCACGGCGGCAGAGGCGGTTGTCGGCTCCGCAGCCGGTTGGGTGGGCGCTCCTTAGCATGAGACAAAGAGCAAAGGAGCAGATGCGACTACTAGACCGAATGCCAGTCTTTGGAACTCCACTAATCGATCCTAGCAAATCCGGGTGCTAATTTCGATACAGGGCCTGAGTCAAATACCCCGGTAGTTTCGATAACCGGCCTTGGGGTGCCGGCCCTTATTCGTGAATCCTTACCCACACTTCCAAGGCAAGGACCAGCCAAATCTTAACCCCGTGCCGAGGCCATAGATTGCCTCGGTATTGCAGCCATTCCTTCACCACACCTTGGTCGATGTAAGGCCGGACGCGAGCCTTGCGATCGAGGAGCGTTTGGCGAGCGAATCTTCGTAATCCGTGTTTGAACCAGGCCTGCACCGGTACCAGCATCCCGCTTTTGGGACGGGTCAAAATCGGCTCAGGCAATAGATCGGCCACGGCCCTCTTGAGAACCGCCTTTTCCGTGGTGCCTGCCAGCTTATGAACCGGGGGAATTTGGAAGCCGGCCTCGACAATACGCCGGTCGAACAAGGGTGAACGTCCGATCAACCCATTCGCCGACGTGAGGTTACTAACTTTGGTCAGGATATGGTCGGCGCCCTTCAGACGAACATTGATGTGCATCAACCGGTTCAGGTATTGAGGCATCTGCCGGTTGGTCAGGAAGGGAGCGAGTATCTCTTCCTGGGGCGGCAATTGTTCCAACGCCGATCGGATATCCCCGTTCAAGAGCCGCGGCAGATCGTCGAAGCACTTCTGGTACGAGCGTAAGTAAGCTGCCGATTGGCCTCCTTCAGGCCCATACAACTCGTTGAGCAGCATTGGCAGGTTCTTCGGCCCACCGAAGCAGGGGTCCCCACCCTCTCCGTTGAGAATAATCTGGGTGTCCTGCGATGCTATCTTCCCGAGGAGGCAATTCGGGACCGTCAAGGGGTCCCCGATTGGATCATCCAGTTCACCCGTCGTTTCCCAGAACGCTTCTTGAATTTGCTTTTCAGTCACCGTCAGAACGTGATGATGTGTACCACAGTGCTCTGCCACCATCTGGGAAAACGGGAGTTCATTCGGATACTTGGAGCCGAAATTGATGGCGTAGGTGTGTATTGGCCCGGGAGCGTCACGCGCCGCCAAAGCGGTGACCAGGCTGCTGTCCAGCCCGCCGGAGAGGTAGATGCCGACCGGCCCCGAGTTGGGCAGCCGTACCCGGACGCTTTCCTCCAATAGAGGCCTCAGCCTCAGGGCGTGGCCGTCGATGGAATCGAGAGGATACGGTACCCTTTCCTCCGGCTCCCAATAGGGCCGCAACTCTCCCGATGGTATCCGAAGCGCCACGCCGGGTCTCAGCTCGGAGATGCTCTGCCACATGGTTTCACTACCGGGCACGAAGGCGAAAGTCAGGTAATTCCGGAGCGCCGTTAGAGAAATGTCCTTCGGCACCCTGGCCAATGCGCGCACCGCCCGCAACCGGGACCCAAACCACCAACGACGGCCATCGGTGGCGTAGTACATGGTCCGGGCCCCGACGCCGTCGCGCAACAAGACCAGTTGATTCGCTCGAGAATCACAGATGGCGACGGAGAACATTCCCAAGGCGTGACGGCCGGTATTCTCCCCGTAGCGTAGGTACAACTCGGCGAGCAATTGGCCATCTTCAGAACCGGGCGATTCCAGTTTCCGGCGCAATTCCTCAGCATTATCCAGAATGACCTCACCGCTCGCCACGACGGTCCCGGTCGAGTCGGTCCAATAGGGTGCACTGGCGAACGCCACTGTCCCGTCGTGCCAGGTTGGCTCGGCGCCGAACGAAGCCAACTCGTGAGCGGACTCGCTTCCCCCGAGTATTCCAACAAAACCACTCATGGCCTATCCGAAGCTGTCGTCGTCGCCGAAATATATTGGGTAGTACCCGCCGCTCATCGCGTACTCTTGCCCGCCCTGGGAAGTATCCAACTCCGCCCCTCGGCCGAAACCTTGGTATATGGCCCGAATGAGGCGGGCCGGTCGCAACACCGCAACCTCCGCGACCAATCCCTTCTGAAGCCAGGCCAATTCGACCTCCGTCAGCACTTCCCGCACCTCGGGTGGAGGATATTGCTCCGTACCACTAATTGTGAAGAGTCTCATGGCCTTGGCGTGCCGTGGGCTCAGTCCCAGGTCTAGGACCTTCACGTTGGTATCCGGAAACCACTCTTCACTTCGTAGCGTCAGCGGAAGCGCGGAGCCTTCTGCCGAGGCATCGTGTAGAGCAAACACCTGGAGGTCAGGGTTCCGGCGAAGCGTGGTCATTACCGTGTCTTTGATCCCGAATGGATAGCCGTCCACGCTGGGGACGGCACAGTTGTTCTCAAAGTGGAAGTTGTTGGCCACCAGCATCGCGGCAATCTCGGCGTTATCCGTTGCCAAGGCTCTATCGAAACTGCAAGAGGTGGTATCGGGATCAATCTCGTGAGCCTGAAGTGCCTGTTCACCGTTGGGGGGCACCATTTTCTCTATCACGCCGTGCGCGCGCTCCCAGGTTCGTTGGTAGGAATCGCGAAAAGTCGGATACGTCATCTCTGGACGGGGTGTGCGGCGCTTCGAAATGCTGCTGACAGCTACCCCGGCACCTACCAGCAGGGCCGCCGCCCCAAGGCCAACGAGGAAGGGGATAACGCTCGACGACCCCAAGGCAATGAACCCGCTTGTAATAGCCGCAACGACCGCCATTCCGTAAAACACTCCACCGGCGTCGTTCAATCGCCGGCGCCGCAAGCGGCGCTCAACCTCGTACCACAACTGACGTGGGGTGAAAAACACGGTGTTCTCTGAAGAGACGTTCTGGATGGCACGATCAAAAAACGGGTCTCCTATCTTGTACTGGTCGGTCTTGGGCTCAAAGCCGAATCTGTGTTTACACTTTTCGCATTGCCCGCCGTTAGCACTACGTGCCGGGTATTTCGTGACGTGGCCGCAGTGTACGCACTTCATGATTAACCTCCATTCGAGCCGGAGGACGGCCAGGAGACTGGCTTCTCCCGCGTATCTAGCCAGGTGTGCAGCATCAAGAGCGCCCTTAGCTTCTCGCCCACGCGCCGGTACCGGTATTGCCCCGGCTCATCGTTCCCCCGGCGCAGCTCTTTGATGGTCGCCGGATTGAACCATCCGTCCCGCTTTAGGCGACTGGGCGACAGCCTGCGCTTTAACTCTCGCTTCAATGGCCCAAGGCACCACTGGGTCGTGGGCACGCCCATGCCGCGCTTTTCCCGCCAGACCACCTCCGGAGGAAGGTACGGTTCGGCGGCCTTCTTGAGCAGATACTTCTCGCACGCACCCTGGAGCAGCAATCCCGATGGCAGGCCGAAAGTCCACTCGGTGAGAGCCCGGTCGAAAAATGGCGAGTGCACCCGAAGGCCGTGGGCATCAGCCAACTGTGTGGTGCGGGGAAGGATGTTCTGTGCCCCCTTCAGCCACAAATTGACCGCCCGCAAACGGTGTAGCAGGGTTGAGAATCCCTCAGCGTTCAGCGCGTCCCTTACCCAATGGCCCGGGTCGGCCGGCCCGGCCATGCGGTGCGCCTGCTCGGTGTACATTTGGTCTGTGAGGCCAAAGAAGCGATGGTAGGTGTTAAGATAAGCTTGCTCCCGGTCTTAGCCAGTTCCCCCGTAGAGTTCCGCGGCAATCATGGGCTTGCTGGTCCAGCCACCAAGAAGCTGATCTCCTCCTTCGCCATTGAATATCGTGCCCGCTCGCCCGGCGGCTTCCTGTCCGAGCAAGAATATCGGGACGGTGACACCGTCGCCAAAAGGCTGGGACAGGGCAGCCGCCGTCGGGGCCAACGCTGCCTCTATTTGAGCGGGGTGCGCCGGCACGATGTTCAATTCCCGTCCCAAATGCGTCGCCACCTGTTTGGCCACAGGCAGTTCCCCATCAAAAGGAGGTCCGAAGTCGAGTGTATAAAGGTGGACCTTCACACCGAGGTCAACCAGTAACGCAGCGATGAGGCTGCTGTCCAATCCACCGGATAGAAACACTCCGACTTCCCGCTCATCGCCCAATCGGCGGGCAACCGAGTCTCGGAGCAGACCGCGCAAGGTAATGACGGCCTCTTCCTGATCGATGTTCTGATGCTGATGCTCATGCCAGTTAGCCGAGCCATCTGATCTCCCCTCACCGGAGGCGCAAAATCTCCTTCGGCTTCCGGAGGGGAGCTTTTCGATACCATCGACAATCGCGAGCGGGGTCGGTACGTAGGAAAAGCAAAGGTAACCGTGTATCGCTTGGGGGCTCAGCACTTTCGGGATATCCGGATGCCTTTGCATCAGCCGCAGGTCGGAGGCGAACCAGAGAACAGAGCCCACGCGCGCGATGAATACCTCGTGAAATCCAAAGGGGTCGCACGCGAGGGTAATCGTCGTGCCGTTGGGGTCGCTGTTGCCGTCGAATTTGAAGTTGAATGAAGCCGAGCATCCGGCTTCAGCGTCAGAACCTACTCGTGCGGTGACAGTTCCGGGGGGACCCGTGGCAAGCTCGGCGGGTTCACCGGCGCCGCCGGTAATCCCGAGCCCGAAGCCTTCCCGCGAGTAACACCGGGTATCATGGCTCGTGCCATTGTCGCCGGCATCACTTTGGGCGCCGGCGCCCAGAACCCCCCGCAGTTCTCCTGCATTCGCCGGACCCAGGTAGCCGATCCAAGCACTCACCGGAGATTGGTCTCCTGTTCAGATGGCGGCGGCTCGTCCTCAGAGGGTAACGCATTGTAGACCGGCGGCGCAACAATCGTCCATTTTGGAGATATTGGAAGGATTCCAGTGGGGTTTGCCGTCTGGGAGAGGGTTTCAATATCCTCCGGGCCCCCTGCCGGTCTTATTGTCGCTGACGCTCTACGCTCTATCCGGGCGCCCCGAAGGAATGGATTCGGCAGGGGGCTCGCTGCTACGGGCCAGGAGTTGTCGAAGGGTAGTCAACGCCACCACCACCGTCGCGGCGGCAACCACCAGGCCGCCGAGACCGAGGGCGGCGGGCACTCCCACCGTTTCCCCCATTCCCCCCATCAACAGCCCGCCGAGGGCAGTGGCGCCCCAGGTGAACTGGTGGATGCTCATGACCCGGCCCCGGAATTCGTCCGCCGTGAGGATCTGTATCACGGTGATGCCCATGATGTTGAAGACCACCTGGAACGCGCCGATCAGGCCGATGCTGACCGCGGCGCCCGGGAACCAGGCGAGCCGCGAGAGCACCAGCAATCCCAGGCCGGAGCCGAACCCGGCGACGACCAGGAACCTTGCCGGATGCACCTGAACGCCAAGGACCGCGACGATCATCGTGGCGGCAAGCCCGCCTATACCCGCGGAGAGTAGTAGCCGGCTGTAGGTGTCGATATCTCCGGAAAGAATCTTGTCCGAATACACGGGTAGGAGCGCTTCGAAGGAGTTGCCGAAGATGCCGGCTATCACGCCAAGGGCGATGACCCCGGTGATGATTGGATTGCGGCGCAGATATCCGCACCCTTCTGTCAGGCCCTGCAGCACCGTCGCGGGACGCTTCTCCGGCCGGTGGCCGTGGGGGTTCATGAACGCCAGCGCCACGACGGTCAGGGCATAGGCGGCGCCGATCAGGAAGAACACACCTTCGAGGCCCCACAGGTCGACCAGCGGCGCCAGGATGGCCGGTCCGACGATGGCCGCTCCGCCAAACACGATTGAGTACAGCGCGATGCCGCTGGCCAGGTGGTGTTGAGGGACCAGTGTCGGCAGCATGGCGGACCGGGATGGAATGTCGAAAGACAGCAGGATACCGGTCGCCACCGAGATCGTAAACACGTGCCAGGGCTGGATGACGTCGCTCGCGATAAGGATTCCGGTCAGCAACGATAATGCGGCAAACATCGCCCTGGTCACCCGGACCAGCTTCAGGCGATTGACCTGATCCGCCACGACTCCGCCCCATATTGAGAACAGTAGCACGGGTCCGAGGCTGGAGGTGGCTACGAGGCCCACCATCAGCGGAGAATCGGTGAGTTCGTGCATCAGCCACAGGCGGCCGTAGGTGAGCGCCCACATGCCGATGTTGGACAGGGCGGCAGCCAGCCAGAAAAGCCGGTATTCCCGATACCGGAAAGCGACGAACCCCGATGCCCCAATCACCTTATAGCCGGCATTGACCGCACCATATCGCCTGTGCCCGAGTCCGTAACTCAGTCCACTCAATGATGATAGCTATCATTCTGGCCGATACTTCTCAAGAACCAGCTTGATTGAGTACTGGTCTCTCGTAAATGGGTTGCTACCCGCTCCGTCATCCCGGCGAAGGCCGGGGCTCAGCCGGCGCTTCACTGGATTCCGGCCTTCGCCGGAAAGACGGTCGTCTGGGTGACGCGGGAGACCGCCTAGGCTGGTGTCTCGTACCCAGTTCGGTACCCGATCCGTCATCCCGGTGAAAGCCGGGATCCAGTCCCCGCACCTCTGGGTTCCGGCCTTCGCCGGAAAGACGGTTGCGGGAGAGGGGATGTCGCCTAATCTTGCCAATGTAAAGCTATCCACAAGACAGTACACCGGCAAGGCCGCCCCGGACCGTCGGCGCTCCCGCCTATTGATCGACGACGGAGCCATCGATGTTGAGGCGCGATAGGACCTCTCGCGGCCTGGGCGGGTACTTCTCCTGGGCTCCCTCGGCCAGCTCGATTCCGATGCCCGGCTCCGTTGGGATGATGAGGTACCCGTTCTCTAGCTTGATTGTGGTCTTGACGATCTCACTCTTGGGAGGCTCGTGCTCGCCGGTGGGATACTCTTGAAGGGCGAAGTTCGGTATGCACGCCGCGAGCTGAAGGCACGCGGCGGTACTGACCGGGCTCAGGGGATTGTGGGGCACCACGCCCACGTAATGGGCCTCGGCGATGGCGGCTATCTTCTTGCCGTGGCTCAGGCCTCCGGCCATGCACACATCAGGGCGCACGTACTGGACCGCTCCCCGTTTAAGCAGCATCGCGAACTCGTGGATTGAGTGGAACCGTTCCCCCGTGGCGATGGGAATCGCAATGTGGTTGGCCACCAGCTCCATGGCATCGAAGTTGTCGGGCAGGATGGGGTCCTCGTAGAAGAAGGGGTGATACTCCTCGATGCCTCGGGCCAGCACGATGGCTTCCGCGGGGCTGAGACGGCGGTGAATCTCGATGCACAGGTCCACCTCGTCGCCGGCCGCTTCCCGGTAGGCGGCCACCGTCCTGATGGCGTCCTTGATCTTGTCGACGTGGGTCTTGAAGAACGGGACCTTCCTGGAGTCGTCCAGGAAAGGGGTCAGGTGACCGACCGCCGTGAAACCCTGGGCTCTGGCGTCCCGGACGCCCTGGATGAGCTTCTCCTTGGTGTCGCCGCGGACGTGGTAGTATACTCGTGCCTTGTCCCGGGTCTTCCCGCCGAGGAGTTGGTAGGCCGGCACCCCGAAGTGCTTGCCCGCGATGTCCCACAGCGCGATATCGATGGCGCTTATCGCCCCCATGATCGCGGCGCCTCGAAAGTGGCTGAAGCGAACCATGTACTGCCAGTGGTGTTCTATACGGAGGGGGTCTTGACCCACCAGGTACCGGGCCAACGCCTTGATGGCGCCGGCCGACGCTTCCAGGAATCCCCAGGCTCCCGATTCACCGAGGCCCGTGATTCCTTCATCGGTGCGCACCTCGACGAACAGATATCTGTCGATGGGGATTGCGTCCACGGCGATGATCTTCATCTCTACTCCTTTTCGGGGCAATAACTCAACACTGTCATTCCGGGTTGTCATGCCCCGGTGGCACGCCCCCGGCAGACGAAAACACTGATGCCCCCCTCTCCCATCGGGAGAGGGGCTGGGGGTGAGGGCCTATTCTCAGAGCAGGTGCGGGGTTCTTCGATCCCAGCCCGGACCCACCAGCCAGACCCCTCGCTTCACTCGGTGTGGTACCGTCCGGAGTGCTTTTGCGGCAAGCCCCCTCTCCGGGGCTTTCCCCAAAGCTGAGCGTATTCTATTGGAGTCCGGGAGCATTGGGCAAGGCACCCTGGCGCGCCGGGAGCCGGCCCATTGACGCCGCCATTCGACAAAACAGGCGGTCCACCGCCCATTCGGCCGAATTCGTAGTAACATATACGCGATGTGACGGCCTGGCGGCCCGATTCGCCAGGTGAACATTTAGCCCGATGAAGACGGTTCGACACGGTCGAGTCTGATCGATGTTCCTGCCTGCGCTTTACGCGGGACCAAGAGAAATTGGAGGACAAATTTTGACCATCGACGTGGCCACCGGGATCACCCGGATTCTCAAGCAGGAGGCCGTGGAATGGGTCTCCACGTTCCCGGTCTGCCGGGTCAACAACGGACTGGGACGTGAGGGTATGCCCTTGCTGATGATGAGGGACGACCGGTACGCCGTCGCCGTGGCTGATGCTTTTTCTCGGATAAACGCCGGGTCTAAGATCGGCGTCTGCACGTTCCAGGGAGGGGTCAACGCCGCAGGATTGCAGGTCGCTTATGCGGGGATGGCCCAGGCCTACGAGGACGGCTCCCCGGTGCTCTGTATCACCGATGGAGTGCCCGCCGGGGCCACGGAGAACAGCCAGTTCGACGTCACGGCCAGCTTGAAATCGGTGTCAAAATGGTATGGCTACCTGGATAAGCCGGAGCGGCTGCCCGCGTTCATGCGCCGCGCCTTTACCATGCTGCGGACCGGCCGGCCGGGCCCCGTGGTGCTGGCCATCCCGGACGCCAATGCCCAGTACGACGAGGCGGCGGACCCCTATGTTCCGGTTAAAGGCTCGAAGTCGGCGCCGGATCCGGCCGACGTTACCGCCGCGGTCGAACTGCTGATGAAAGCCCTGAACCCGCTGATCTACGCTGGTGAGGGTGTCATTTACGCCGGCGCTTCCGCCGAACTTAGATCGCTGGCGGAGCTGGCCAACGCACCGGTGGTCACCACGCTGAAAGCCAAGGGAGCCATTCCCGAGGACCACCCGTTGTTCGTTGGAGTCCGGGGTGACCAGGTCGATCACTATCTGAATAAAAGCGACCTGGTGCTGGCGGTGGGGTCCAGTCTTTCGCCGGGCCGGTTCAGCCACGGAATTCCCAACGCGGTCAACAAGACCATCATCCACGCCACCGTGGATGAGTTGCACGTGAATAAGGCCTACCCCACGGCCGTGTCATTGATCGGCGACGCCCGGTTCACCCTGCAAGCGTTGGCGAAGGAGTTGTCGGACAAGACCTCAGGCCAAGGCAGGCCTCCCGGAAACGTGGCGGCGGAGATCAAGTCGGCCCGCGATCAGGCGCTGGCCCAATACCGGGAGGCCATGGCCTCCACCGACAAGCCCACGAACCCGTACCGGGTCTATGCCGGGCTGATGGAGGTGCTCGATCCCCACCAGTCGTTCGTCACCCATGAGTCTGGCAACACCAGGGATCAGCTCAGCACGGTGTACGAGACGTTGGCGCCTCGGGGATTCCTCGGATGGGGCAACGTCTCTTCACTGGGGTTTGGCTTGGCGGCGGTTATCGCGGCAAAGATTTCGTTTCCGCAGAAGCACTGTGTGGCGGTGACCGGAGAGGCCGGCCTGGGATATATGATGGGCAATTTGGAGGTGCCGCTGCGCCGAAAGCTGGGCATCACCATCGTCCACGTCAGTAACGGCGGCTTTTCGGGCTACGGCCCCGGATTCTGGGGCGAAGGCCACGACCCGTTCACCCACACCGTGCTGGGCTACGACGAGGTCGATATGTCGAAGGTTATCGGGGCGTTGGGCTACCACGCCGAGCGGGTCACGGAGCCGTCCGAGGTGGTCCCAGCCCTCAAGCGGGCGACGGCGGCCAACGATTCCGGCCAGCCCGCTTACATCGAGTTCGTTTGCAGTCAGTACCCCATCTACGGTAGATGGGTCAGCAAGTAGTGGAGCCACGCTCCGGGTGACGGATCGGGGCAGGATAGGTCTGAAACAATCCGGCCTAGAGGGCTAGCCGATTTAAACATGGAGGATTGGGAATGGCGGCGGTCAACACCGAGATACATGGTCAAATAATGCTGGTTCAACTGAACCGGCCCGACCGATTGAACGCCTTGGGCACCGCGCTTCGCACTGGGATGGCGGATGCGTTCATTGAATTCAACAACAACCCTGAACTAGAGGTTGCCGTGCTCACCGGCACCGGGCGCGCCTTCTGTGCCGGTGAGGACATGAAGGAATCTCTGGAACGCGGCGAAGCGGGAAATGCTTCGAATCCGATTGCCAACCCCTTCAACGATGGAACCCTCGACAAGCCGGTCATCGCGGCCGTCAACGGGTTCGCCATGGGTGGCGGGTTCATTATGGTGGAGCGGACGGACCTGCGGGTTGCGGTTCGCGGTGCGGTGTTCGAGGTGTCCGAAGCAAAACGGTGGCTGCTCGGCGGCTATTACCATGGGCTGTTTGCCGGCCTCCCCCACCCCGTCGCTACCGAAATGGCCCTCGGCTTCCGCTTCAAGGCCGAGCGGCTCTACGAGGTTGGGTTCATCAATCGTTTGGTCGATCCGGAAGAGCTGTTGCCCACGGCATTTGAGATGGCCGAGCATCTACTAACCCTGCCTCCCGCATCCCGGGTCAATACGATTCACATGATGCGGCAGATGCGCCCCAAAGTCGCTCCCGACCTGAGCCGTCTGGCCGCAGCTCTTAAAGAGCACGGTGACAAGTCGGATTTGATGGAATCACGAAAGGCATTTGCGGAAAAACGCAAGCCCAACTTCAAAGGCTGGGTGAACCCTGAGGACCGCTATAAGATACCCCGCCTTGAAACGCTGGCTGACGAGCCGAAGCCGTGACCTGCCTTTAGTTTTTGTGCCACTCGTTATGTCATCCGGCCAAGGGTCGGTCATGCCCGGAACACCGGCTCGATGGCAGCGGGGCGATAGGACGAGGGAGAGTGAAAGCTAGGGCGGCGAAACCGTGGCTAAGTCCGCCGCGCGGCCACGCAACCACCTGGCCATAAGACACAATGCAATCGCGGTCCCCGTTGCGGCAAAGGCATTGACCAGAATATCGCCAAAGGAACCGGAGCGCCCCATGGCGAAACTCTGGTGGTACTCGTCGGATACTCCATACATCGTGGCGAACGTGGCGGCAGCAACTGCCCACCGCATCTGACAAACCGCGCCGGCAGATTTCCAGCTCCCTACGCTCGCCATGGTTAGGCAGCAAAGGACGCCGTAAAGTACCAGGTGTGCCGCGTAGCTTTGCAGGACGCCCATCCAGGCGACGGTCGGCGACTCCAAAGGCCTGGTCACCTCAGCTTGCGACAACGAGGACAGATAGAAAATGAGCCCCATCCATGCGAGCACGGCGCTGCTTGCCGCCACCCGGCACAGCCATGGATTGATCATGCCTCGAGAATGGGAGCCACGCTTTCCCCCTTGGGGTCCTTGCGCCCCGAGTGCTTCCTGCCTCTAAGACGGCGGTCCACAGTTGCCCTTCTTCAACCCGGCTCAGACGTCTCGTAAAATGTTGCGGGCGATCACGGACCGGTGGACCTCGCTGGGCCCGTCGGAGATGCGCAAGCCCCTGATGCAGCGGTAGTGGACCTCTATGGGCAAGTCGGTGCTGTAGCCGGCGGCGCCGTGAATTTGAAGAGCCCGGTCGATGACCTGGGTGGCCGTCTCCGTGGCGAAAACCTTCACGATGGCGGCGTCGTGGCGCGCGTCCAGGCCCATCTCCGCCTTCCAGGCAGCCTGGTAAACCAGGGCCCGCATGGCTTGCAGGCCTATCTCCGATTCGGCCAGCATGAACTGGATTGCTTGGCGGTTTGCCAGGGGCTGTCCAAAGGTAGAGCGGGTCTTCACGTACCGGAGGGCCAGGTCCTGGCAACGCCCGGCTAGACCCAGGCTCTGGGCGCCGTACAGATAGCGGTGGGTGGTCCACCGTGCCTGGGACACGCCCCAGGCCCCTCCTTCAGGCGTCGTCCGCTGAGCGTCGGGGACGAAGCAGTCTTGGAAGAGCCATTCGCCGAAAACCGTGTGGCCCATCGCCGGAATCGCGCGGACGAGGGTGCACCCTGGGGCGTCCCGGTCCACCACGAACAGGGTATGGCCTTCCCGCCGCTCGGTTCCCTTCATGCGGGCCAGCACCGCAACGTAATCCGCGTCCGGGGCGTGGCCGGACCAAATCTTGTGGCCGTTGAGCAGGTATCCGCCTTCCACCTTCTGGGCATTGGTGATTATCCCAGCCACGTCGGACCCGGTGCCAGGCTCGCTGAACGCGGTGCAGGGACGCTTTTCGCCACGGATCGTGGGATACAGGTACTTGTCCCTGATGACGTCGGAGTCGTAGTAGAGGAACTCGTTCACCTTCGGACCCGTCATGGTGCGGGCCAGAACGCTACGCCACGTCTCCTCGGTGACGACGGCAATGCCGATCTTGTCGAGGCCCCCGCCTCCGTCTTCCACCGCCACCATTGGCTGCCAAAACCCAGCGGCCTTCACCTTCTCTTCAAGGGGACGCAGCGCCTCGTCGGGAAGCTTGAATTCACCCTTGTACACCTGTTCCAGGGGGATGACCTCTCGCTCCACGAATTGGCGCAAGGTCCGTCCCAGCATTGTGTGGGCTTCCGAAAGTGCGAAATCCATCAGCCACCTCCTCAACAGGCGTACAGTAATTGTCTCAAACTTTGCCGTCAAGGGGCGGCGGGGCGCCTCTCGACCCGCAGTCAGGCCCAGCCGGACCATCCCAAGGGGGTAACAAACTCGAATCCATGCCCGCCCAGGGCGTCCGTCATTCCGGCGAACCGCGCTGCTTGGCCACGAGCACCAGCATGCTGCAGGCCAGGCTCACCGCCGAGAACACTATGAAGATCAGGGAATAGCTCTCCCGGAGATCGAAGACGATACCGGCCAGCAGCGGCCCGGTGGACTGGCCGAGCAAGACCCCGATCTCGCCCACTCCCCTGATCCTGCCCAGCTGCGTCCTGCCGAAGAAGTTGGCATACATAAATGAAGGAATTACGTTGGACCCGCCGGTGACCATCCCGATCATCACCGCAATCACGAACGCTTCACCGTTGGAGCTTACCGACAGCAGGTAGAGCATACCCACGGTCTGAATGAGCAAGATCGCCGAGTAGGCGAACCGCGCCTCTACCTTCTCCAGCACCCAGCCCCACCCCACGCTGGCGGCGGCGGCGACTATCCAACTCACGCTTATGGCCATGGCAGCCATGCTCGAGGAGAGCCCCTGGTCCCGGTAAAAGGCCCCAATGTGGACGTTCACCCCGGAATTCACGAAGAAGATTGCGAACCCCATCACGAACAGGATCCAAAAAGGGACGGTACCCATGGCGTCTTTCAGCTTCCATGAATGATCCTCGGGCGTCGCGGCGCCGGCAAGCACGCGGGTGGGCCGTTCTCTCGGTTCGCCGTCGGGGCTGAGCCCCATGTCCTCGGGGCGCTCCACGATCAAGAACAGGGTGGGTGCGAGGGAAACAGCCAAGACGATTAGCCCGAGGGTGATCCACGCCACTTTCAGGCCGTAGTTGTCGATCAGGAGCGCCGATGCCATGGTGAACAACAGTCCGCCGATGGCCCCTCCCGCGAAGACTATCCCGATGGCCCTACCCCGTTTCTTGATGAACCATTGAGAGACCACGGTGGTGGCGCCGATGGGCGCCGAAGTATGGAAGACCACGCGGGCGGCGCCATAGGCCAGATAGAAGGTCACCGGAACGGTCGCCCAGGCCAGGGAAGCTATGGAGACACCCAGGATCATGACGCTGATCACCAACAGCGGGCGTGCGCCAAACCGGTCGATGGCCCAGCCGATAATGGGCGAGATCAGCAGCGACGCCAGGGCCCCGGCACTGACCGCACCGGATATCATGGTGCGGGTCCATCCCAGTTCTTGGGACATCGGATAGATAAAGACGGTCAGCGTGGTTATGGCGGGGGCCATTCTGGCGAAAACGGCGGTGCCGGAAGCAGCGGCAACCACCCATCCGTAGTAAAAGGGAAGTTTATCTTTTAGCCGGTAAGCAAGACGCATCCATTCAACCTTGGGCGCAGACCTCCCATAGTGTACCAGTGTTCTGCCGGGTGGCCACCATGCCGCCGGTACGTAGCCAACTTAGTGCTGATAGTTGTCATGCCGGGTAGGGCCACCGTCATTTCGAGCGAAGCGAGGAATCTCAGTGTAACAAGGCCGGGAGCCGCCTAACACCTCTCTGGATTTCCCAGGCTCCGGGAATTCCGGTTTGCTCCGGAACGAGAGTAATGGGGAGGGAATTTCGCGCATCGTTGCCGAGTTAACGCTACTTACAAGAAAATAAACCAGGGGCCGCTTCCGCGGATCGTCTGGGACCCTGGTTGAGAGCTAGCCCTGCCGGAGCCGGGCCGAGATTGACGGCGTGGGAGGCTGGTGATATGGTTCAGCCGGTTGCCGGAGCACCATTAATTGGGTGCACCAGATTTACGCCGGGAGGCCCCGGCGCAACACGAGGGTTTCAATACATGAGCGAAGGATTCCTGCACGGCATCAGGGTCGTGGACCTAACGCATATGCTGGCCGGCCCATACTGCGCCCAATGGCTGGGCGACATGGGCGCCGATGTTATCAAAGTGGAGGCCACCGGCCAAGGGGACCGGTCGCGAAACTCAGCCCCGTCGATCATGAAGGATGGCAAGATAGGCTACGGCTTCCTGTCGATGAACCGGAACAAGCGCGCCATCGCCGTGGACCTCTCCACCGAAGAGGGACGGCTCATCATCCACAAGCTGGTCGAACGGGCCGACGTGTTTCTGGTCAACCTGCGGGCGACCACGGTCAAGAAGCTCGGGTTGAGCTACGAGGACCTGAGCCGCATCAACTCCAGGCTCGTCTACGCCTCCATTACCGGCTTTGGCGACAAAGGGCCGTACAAGGACCTGCCCGGCCAGGACCTGCAGATTCAGGCAATGGCCGGCCTGATGAGCATCACCGGCTATAAGGACCGGACCTCCGTGCCCGCGGGCGATTTTATCGCCGACGCGGTGACGGGGATACAGACCGCCTTCGGTATCCTCGGCGCCCTCTACTCGCGGCACGAGACCGGTGAAGGCCAGGAGGTCAAGACCTCCCTCTTTGCCAGCCTCCTTGCCCTCTACCCTCAGCAGGTCGCCTTCTTCATGGGGAACAAGTTTGCCGCTCCCAAGGCAGAGAACGGGTCAACCCACTCCCTGCCTCCCTACGGGTCGTGGAAGACCAAAGACGGAAAAGAGATAGCCATCTCGACCTACCGGCAAGAGTATTGGCTCAAGTTCTGCGTGGCGGTGGGACGGCCGGAGATGGGGGAAGACCCCAGGTTCAACAGCATCGAGGAACGCTGGGCGCACCGGGATGAGCTTCAGAGCTTCGTCGCGGAAGTGCTGCTGGAAAAGACCCGGGACGAGTGGGTCCCGCTGCTCCGGGAGCACGGCCAGTGGGCAGTGCCGGTGCGGACCTTCGAGGAGATCTGCACGGAGGACACCCACCTCCGAGATAACGGGCTCATGTTCGAACTGGAGCACCCGAAGATGGGCAAGAGCACCTTCTACGGATTGCCCATCAAGTATAGCAAGACCCCCATGACCGCCCGGAAACACGCCCCCCTCCATGGCGAGCATACCGGGGAGGTGCTCCGGGAGCTGGGCTACAGCGAGGAAGAGGTGGACCAGCTTTCCGAGGCAGGCATAGTTCAGGGTTGAACGGCTACCGCGGCTCCGCGAACGCCAGGCGCGCTTCCTCCACCACCGCCCGAGTGTTGGCCGCCACGATATTGTCCTCTACAGACCCTCTCCGGACTGGGGTCTTGGATCCGCGTTCGCCGACGGAAATCGCGTTCATCAACATCGGGCTTCCCGGCCCCGTGGGCTTGCCGTATACCGGTGATATTCGCCGTCGGCTTTCGATAGAGGAAGAGTAGTGGTCTCGCATGGAGGATAGGTCAGCAGCCCCCAAGGCCCGTCGCAAGATATTCTTCGGCTGGAAGATCGTGGCGGCGGGCGCAGTCCTCAACGCACTGGGCGGCGGCGCCTACTGGACCGGCTTCGCAGTCTACTTCCTGCCCGTGACTCGGCAGTTTGGCCTGAGCCGGGCGACCACCTCACTGGTCAGCAGTCTGGGCCGGCTGGAAGGGGGATTCGAAGGCCCTCTGGCGGGCTATATGGTGGACCGCCTCGGCCCCCGGAAGATGGTGGCTTTCGGCGGCATCACGGCCGGGGTGGGGTTCATTCTGCTGGGCTTCACTCAAAGCTTCGCCATGTTCCTGCTGGTGTATGTTGGGGTCCTCTCCGTGGGTATGAATGCCGGCTTCAACCACGGTATAGGGGCCGCGATCAACAATTGGTTCGTTCGCCGCAAGGGCTTCGCCATGTCCGTAACCTACATGGGCCAGTCGATAGGTGGCGCTACCATCACCCCGGCCGTCGCCTTCATCGTGCTCAGCGCCGGCTGGCGGACCGCCGCGATCATTTCGGGCGTGATTATGCTGGCCCTCACGATTCCCCTGTCCTTTGTGATACGCGGTACCCCGGAGAGCATGGGGCTCCTGCCCGATGGAGACCTGGAACCGCCCTCTGCCCGGCCGGCTGTTTTGGCCGCGAAGACGTCCCGGTTCAGCCGCCATATCACGACTGTCAATTTCACGATCAAAGAGGCGTTCAGGACCCGGTCTTTCTGGCTCCTGACGTTGGCGATGGGCCTGCGGATTGCGGCCACCTCCGGGACCAACGTTCACCTGGTGCCCCTGGTGGTGTGGAAAGGGCAATCGGAAGCCACGGGCGCCTTTATCGTGGCCTTCGTAGCCCTTATTGCGATCCCCCTCCGGGCTATTCTTGGCTGGATCGGAGACAAGTGGGCCAAACAGAAGATGGTGGGCATCACCATGCTCCTGGGGGCGGCGGCTCTGGTGATTCTCCTCCTGCCCGGAGGCGAGCTCTGGCGGCTGCTGGTCTTCGCGGCCCTTTTCGCCTTTCCCGAAGGCGTCATTGGCATGTCCTGGTCTCTGGTCGGAGACTTCTACGGCCGCAGAAGCTTCGCTACCCTCAGAGGCGTAGCCAACGCCGCGGGCAGCTTTCTGTCCGCCGGCACGCCGGTGTACTTGGGTTGGAGGTTCGATAGTACCGGAAGCTACCGCGACGCCCTCATCCCGATAATTGCCTTGTATCTGATCACGGCTCTCATCTTCTGGAACCTCCCCAAGGCCAAGCTTCCCAAGCGGGTGACCGACTCGCTGGCGGTTGAGGCAGCCAACGGTTAGTAAGAAGCCGGATCCGAATCAGCGGGAATCCCGGCACGGCGCAAGCTGAACCGATCGCTTCGCGCCTTTGAAGAGAAGGTTGACAGCGCACTTGGATTATCCTACCTTGGCGTTGATCGAAGATCGTTACCAGAGATCGGAGCGGGAGACATTGAGCCCCGCCGATGGCCCTTAGGAGGAACGACCGATGGGTAAGGCACTAGAGGGAATCCGAGTAATCGACCTGACTCAGTTCGAGGCGGGTACGTCGTGCACCGAAACTCTGGCCTGGCTGGGAGCCGATGTCATCAAAGTGGAGGAGCCGACCCACGGGGACCCGGGCCGTTACGGAAACTCCGACATGCCCGGCGTGGATAGTGGCTACTTCATCAACCTGAACGCCAACAAGAGAAGCATCGCCCTCGACATGAAGCAGCAACGGGGCAAGGACATCTTCTTTGAGCTGGTGAAGCACGGCGACGTGGTGGCGGAGAACATGGCGCCCGGCACCCTGGAGAGATTGGGACTGGGCTACGATGTCCTCAGTGAGGTCAACCCCAGAATCGTGCTTGCCAGGGTGAAGGGTTTCGGGACCTACGGGCCATACGCCGAATACAAAAGTTTTGATCCGGTCGCTCAGGCCTCGGGCGGATCAATGGCCGTTACCGGTTGGCCCGATGACCCTCCCATCCGTCCCGGCGCCAACATCGGGGACTCGGGCACCGGGATTCACGCCGCATTGGGAATACTGGCGGCCCTATATCAGCGCCAGGCAACCGGCAAAGGGCAGGTGGTGGAGGTTTCGATGCAGGACGCGGTCGTGAACCTGACCCGTGCCGCCATGTGCAACTTCAATGAGACCCACAAGGCCCGGCCCCGTGCGGGCAACAACCCCCAGGGCGTGCCGGGAAGCCGTACCTATCCCTGCAAGCCCGGAGGCCCGGACGACTTCGTGTACATGGCGGCCCAGCCGCGACGCACCAATCTGTGGTTGGCCCTAATGCGATCCGTTGGCGGTGAGGAACTCGCCGGCAATCCCAACTACGCCGATCCCAAATGGGTCGTCGAGCATACTGACGAAATCAACGAGCTGATCCAAGCCTGGACCATGGAGCACACCAAGTACGAGGTGTTCCACATCCTGGGGCGAGCGGGCGTGCCCTGCGGCCCAGTCATGAACGCCGAGGACATCTATAGCGATCCACATTTGGCGGAACGCGGGATGATCGTGACACTGGAGCACCCGATCCGTGGACCCTTCCAAATGCCCGCTTGCTCGATCCAGCTTTCGGACTCGTTCGTACCGCCGAAGATTGCTCCGGCACTGGGCCAGCACACGGACGAAGTGCTTCGAGAGCTGCTGGGGCTTGGCGACCAGGAGTTGGCGGAGCTACGGGAGCAACGGCTGATCCCGTAACCGGCCGCAAAGTTGGCACACACCAAGAAGCCCGGGCTTAGCAAGCCGCGAGGCCGCCCCGCGTGTTCCTGCGGATGGCCTCGCGGTTTTCCGGCACAATGTTTCCGTTCCCTAGAACATTCCAAACGCCGTAATCTACCGTCGCCCCAGCATCGGTAACGACCACGCATTCGTCGTTGACCGGGTTCCAGGTTGCGACCAGATCAGCGACGATCAGAGCCGGGGCGGCCATCGCTTCCGCGCTACACTTCAGCTTAACCGTCGAATCCCAGGCCTGGGCCAGGGCGACATGGAGCTTGAGTTCGCCGGTAATACCAGACCGACAGGGTGCTAATCGTCGTCGTCATCATCGTCATGCTCTTCGCCGCCTTCGTTCCCCTCGGTGCCGAAGGTGGCTTCCAGCCCTCTTATTAGCGAGGCTCGTTCGAGGCCGGATAGCCTGCGTTTGGGGTCGGGTATCGGGTAGAACCAGGGAGGCATATCCCCCTCTCGTAACTCTTCCGCCGACTCATCGCCCTCGTCTTGCGGCCGGTCCCATTCGGAGTAGTTGAGCTTTGCTCGCCCCTTGTCAACGTCCCTCTGTATCAGCCAGGACACAGGAGCAATATTCGAATACCAGGGCCAGACTGTTTCATTGCTGTGGCAGTCGAAGCAGGCACGGACCGCCAGCTCACGGGTCTGAGGACTATCCCAAACTGGCTCCAGTCCCACCGGCGGGTTGGTGTGGTCACGCCCGTACGGGACCGCTTGAATCACCAGGGAAAAGACTGCCACGCCACCGAGGGCGATGAGTACACCAAACACCAGCGCTCTTTTCACCGCACCCTCTCGTGGGGTCGCCGCGGCCCCACTGTCGGAAATCAAAGTAACTCCCCTTTGCTCAATTGGCACCTTCAATTGTAGTGGCCGGCGCCCAGTTTACGAACGGTCTTCCGTGGGGCCTTCTCGCCAGCCAGCAACGCTCGGGGGAGAACGTGGCGGCCTGGCCTTGATCCAGCCTCCGGTGCGGCCGTCTTCCCTCGAGGTATTGCCGCAACCTGTTGGAGCACGGCCGTTGGGCTTCCTAATCCGGGCTAGCGAACTCCCTTGGGATCAGGTTCTCCTCGGCGGGACCATGGCTCGCGCCATTCAGCCCCTTGAACCAGTCGAAGATTCCCAATGGTATCGGTATGATCGTGCTGGTCCTCTCGCTGGCCATCTCCACCATGGTCTGGAGGTATCTCAGCTGAAGCGCTATCGGGTGCTGCGAGATCACGTCGGCCGCCAGGGCGAGGGCCTCAGCCGCCTGATGCTCTCCCAGGGCATGAACGAGCTTGGCCCGCCTCTCCCGCTCCGCTTCGGCCTGTCTGGCCATGGCCCGCTGCATCACTTCGGGGAGAAGAACGTCCTTCACCTCGGCCACCGTCACCTTGACTCCCCAGGGCTCCTCTGTTTGCTCGTCGATGATGGCACGCAGCCTCTCGTTGATCTCTTCGCGGCGAGTTAACACTTCGTCCAGCTCCGACTGGCCCAGGACGCTTCGCAGAGTGGTCAAGGCGATCTGGATCGTGGCCCCGGCGTAGTTTTCCACGGCGACCACGGCGGTCGCTGGATTTTCCACTTTGAAGTACACCACCGCGTTCACCCGGATCGTCACGTTGTCCTTCGTGATCACCTCCTGGGGTTCGAGCACGAAAGTCACTATCCTGGTGTCCACCTTGACCACCCGGTCAACAAAGGGGATGATCACCCGGAGGCCCGGTCCCCGGACGCTAAGCAGTTTCCCGAATCGGAGCACCACAAGCCGTTCCCACTGCTTGACCACCTTTATCGCGATGCCCAGCAGGGTCAACAGCATCAGCAACCCCACTATTACGATGGCGGTGTATAGAGCTAACATTGCTGACCTCCCCTGACAGTCTTGGCGATGGTCTTGGGCCGTCCCACGTAGCGGATGTCTATCTTCACACCCGGCCATCCGCTGCGGCTTCTATCGCCGCCCCGGCTTCCCGGTGAGTCCTACCCACAGCTTGGTTCATTCGTCCGTGGGGCAGTCCTGCTGCTAATTCCAGATGTCCGCCGCTCGCAGGCCAGCCGCCGGACCGTCTTGGAGACCTCGCATCCCAGCCTCGCGGCACTCGGGCTCCCGGCCGATTGCGATACTCGTCACAATCGGTGTACATTAGTGTAGAGCCGTGGAGATTATCCAACATCCGAGGAAACCCTTCTTCGGCAACGGGTGAAAACACTTACCTAAACCAGGTAGTTTCACGACCCCCTTCGGCATATGTGGGATGCAACAATGATGGTGGCGGTGGGTGAGTATGGTGCCGATAACGATAGTGCTGGCAGAGGACCACGCCCTGGTACGCGAGGGGACCCGCGGCATCCTGGAGCGGCATGCGGATTTAACGGTGGTCGGCGAAGCCGAGGATGGCGAGGAGGCGCTGAGCCTTCTAGCGCGCCTCCGTCCTGATGTCGCGATTCTGGATATCCGGATGGCGAAGCTCACCGGGATCGAGGTCGTTCGCCGGATGAAGGAGTGCGCTCCCAACACCAGGGCGCTGATACTAATCGCCTACGATGATGACGACTACATTCTTGCCTTGATGGAAGCCGGCGCCGCCGGGTACATTCTGAAGACCGCGAGGGCGATCGAATTGGTCAGGGCAGTGCGGTGCGTCAGTCTGGGCGAGCCGGTGCTCGATCCGGCCATCGCGATGAAGGTTGCTCGCCTCTGGGCCCACCAGGGAGTCTCGGTCGAACGGGAGTTCGCCGAACAGCTCAGCCCTCGGGAAAGAGAGGTGCTGGCGCTTGCCGCCGGCGGGCTTCGGAACAAGGAGATAGCAGGCAAACTGCAAATCAGTGTCCGCACGGTGGAAGGGCATTTGAACAGCACGTTCGTCAAACTTGATGTCTCCTCCCGCACTGAAGCGGTGCTGTTCGCAATGTCCCGGGGGTGGGTTAGCCTCAAGAGGCTCGACCATGAATAGACCGGAACTGGGTGCGGTTCGAGCCGCAGGGAACCTGTCGAGCCTGAGCCCTCTGGACTGGACGGAAAAATGGAAGCACCGGCTGTATCCGTATCGTCCTAGGCTCAGAAGCAGGCAATTCTGGGTGGTCCAGGGCCTTGTATTACTGGTCGCCGCGGTACACATCATTTTTGAGATTCTTGAGGCTCTGGACCATGGCCACCGTTATGTCCCGCTTTTTTACTTCCTCCCCCTCTCGATGTTCTTCGTTCCCATGGTCTACACAGCCCTTAGATTCGGGCTCCCCGGCACGCTCGCGACAGCCGCTTGGTGCTCCATTCTCGTCCTGCCCAGCCTCTTCCTCGCGCATGATAACCTCGAGCGCACGGCCGAGTTTCTCCAGGTAGCCATCGTCATCGGGGTGGCAGTCCTGGTGGGACATCGAGTTGACCGTGAGAAACAGGCACGAGAACGCGCGGAAGCCGTTGGCGCCGCGCTCAAAACATCAGAGGGAAAGTACCGGGGCTTGTTTGAGTCCAGCCCCGTGGCTATTCTGGTTCTTGACCAAGGCGCTATTGTCCTTGAAGCCAATCCGGTGGCCGGCGATCTGTTTGGTAGGGCTTCCAGCAGCTTGAGGGGTATGGCCGTGGCTGATCTGCTTGGAATCGACGGCGCGCAGAAACTGTTGCACCCGTTCCTGAAAGAAGGGCGAAAGGACGCCAACCTAATCCTCGAGTCCGGGGGCGGTTCGAAGGTCTACCTGGAGCCGTCCCTCACCCTAACCGGCAAAAATGAAGCCAGCCCTGTCACTCAGGTCCTTCTGAGGGATGTTACCGAGGAGCGGCATCGACAGATGGGACTGAGGGCGTATGCCGCACATATGCTGCGGGCTCAGGAAGACGAGCGCAACCGGATTGCCCAGGAGCTGCACGACGTGACGCTCCAAGAACTCATCCTCCTGTGCCGCCGGTTGGACCTCGCCGAGAGCGCTTGCGGGTCCGAGTCCACCTCGGTGAGTGACGAACTCAGAGAAGCCAGGAGTTCCGCGGAGCAGGTTGTCGAGGGGCTTCGAGACTTGACCCGGGCGCTCCGGCCGCCGGTCTTGGAAGACCTGGGGCTGGTGACCTCGATCCGCAGGCTGCTGGTCGAACTTTCGGGAAGGACTGCTACAAAGTGGCGGTTCAAAGTGACTGGAGAAGAGCGGCGGCAGTCAGCAGAAGTTGAGTTGGGCTTGTTTCGTATCGCCCAAGAAGCCCTTCACAACGTGGAACGCCACGCCAACGCCAACCGGGTGGCGGTGAGCGTAACCTTTACCAAGCACGAAATTACATTGGATGTGACCGACAATGGGATCGGCTTCATCCCTCCTCCCGGTTTGGCAAGTTTTGCCGCCACCGGTCAACTGGGGCTCCTTGGTGTGCAGGAACGGGCTGAACTCCTGCGTGGCCGGTTCGAGATCCGGTCCAGCCCGGGCAACGGTACCAGGGTAACCGCCTCCATTCCTGTCGCAGAAATTGTTATAGCCTCAAGACAGGATTGACCGTGAGAGCCGGCCCCGGCGAAGAACCCGCTGCTACCAGAGTCGTTGACTAGCCGTGTTCGGAGGTTCAGGCCCGGCCAGCCCAACGAAATAGCCCCTTGGTGTCGGGGCACCAAGGGGCCGGGGCCGGTGCTTCTAGCCGGGTCGACGGGTTGGCGTTGGGCGACTCTGATCGACCGCTGCCAACCCGCCTGCCTGGTTTCTGAGGTGCCTGAGCCGTCTAGTCTCTCTTGACACCCATGTCCGCGGTCCGGTAAGCCGACCAGGCCTGGGTGACGACCTTTACGTCCGACTCCACGATCACGTTGATGACAGCGGGCACGCCGGACGCCGCGGCGCGTTCCAGCGCGGGGCGGATGTCTTCCGGCTTCTCGACGCGCTCACCATAGCCGCCGAAGGCCTCCGCAATCTTCTGGTAGTCTCGAAAGCCCATGTACTGGCCGTAGTTCGTCTCCCTCATCTCCGGCGCCCGGGCGCCGATGCCGGCGTTGTTACTCACCACGGTGATGATGTTGATGCCTTGGCGGGCCGCCGGCTCCAGCTCCATGCCGTTGAAGCCGAAGGAGACGTCGCCGGTCAAGGCCACCACCTGCCGGTCCGGGTGGGCGGCCTTCGCCGCGATGGCGAAGGGGATTCCGGTCCCCACGTTACCCCAGGGGCCGGAGTTCAGCCTGCTGCCCGGCGTGAAGCTGGGAATCGACTGGCGGCCAAAGTTGAGAATTTCCGTGCCGTCCACCGTCAGGATGGCATCCCGGTCCATGAAGTCCCTGACCTCTTTGCACAGCCTGAGGGGATGGATGGGGACCGCGTTGCTCTCCATCTGGGCCTCCTGCCGCTCCTTGTTGGCGGTGTCCTGGGCCCGTAACTTGTCAATCCAGGCGGCATTGGCGCCCTTCCTTCGGTCTCCAATGGCCTCCGTAAGCTGCTGGAAAACCGTCTTGGCATCGCCGACGATGCCGACGTCCACCGCCCGGTTGTGGCCGATTTCCGCGGAGTCGATGTCCACCTGTATCACCTTGGCGTTCGCACTGAATCTGGGAGCCTGGCCGAATGCCAGCATGTAGTTGAACCGGGTGCCCATGACCAATACGACGTCGGCCTCCCGGAATGCCGCGGAACGGGCGCCCAAGAAGCACATCTCATGGTCATCGGGGACGATCCCCCTGGTCTGGGGCGTGGTGAAGAACGGGACGTTGGTCTTCTCCACGAACTCCTGGAACTCCTGGCTCGCCTGAGACCAGAATGTGCCGGTGCCGGCGAGGACTATGGGTCGCTCCGCCTTGACCAGAATCTCCGCCGCTTCCTTGACAAGACTGGGGTCCCCGGCGGGCCGGATCGTGGTGCGAGAGCGCACCGGGTAGATCACTTCACTTTCCTCTACCTCTCCCTCGATAATGTCCACGGGCAGGTCCAGGTAGGTTGGTCCCGGTTTCCCCGAAACCGCATGCCGGAAGGCGTCGCTTATGTACTCGGGGATTCGCCTGGTCTCCAGGACCCGGTCCGCCCACTTGGTGATGGGCTTGAATACGGCCAGCTGGTCAAGCTCCTGCCAGCCTCCCTTGCCGAACAGGGCCATGGCGCTGGACCCTCCCAAGGTTATCACCGGGCAGCAGTCCACCAGGGCGTTGGCAACTCCGGTCACGGCGTTGGTCGCGCCGGGCCCGGCAGTGGTCATGCAGACGCCGGGCTTGCCGGTCACCCGGGAGTAGGCGTGGGCCTCCATTGCGGAAGCCTGCTCGTGCCGCGTGTTGATGCCCTGGAGGCCCACCGCGTGGCAATCGTTGATGATCCCGCCTATGGGGCCGCCCCTGAGATAGAAGAAGATATCCACTCCCTCATTCTTCAGGGCCCTGGCAACTATGGTAGATCCTTTAACCGTAGCCATATTTCCTCCCATTTTCTGGTAAAGGCTCCGAGACCGACTCCAAGATCTGGTGGTCGGGTTGGCGACCGCGGCTCTGGCGGCCACGGCGGGCAATGGTCCGAATTGCCCCCCATCAATCTAACAGAACCTGAGGAAGGCGCCATCCTCGACGAGGACCATACTAGTGTTCTTGATGAACGCCGTCAACCTTCGGTGCAAAGCCTATCCAGCCCCATTCCCGTCTTCAAGACCGGTTTGGCAAGTCTTTACAAGGGGGATCGAGATCAATTATCCACCTTTCTCGCGGCCAACAGTCCTGAGGCACTGAGATCCAGACCCACTCTCAGAGCCGGCATGCCATAGGCCCGCAGGTTCGATCATCTTCGCCACCGGCACCCTAGCCATAGGCGCCCGCCAAAGGGTCGAGAACAAGACCCTGCGCCTCATATCGGGGAAATCCTTTATTCGTCTTGGCAGCAAACGCTTGCTGGAGTGGCGTGGCGGCTCTCCCCTTTCTTGGTTTCGCCTTGTTCTGTATCGTTGATAAGTATGGAACACCCACCTTCGTTGTTGGCCACCCCCCAACGTTCAGGCAGGGGTTATCCAGACGGGCCAAGGGTGTTAACACACTGTTTCCCGCGATTGGTCCGTATTACATTCCACGTATGAGAAACTGCGAAATGCGTATTCAAGGCGCCAACGTCCAGTTGCGAACGTTGGCGCACCTAGACGTCAGCAAGACGCACCTCCATTGGAAAAGGAATTCCGAGGCCGCCCACGGCACTGAATCCCAATGCTCTGAGCCCGCCAGTCAATCCTTGCGTCTGTTCGCCATCGTCGCCAATGACGGGGGCAGCTACGTTGGAAACATAAAGCTCGGCCCGGTCAGCGCCAGGCATGGGATTGCCAACATCCTGGTCAGGATTGGAGGCGAAACATACTGGGAAGAAGGGATCGCCACCGAAGCCATTCGGCTGGCAACCCGATATGCTTTCTCGTATCTTAGTCTCCGGCGCCTTACCGCGTCCGCCAGTGTCCGCGATGTGCTGGCCGTTCGGGCCCATGAAGAGGCCGGCTTTCGGGTTGAAGGCGTGCGCCGGGGTCAAAGCCTCGGCAGCGGATCTGTCGAGGACCAGGCTATTATGGGGATGGTGGCGGCGGACTGGATCGCGCAGTTGCCTCTCACTCTGCCGATACATCTGACATCCGAGGAATACCTGGCCGCCTGAGACCTAATTCGAGTCCACTGGTCCTTCGCCAAGGCCATAGCTTGGCGTACCTCGCAGGCGAGATGAAGGTATGCGTCACTTGCCGTCGAGGCCCAGTGCGGCCGGCCCACGCGCTTTCCCTGACCTGAAACCTCCCGTGATCTCGTCCTTTCCTATCTGAGCGCCGTATTACGTCGCGCTGTAGAATATCGAGGATGGATAGCAGCACTTGCTTGCACTATTATCGTTTCATGATAAGATATTAGTATAGTGAAATCGTACCAGCGCTCAGCACTGGTGTAAGAGAGGTACGTAATGAGTCCCAGACAGGAAGTGGTCCATGTCGCCGTCGCCTCGGCGCATCTGGCCAGCAACATAGTGCACCGGCTGCATATCCATGCCCCGGCAGAAAAGGCGGTCCCGTTCCAGGGGTCCGCTCCTTCCGAGGCGAACCTGGCTAAACAGCAAATGTATCTGCCGACGTTCAACGGCCTCTAGGCCTTGGCGCTCTTGGCTTCTCTCCGGAACTTCCTCGCCTCGACCGCTACTCGCCGTCCTGGTTCCCCGGCGGCCGGGCGAGGTGATTGTCCGAGGTCCCGTGCCGCGCCGGCAACTTCGGGGTGCGCTCGTCGATAAACCCTCGCTCGAATACGGCTACCGCCGCAGCGCACTCCGAAGTTAAGTCGCCCGTTGCGGTGGACGCGCCTATCGGCGGGCGGTGGCGATAACCTCTGGCTGGCTCCGGTTCAACCAGCCCGGGCCGCGGAGCCGGGCTTCGGGATGTCGATACTTATCCCATTAAAGAAACCGGTGAAAGAAAGCCGGCAATGCGGTGGATGCGGTGTGCCGTGGCTATCAACGCCATCCTGAAGCTTCTTGCCGGCGCCCCTCGACCGCCACGGGATTGGCCGGGCACCCGTGAGGCCGCGCTACGGGCGCCCGGCGCTACAGGGCCGGCCTCCGAGTATGCCATGGGGTGTTCTGCTCGTAGGCGTGGGCCACCTTCAGCAGCGTCTCTTCTTGGAAAGGGCCGCCGCCGAGCTGGAGGCCAATGGGAAGGCCCAGAGATGTAAAGCCGCAGCAGATGCTCAGCGCGGGCATGCTTGCCAGGCTGAAGGCGGTGGTGAGCATCCACGGGTTGCGGCCGGCCTTCTCTTTACTGTCGATTGGGCCGGCGACATACATGAAGGCGCTGCCCGGCACTATCTTCAGGGCAGGTATCCCTGATGTCGGCGTCAGCACCACGTCCACCTTGTCCAAGACTTCGAGCAACTGCTGGCGGAGGAGCGCGCGCAGCTTTTGGGCCTTGTAATAGGCCAACGCGGGGACACAGCTCCAGGTGAGATATTGGATCCGGTTATCGTGCCCGATCTCCTGCAATCGATGCCGCACCAGTTCCCGGCTATTGGTTGGAGCTTCTATCCTCAGGGCGTCTGAAATAGTGCGGGAATTCCCGGTAAGGGGGATGGAGATTTCCTCCACCGACGCTCCTAACTCGCCCAAAACGTTGATCGCCTGGGACACCGCCCCTTGGACCTCCGGCTGAACCACGTCGGAGTACATCATCTCCTTGATCACGCCCACCCTGAGGCCCTTGATATTGCCGTCCAGGGCTTGCCGGTAGTCGGGCACGGGGAGGGTCGACGTGTGAGGGTCTCTGGCGTCGTGACCGGCAATAGCCTGGAGCGTGATGGCGCAATCCTCTACCGTTCGCGTCAGGGGTCCGATGGTGTCCATGGACCACATCCCCGGCCTCAGGCCGTAGCGGCTGACCCGGCCCCAGGTGGGACGGAGCCCCACCACGCCGCACCAGCTTGCCGGTCCTCGGACCGAACCGCCGGTATCCTCGCCAAGGGACGCGGCGCTCAGAAAAGCGGCGGGAGCCGCTCCCGGGCCGCTGCTGGAGCCGCCGGTGTACCGGTCCAGGTCCCAAGGGTTGCGAGCGATGTCGAAGGCGTGGGAAGGGCCGGTACCAAACTCGGTCATATTGAGCTTTCCCAGTAGAATGGCCCCCGCCGATTTCAAGTTTGTGATCACCGTGGCGTCCTCGTTGGGGACGAAGTCCTTGAAGATCGGTGTGCCGAAGGTGGTGCGAATGCCCGCGGTGTGGAGTTGATCCTTGACCGCCACCGGGATACCGTGCATGGGTCCCCGGTATTCGCCTCGAGCCAGGGCCTGTTCCGATTCCCGGGCGGCCTGAAGGGCCTCGTCGCGGCAAACGGTGAGGTAGGTGTAGAGCTTGGGGTTCAGGGCCTCGATGCGGTCCAGGTAGGCCTCGACGACCTCTAGGGGAGAAACCTCTCGCCCTTGGATGAGGCCGGCGAGTTCGGATGCGGACAGGAAGGGTATATTGGCCTTCTCCACGGTGGTCCCCTCCGAAAATCAGTTGTGGAGCCACGGGTGTCAGGTAGGGCGATACCGTGCCGGATACCCAAGGAATTTCCAGTGAAACAGGCTGCCGGGCCGGCCGTCCGCCGGGGTCAAACCAAAGTATTGGGTATTCCCGGTCAGTAGCATCATAGCATCACCGGAGGCGCGGCCAATAACAGCCAACGC
>PVBE011912946.1_pt1 | contig 49668 bp, 47 predicted proteins | sample 1631181 | NCBI WGS metagenome assembly PVBE01 (sample SAMN08397723, study PRJNA350692) | Marine metagenome, whole genome shotgun sequencing project. | isolation source: water | place: Pacific Ocean | collected 2012-04
AACTCATCGATGAGCCCCGGTTTTGGGGCTCCAATGCGAGCCTTAACACCCTTGCAGGCCTATATTGAATCCAGAAGGCCTCTCCCTTTGGCGCATTTTTTGCCGGCTTCTCCAGAGGAAAGGTCAACACCATGATTTACCTGATCCTCGGAGTTTTGCTGATCGTTTTAAGCTCCGCCGCCTACGGCCCGCCCCTGTTAAGGGCCGCGCGAGCCTGCTACAATCTCGCGGGCAGTTTAAAACGACTGTGCCCCGAAACTGGCTGCACCGCCTGGATCCATATCAACACCTCTCGCGCGACCTATACTGTCCTGACCAGCGGGCTGGCCGATATCCAAGTTAAGAAATGCACCCGGTGGCCCGAACGACGGGGATGCGGACAGGCGTGCATTGACGGAATGAACGAATTCGGCTCCTTTGAGGAGATTGGCTCCCGTATTCCAGAGAACGAATCCGGATAGGTAACCCATTATTTTAACTGGGAAGAGACTTGTATGGTCAACGAACTTCTAATGATCGGAACGGTGTGCTCCCTGGGATTCCTTTGTGTTCTTCTGCCGATTCCCTGGTCGGCTTATCACCGCTACGCCCACCGTCTTGCGCTCACATGCCCCGAAACGGGGGTGAAAACGGCAGTGCAGATTGAGCCAATCCGGGCGATGTGGACTTCCTTGATCGGCGAGCCCAAGCTTTTCGTCGGGATTGCGCCCGATGGCCCAAAAAGAAAAATTGCGCACAACAATGCCTTGGAGAAGCGGGACCAGCCTATCATCCTGACCCGGCTGCGGAATAACTTCCCTACGCTAGAAAAGCAAAGCCGGAGGTCCGGCGCGAAACCTTGTTACAAAAAAATGCCCCTGAAAATTCAGGGACGTTTCTCATAGGCCTAGACAAGAGCCCGATGCGAGACATTAACTGAGCGCCTGGCCATCGGGCTCGGGAAATTCATCGGGCCAATTGTCGATCATTTCCTGAATATATTTTTCAGTTTGGCGGGATCGAGATAAACCGACTTCCGAATCTTGTCCACCTCGCCCTGTTCCTCAATCGGCATATGGAGAGAATCCATGAACCGGTTCCAGGAGTTGAACAGGCAACTCATCATCGTGAGCTCTATCAACTCGGTTTGGGTAAACTCCTTTTTAACCGTCTCAAAAATATCGTCGCGATCGCGGGCCGTGTTCCGGGTGACATGCTCCGCCCATAAGACAGCCGCTTTCTCCCGGCCCGAAAGAAGGGACGATCTCATATAATCGTCCGATTCGATGGCCGCGATCTGCTCTTCGGTGATTCCCGCCGCTTGACCAAGCGACAAGTTGTGAGTCAGTCAGTAGCTACAAGAGTTTATCTGACTCGTCTTGATGACGGCCATCTCTTTTATCTTGCACGAGAGGACGCTCCCCGCCCCTTCCCGCTGCATGGTCGCGTTAAACAAGAGCAACATCCTCCCCAAGAGCGGAACGTTTCCCAACACCCGGAACGAATGCGGAACTCGGCCCAACATCTGCGTCGCCGCCCCATAGAGACGGTCGGTTTCGCCCTCGGCTTCCTCAAGTCCGACCTGGCTTACCCTGGACATTAAAAACCCCCTTAACAAGAAAAAGAGCGAACAAGTCTATTCATTCGCTCATCCATCGTTTATTCGAGATTGGCGGCAATCCACTCCCGGAACGCCGCGAGCGCCAATCCCCGGTGGCTGATCCGATTTTTGGTCTCCGGATCAAGTTCGGCGACGCTACACCCCCGTCCGGGAAGATACATGATCGGGTCGTATCCGAAACCCCCTTCACCCCGGGGCGCCTTCAGCACCCGCCCGGACATCACCCCCTCGAAAAAAACAGCCTCCCGGCCGGCCCTGCAAAACGCCAGGACACAAACATAACGAGCCCCGCGCCGGATATCCGCCACGCCTTCAAGACGCTCGAGGAGAAGTCGGTTCCGCCCTGTGTCATCGAGACCTTCGCCGCCGAACCGGGCGGATAGAACGCCGAGTTCGCCGGGGAGCGCTTCGACCTCAATACCCGAATCGTCCGCCAGGGCGGGAAGGCCTGTAGCCTTGGAAACAGCCTCGGCTTTCAGTAGTGCATTCGCGGCATAGGTGGCGCCACCCTCGATAATATTGACTTCGACGCCAGCCTCGTCCTGGGAGAGTGCGGTAATCGGGAGACCTTCGAGTTCGAGCCTGAGTTCGCGGGCCTTGCCGGCATTTCGGGTGGCAAAAACAATTTTCATGCCGCGCCGAAACCTCAGGAACCGTCGAGGTGGCGGGCTTGAATCTCGAAGAGTTGATTGATCCCCTTCTCCGCCAGCGCAATCATCTTGTTCATCTCGGATTTTTTAAAAGGTTCGCCCTCGGCCGTTCCCTGAACTTCAACGAAGCGGCCCTGCCCCGTCATAACGACATTCATATCCACATCAGCCTCGACATCCTCGCCGTAGTCGAGATCGAGAATCGGTGTCGTTCCGATGATCCCAACACTCACGGCCGCGACGGACCCGATCAGGGGGGATTTCTCCAACCCCCCCGTCTTCATCAGCGTATCCACCGCCCGGCAAACCGCCAGATACCCTCCCGTTATCGAGGCGCACCGCGTTCCCCCGTCGGCCTGGAGAACATCGCAGTCGATATACAGCGTCCGCTCGCCGAGAAGGGACAGGTCCACCACGGCGCGCATCGAACGGCCGATGAGACGCTGAATCTCCATCGTCCGGCCGGACCTCGACCTAGAACGGGGCACCCTGGAGGTCCCGCTACCCGGAAGCATGGAATACTCCGCCGTCACCCAGCCCTCACCCGAGCCCCTCTTGTGCGGAGGAACCGAATCCTCGGTCGTGGCCGTGCACAGCACCCGCGTGTTGCCCATCTCGAAAAGGCAACTTCCCAGCGCCGTCTGGATGTAGTCGGCATGCACTTTGATCTCGCGGCACTCGTCCGGCATCCGGCCGTCTGATCGGATTAATGGACCGATGCCGGACCCGTCTTTTTTCCCGGCGTTGCTCGCCATGACTTCTCCCCCAAGGCCAATTTAATTTAAGTCAGGCGAATCTTACGAGTCTTTATGGGTGGATGCCAGCCGTAGAAGGGAAACCGAAGAGCCGTTGGCGAAAAGGATGTTCTTATTCCGGGGCAAAATTGAATTTTCCGACAATAAGATAATCAGCCCCAACCTCTCCCCACCACCGGAGCCCTACCGGGAGGCGGGGGGGCAGGTTCCGTTTTTGTGTGTTTATTTAAAAAAAAGAAGAACATTATCCGGTATCGCAAAAAGCTTCATCCACCTATCGAACTCATCGTTCGGCTGGGTCGGACGAATTCCTTTTGCCCGATGAGATGGCCGGGCGTTTTCGTCCGGACCACCTCGGCGAGCCACTCCTTGATCTCATCGTCTGAAGCCTTCCCCCGAAGCAGGGACTTGATGTTGTGCTCAACGGCCGAAAATAGACAGGTCCGGATCTCTCCTTCCGCCGTCAGGCGGATCCGGTTGCAATCCTCGCAAAACGGCCGGGTCACCGAAGCGATGACGCCCACCTCCCCCTTTCCGTCCTTGTAGCGGTAGCGCGTTGCAGGGTCGGATGGGTGCCCGCTGATCAACTCAAGATCGCCCTCGGACGACAAGCCCTCGAGAATCTCCTCGGCGCTCATCACTTTCTCGCGGTCCCAGGTCTTATCGGCATCGAGCGGCATGTACTCGATGAAGCGCACGATATGACCTGTTTCGCGCGCCCACTTTGCGAAGCGGGGGAGTTCCTCTTCTGTCAGATTTTTTATCGCCACCGCATTGATCTTGATCGGGTTGAAACCCACCTTGGAAGCCGCATCGATTCCTTCCATCACCCGGCCGAGCAGGTTGCGGCGCGTCATCAGCAGGAACTTGCCCTCATCGAGCGAATCGAGGCTGATGTTCACCCGGCGGAGCCCGGCGTCGTAGAGCTGCTGCGCCATCTCGGGAAGGAACACCCCGTTCGTGGTCAGCGCCAGATCCATGTCCGGCTGGATTTCGAGCATCTTGCGGATCAGGACGTCCAGGTTTTTTCTAACCAGGGGCTCTCCCCCGGTCAGGTGATAGCTCACGAATCCAAGTTCGGCCGTGATCCGGACAACCCGCGCCATCTCCTCGTAGGCGAGGATTTCCTCTTGTGGAAGAAAATTCATACCCCCCTCGGGCATGCAATAAAAACATCTGAAATTACACCGGTCGGTCACCGAGATCCGCAGATCGTCGTGCACCCGCCGGTAGTTATCGATGAGTGGCATTCAATCGCTCCTTTTATGAATCCTCGGGCGGCGTGAGCACCCGCCCGGTCAGGTCCGTTTTGTAGCCACCCAGCGCCTCGACACTATTGGCGAAGGAGGGCTCCCGAAGCACCTCGATCAACTGTTGTATGGAGGAAATCTCCCAGTACTCGGCCGGGAAGATAAAATCAAACCGCTCCCAAACCAGCGATACGAACTCGAGCCCAAGGAGCTTCGCGGCGGCGAAAATTCCGAGACCGGCGTCCGCCCGCCCGGAGGCGACGGCCATCGCCAAGGCCACATGCGTCGTCTCGACGCTCCCGTAGCCGTTCACCTTGGCGGGCGAAATCCCGGCCTCGGCGAGAAGATGATCCAGCAAAACGCGGGTGCCCGCCCCGCTCTGCCGGTTTGCGATGGTTACGTCATCGCGCGCCAGGTCCGCGACCGAGGCGATCCCCTTGGGATTCCCCGGCGGGAGGAAGATTCCCTGCTCGCGCTGGACAAAATTGACGACAACCACCTCCCGCCCTTTCAGGTAGCGGCGGATATAGCTCCAGTTGTACCCGCCCGTGGCGGGGTCGAGAAGGTGGCTGCCCGCCACATGGGCTTCCCCGCCCCTCACGGCGATAAGGCCCGCCATCGAGCCCACCGCCGAGGTGGACAGGCTCACCGCCCGATGCCGTTCCTTCACCCGGCTCGCCAGGAGATCGAGAGCGTTGTCATGGCTTCCCGCCATGAGGATATTGCCCCGCACCTCGCTGAGCGGGCGGAGGAGTTCGACCCTCACTTCCTCTCCCACCTCGACTCCCTCGGAACTCGGTGGGATGCGGACCATGGCGTCGGCCCCGACGAGACTGCTGATCACGCTTGCTCCCCGTTTGGCGGGAAGCGCGATCAGCCGCCCTCCGACTTCTCCGAGCTTCACCCGAAGGAACTCCTCCATCCCCGGCCGGGAAGCGCTTTTTCGACTCATCACGGCGGGAGCGCTCTCATACTCCCGGTCGGGGGAACCTACCAGATGGGCCATCAGCGGGCGGACGAACTCCTGGAGAGCAAGCACCGCCGAAACCGGGTAGCCTGGAATCCCGATGAGGGGTTTAGCCCGGCCCGAGGCGCTATTGCCCACGCCCAAAATCGTCGGTTTACCCGGAAAGATCGCCACGCCGTGGACGAGAAGCTCACCCAGATTTTTCACAACGGCCGAAGTGAAGTCCTCGCGGCCGGCCGAGGAGCCAGCGTTCATCAAAACAATATCCGCCCGCTCGAGGGCGTCGCGCGCGGCCTCCTCGATGGCGGCGAGGCGGTCCTCAACTATGGGATAGACATAGGGCTCCCCGCCCCACTCGGTGACCTGTGCCGACATGATGACCGAGTTGAACTCGATCAGGTCGCCCGGCTTGAGGTTTCCCCCCGGCGCAACCAGTTCATCGCCCGTGGGGATGATGGCCACGACCGGAAGCTTCCGCACCGATATCCCGGTGACCCCCGCCGCGAGTATTCCGCCCAGATCGTAGGGCCGAAGCCGGTGGCCAGGCGGAACAAGGAGCTCGCCCTCGACCACATCCTCCCCCGCCACGCGAATGTGGTTCCAGGGGGCGACCGCCGCCTCGATCTCGATGGTCTCGGAGTCGATCTCGTTGACCACCTCGACCATGATCACCGCGTCGGTTCCCTCGGGGAGCGGATCGCCCGTATCGACGGGAAAGGCGTCCACCCCAATCGTGAGGGCCCGGGGCTCAATCGCCGAGGCGCCGAAGGATTTTTCCGCGCGAATCGCGAAGCCGTCCATCGCCGAGGCGTGAAAATGCGGGCTCGATATCGCCGCGTAAACGGGGGCCGCCGTGATTCGCCCGAGCGCCCCGGCGACGGGGACCGTCTCGGAGGCAAGGGAGGCGGCCGGACCCACATTCTCAAGCAGGCGGCCGAGCGCCTTCCCCCGGGCGATGTTCTCGAGATAAATATTTCTCCCCGAAAGGGGGAGGGCGGTATCGCTCATCTTCTGCAAATCCCCGGTCAGCGGAATCAGTAAAGCGTGACGCGCACTTCGGCGCCCGCCCTGATTCCTTCGTTTTCGAGAGGGATAGTGATGTATCCGTCCGCTTTCGTCATCGTCGAAATCATGGCCGAGTTGCCCATGAGCGGGTGGGCGATAATTCCCTCCTCCCCCCGTTCGAGCCGGACGCGGATCAGATCTTCCCTGCCCGGCGCGGAGGGGAGGTTTCTCCCGAGGGTGGCCGAGACTCCCGCCTCTCTTCCAAAATCCGAGCCGATCTCACCGCTCAACTGGCGGAGGATGGGCCTGACGAACGCGTGAAAAATCATCAGCGCCGAAACCGGGTGTCCCGGAATTCCGACCACAGCCTTATCGACATCCCCGCGCCGAACGCGGCCGATGATGGTGGGCTTGCCCGGCTTGATGGAAATCCCGTGGACGAGCACCCCCGGCTCCCCGAGCGAGTCGATGGCCTCAACCGCATAGTCGCGCATCCCCATCGAACTACCCCCCGAGATCAGCACTACATCGGCGCGCTCCACAGCCTCGCCGAGGCGGCTCTTGATGGCGACGAGATCGTCCGGAAGAATATCATCGGTCTCGGGAACACCTCCCAACTCAACCACGGCGGCGGCGAGTGAGAAGCGGTTGATGTCCCGAACCTGGCCCGGGGCAGGCACCTCGCGCGGATCGACCAGTTCGTCCCCCGTCGGGAGAATCGCCACCAGGGGCCGGCGGCGAACCTTGACTGCGGTGATCCCCACCCCCGAGAAGGCGCCGATATCATGGCTCCTGAGCCGGGAGCCCTCCGGCAATATACGCTCACCCGCCTTGAGGTCGTCGCCCACGCAGAGAACATTCTCGCCCACCGCACCGGGCCGCCTGATCTCGACCGTCCTCTCGTCGGGCGCGGTCGTGTACTCGTCCATCACAACGGCGTCCGACCCGGCGGGCATCATTCCCCCCGTGTTGATCCGCGCCGCCTGGCCGCCGCCCACCTTGAAATCCGGCGCCGAGCCCATCGGAACGTAACCAGCAATGTCGAGGTAGGCGGGGATCGACTCGCTCGCACCGAAGGTGTCCGCAGCGCGGACGGCGTAGCCATCCATCGTCGAGCGAGGGAACTCCGGAAGATCCACCGGGCTCGCCACGTCCTCGGCCAACACGCGGCCCACGGCGTCAAACGATGGAATCTCCTCGGCCGGGAGGGGCGAAAAACCCCGCACCGCCTCGCGGGCATCCTCCGGCGATACAACCTTAAAAAATTCCATTCTCCGGTTCCAGTCGCTTTCTTCAAGAGATCCGGCTACAAACGAAAAAACCAGCCACCGCTGCCGCGGGGCTGGCTTGGCATCCGCCCAACTTCCAACAGGCACCGAATAGCACCAAACGGCTTCCGGCGATGCCGCCGACCCAGCGCTCCTTTCCAAATCCGGGAGGCCGCGCCGTTTCCGGCGCAACCCATCGGCGCGGGCCCTTAACGCCGATGTTCGAACGGCGTCTTAGAGCGGCCACGCTCGGAGGCTGGTGCTTCTGGTAATTCGTCTCGCATTTCGGACCGGCCTAGGCCTGATCTCCGTCGACCGGCTTGGCCGTGGCCACGGGCTCTTCCTTCTTCTCGGGCAACTCATCGCTCTCGGTCGAGAGCCCTTTCTTGAAGCTCTTGATCCCCTTGGCCAAGCCGGAGCCAATCTCGGGCAATTTCTTTGCGCCGAAAACCAACACACAAATCAGGAGAATAACGAGGAGTTCTTGAAATCCCAATACCGGGAACATCGCAACAGCTCCTTCCGATGGTCTTAGGCCAAGGCCTCCGCATACACCCGCGTAGCGGCTGCTGATGCCTCACCCACCTTCTTAGTATACACCATCCTGTTGAAAATGACCTCTAAAGCCGACATGAGATAGACCACATTCTCCTGGCGGGCGCCGTGGCCCATCATCCCGATGCGCCAGGCTTTTCCGGCCACGGGGCCCAACCCGCCGCCGATCTCGATGTTGAAATCGTTGAGAAGAGCCTTACGGACCTCACCGTCGTCGATTCCCTCGCCGATCGACACCGTATTGAGGGTGGGCGTTCGGGCCCCCTCCTGGGCGAACATCGACAGCCCAAGCGCCTCGACACCGGCTTGAAGCGCCTTGCTGGCCAGGGCATGGCGGGCGAACCGAAGTTCAAGACCCTCCTCGAACACCAGCCGGAGCGCCTCGCGGATGGCGTAGTTCATCGTAATGGGCCCGGTGTGGTGGTAGGAGCGGTCGCTCCCCCAGTAGTTTTCGATCATGGTGACGTCGAAATACCAGCTTTTCACCTTTTCCTTGCGCTCGCGCATCTTTCCGAGGGCGCGCTCGCTCATTGTCAGCGGGGCCACACCCGGAGGACACGAGAGGCACTTCTGGGTGCCGCTATAGGCAATCTCGACGCCCCACTTGTCCACCTCGACAGGCACACCGCCGAGCGAGGTCACGCAATCCATCAGCAAAAGCGCCCCGTGGCCCTGGCATGCGGCCCCGATCTCCTCCATCGGCTGTAGAACACCCGTGCTCGTCTCGGCGTGGACAATTCCGACGATAACGGCGCCGGGATTGGCGTCGAGCGCCTTTTTCACGTCCGCCGGGTCGATGGGCTGGCCCCAGGGGGCCTCGACCTTGATGACCTCGGCGCCGTAGCGCCCGGCGACATCTGCCATGCGCCCCCCGAAAACACCGTTGACGCAAATGATCGCCTTATCTCCCGGCTCGATGACATTGCAGACCGCCGCCTCCATGCCCGCGCTTCCGGTACCCGAAACGGGGAAAGTGACGCGGTTTTCGGTTCCGAAAAGCCCGCGGAGCATTACCTGGCAGTCGTCCATCACGGAGAGAAAATCAGGGTCGAGGTGGCCGACCACATTCGTGCTCATCGCCTTGAGGACGCGGGGGTGCACCGGACTGGGACCGGGCCCCAGAAGAAGGCGAAGATGGGGATTCAGCTCTCCAACGTTCATTCGTATCCCTCAATCAAAGGGATAATGAAAACCGCCCCGATCTCGGGGGCAGAATGATGTGCCGTACAGGTACATCCCGACATCTCTAAGGCGCGTATCCTAACACGCCCTCAGCCCGCCCCGAAAGACCGTGGGCGCGGCGAGCAAAAATCATAGAACTAATTGATTTTTATTCAATTACATGGACAAACCGCTAAAGCCCTACTCCCCGTCGAGGGGGATGTTGTCGTAATCGGGAATCGCCCCCATCCCCCGCTTGGCGGCAAGGGATTTCCGGCGGTACTCCATGACAAGCTCGCCGCGCTGGTTATGGGCCCGCGTCTCCATATGGACTATCCCCCTGTCGGGCTTGGACCGGGATTCGCGCTTATCGAGAATTTCGGTCTCGGCGTAGAGGGTATCGCCGTGAAAAACCGGATTCGGCATTTTAATGAACTCCCACTCGAGATTCGCGATTGATCGGTAGGAGGTGTCCGTCACCGACATCCCCGCGACGACGGCGAGAGTGAGCGTGGAGTTGACCAGCGGTTTTCCGAACTGCGTCTTCGAGGCGTAGTGATGATCGAAGTGGACCGGATGAGTGTTCCCGGTCAACAGCGTGAATTGCGTGTTGTCCGACTCCAGGATCGTCCGGCCGGGGCGGTGCCTGATCACCTCGCCGACGACGAAATCCTCATACCACCGGCCCATCTGAAATTCGGGCATTAAACCTTCCTCCTCGCTGAACTTTCCTATTAAGCCGGATAAAGCTCGAGCAGGCGCTTGGCGATGATCAGCCGCTGGATCTCGTTCGACCCCTCGCCGACGACGAGCAGCTTCGAGTCTCGGAAATACCGCTCGACCGGCAGCTCCTGGATATAGCCCATCCCGCCGTGGACCTGTATCGCCTCGCTCGCGCAGAACTCCGCCGTCTCTGAGGCCATGAATTTCGCCATGCCCGCCTCGAGGTCGCACCGCTTACCCGCCGCCTTCATCGTCGCCGCCTGATAGGTGAGCAGCTTCGAGGCCTCTATTCGCGTGGCCATCTCGGCCAGCTTGGCGGCGATGAGCTGGTGGTGGGCGATGGGCTTGCCGAAGGTCTCCCGCTGCTGAGAGTAGCGCACGGAGTCCTCGAACGCGGCCCGAGCGAGGCCCACGCTTCTCGCCGCGACGTTGATCCGCCCGCCCTCGAGGGCGCTCATGATCATGGGAAAACCCTTATTCTCCTCCCCCAGAAGGTTTTCCAGAGGGGCACGGGCGTCCTCGAATATCAGCTCGCTCGTCCGGATCCCCTTATAGCCCATTTTCTTGAGGTGGCGGCTCACCTGAAAGCCCGGCGAGCCCTTGTGGACCATAATGCAGGAGATTCCCCGCGATTTCGGGGCATTTGGGTCAGTCCGCGTGAAGACGGAGAACATGGTGGCGTTCTCGGCGTTCGAGATGAACATCTTGGTGCCGTTGAGGACCCACTGGTCCTCCTCCCGGACGGCGGTGGTCCGAAGGGCCGCGGCATCGGAACCCGAGCCCGGCTCGGTCAGCGCCATCCCGGAGTGCCACTCGCCCGTTGCCATCTTGGGCAGATAGGCGTCCTTCTGTTCCTCGGTGCCGTAGTGGAGAAGCATCCAGGCCGTCATCATGTGGGTGCCGAGGATTCCGGCGACGCTCATCCACCCGACCGAAAGCTCCTCCATCGCGATGGCGTAGCACACTTCGTCCATTCCGCTTCCATCGTACTTCTCGGGAATGGTGAAACCGAAGATGCCCAACTCCTTCATTTTCTTGACGACGGGCATCGGATAGCGGTCTTCGTGCTCGTATTCCATTGCGATCGGCCGGACCTCCCGTTCGACAAAATCCTTTATCATGGCACGGACGTTGCGCTGAAGCTCTGTATATTCGAAATCCACGAGCACCTCCCTTAGCCCGGCACCCCGGGTATTATTTCCAGATGAGCAAGTTTCCTAGAATAGCCGGATTTTTCCCGCGCGGCGACAACCCGGAGCGAAAAATCCGGTTTTAACGCGGAGCGGGCGAGGCGACGAGGCGGACGGTGACTTCCACCTTGTCGCCGCCCGGAACGAGGAGGAGCACCTTGGGCCGGGACATTCCGAAATCGGAGAGGCTGATCGACCCTTTCCCGCGGATGTAGAGATTCGCCCCGGTATCGGTAAGCCTGAAAGAGAGGGGAAGTGTCCGCCGGGCGCCGTGCATCTTCAAAACCCCCCGTCCGCGCAACCACCAATCCTTATCCCTCCGCCCGGGATCCCGGTTCACGGGTTCGCCGCCGGGCTCCACCGAGGTAACGCGAAAGTCGATATCGGGGTATTCCTCGGCCTCGAGCACTTCGCCGTAGAGCATTCTCCTGTGCTCAGGCCTTTTCGACTTCACCGAGGCCGCCTTGATCAGAAACTTGCCCGACGCGCCGCGAAACGAGTTTCTCGACCCCAGGAACAGCTCCCCCTCCAAAACACCGAAATGCCCGTCGTAGGAAACGAGCACTCCCCGAAAAGTGAACGACACTCGGCTCTTTCGGCCGTCGATGAGGTAGCGGTAGAGAACCGGCGCTTTGACCCCGGAGGCGGTTTTCGCTGCAAAGGCGCCGGAGAATGGGATCAAGAAGTACGCCAAGGCGGCCACGCCCGCTATCAGGGATTTCCCTATCGCCCGCATCACGGCCATCTCTATCGACAAAAACCGATTGACCTAGATATCCGCTCCGGCCTCGTCGAGATAGTGTTGAAAATCACCGAGTGCGGCGGCAATGAAGGCCGCCGCCTTATCGAGAGCAATGAACTCCATATCCGCCTCGTCGTCCGAAACGTCCTCGCACAGTTCCTCGAGCGCCTTGAGCAACTTCCGCGCGCCCGGCCCCGCCCCGGTCCCTTTTCGATCCGAGGGTATGGCCCCTCCCTCGACAAACCCCGTGAACGTTCCCACCTCGTACGAAATGAAACAAAAACCGTGGTAGATGGCCTGCTCCTCGATTCCCCCTTCGCCCTGTGTGTCCTTTCGCAGCCCGTTCAATTTCGCCAGGACAGGTTCGACTTTCAATGGAAAACTCCTTAGGCATTTTAAAAACGGAGAGGGTATATCAACCTCGCGCCTTCTTCCCTACTACTACGCTTCCTTATTTTCTCGCTTCCCTATTTCTTTGACCTTGCCTCGACTCCGGCCATGCGCTCGAGGGTACGGACGATGGCGATGTGATCGAGTTCGCCCTCGCCCGAGGCCCTAAGCTCGCTGAACATTTGGGCCACGAGCGCGGTTCCCGGAAGTGGAACGTTGAGTTCGATCGCTTTTTCCATGGCGTACCGAAGGTCCTTGGTGTGGCTCACCACCTTGCCGCCGGGTGTGAAGTCGCCGGAAAGGATTTTCGGCGCCTTCACCTCGAGCGCGCCGCACCGGGCCAGCCCGGCCCCCATCGCCTCGACGAGCGCCGCCGGGTCGAGGCCGGCCTTCGCACCGAAGACCATCGCCTCGCCCACCCCGAGAAAGGTAAGGCCAACCAGAATCTGATTGGCAAGCTTCGCCACGCAACCCGAGCCGGGCGGCTCGCCCACATGAACCACCTTTTGCCCCAGAATCTCGAGAAGGGACCGGCAACGCTCGAAAGTGGCCTTCGGACCGCCCGCCATGATGGCGAGGGTTCCCTGCTCGGCCCCTTCGGGAGCTCCCGATACGGGCGCATCGAGCATCTCCACCCCCCGCCCGGCGAGAGCCGCCGCCACTTTCTCGGCGCTCCGGGGGCTGTTGCTCGTCGAGTCGATCAAGACGCTTCCCTCGTGCATTGAGGCAGCGAGGCCGTCCGGGCCAAAAACAACCTCCTCGACCTGGGGTGCGTCGGGGAGCATTGTGAACACCACGCCTGAGCGGTCCGCCACCTCGGCTGGGCTATCGCATGCAATCGCCCCCTCGGCGGCTAACGCCTCAACGGCCGGGCGGCTCCGGTTGGCCACGGCGGCGGGGTAACCGGCGTCCATTAACCGCCGGGTCATGGGCCGCCCCATCAGGCCAAGTCCTATGAAGCCGACTCTGATCTCAGGCATGTATCCACATCCTTCCGGTTGTTCGGGGGCCGCCGCTGCCGGCGACCCGGGAAAAATCATCAAAGACAAAATGAATATTAACATTGTTTTTGGCGGCTGTTTGAGCCGCCCGGGCGACCAAAATCTCTCCTCGCCGCAGGAGGCCCGCAGAGTGTATAAAGGGGGGATGAATACCCACTCGGTCCAGGCGATGAAGGAAGACCAGGAACCCTGCCTCGAATTGGGGGCGAACGGATTCATCACCAAACCTATCGACATCGAAAATTTTCGCGAAGGAATCAAAGAAGTGCTAAAGTAGCGCCCTCTCAATCGATTTCGACGACGACGTTGCCTATAAAATCTCCGCTCTCGATAACCTCATGCGCCGCCGCCACATCGTCGAGACTGAATTTCGGCCCGACGGAATGGGACAGCCGACCTTCTTCGCATGCGCGAACGATGTCTCCGCAAGCGCTCCGTTTCGCTTCATCGGGCATTGTGTAAACGAAAACCAGCCGGACATTTACGTTGTTCCGCATCAAATCGTAATGGGGAAATACCGGCTGTGGCACGCGCATCGAGGCGTAGGCGGCGACGGTTCCGTTATTTTTTATCACACCCGCCGTAACGGGCATGTTCTCTCCCAGATCAACCTCGACGATTCGGTCCACCCCCTTCCCGTCCGTAATATCCATGATTCGATCGGCGGCGTTTTCAGTGCGGTAGTTGACGACGTGATCCGCTCCGGCCCCCCGTCCGGCCTCGGCCTTCTCATCGGAGCTGACCGTTCCGATTACGGTGGCCGCGCCGGCCCATTTGGCGAGTTGAACGCCATAATTTCCTACTGCCCCGGCGGCGCCCGTCACGAGAACAGTCATTCCCGCAACGGGGCCGTCTCCAAGGAGGGCCCGGTGAGCCGTCATCGCCGGAATTCCGAGGCAGGCCCCCTCGGTGAAACTCACCGAATCGGGAAGGGGAATCGCCGTATCGGCGGGCAGCGCTATGTACTCGGCCGCCGTTCCGAGGGGACGCTCCCACTGCCCGTTGAAAGCCCACACTCGCTCGCCCACCCGTGAGGTGTCTACGCCCGGCCCCACCTGGTCGATCACGCCGGCGCCGTCGCTGTGGGGGACGATGAAGGGCCATTTCACCGGCCGTGATCCGAGCCGAGCCTTCGAGTCGGACGGATTCACCCCCGAAGCCGAAAGGCGGACGCGGACTTCGCCCTCGCCTGCCTCCGGCGTGTCCAGTTCTCCCACCAGAATCACCTCCCCGGCGGGACCGTGTTTTTCATACCATGCCGCCTTCATCGATTTCTCCTTGCGCTAAAAGCTTGAGGCCGTGCCATCGGCATACGCCTTGGCGATACGAAGGCGAAGGACCTGATTTGTCCCGTCGGAGTGAAGAAACGTGCTCGCGTCGCGGAGATATTTCTCCATCGGTGCTTCCTGCATGATGCCCGCGCCGCCGAAGATTTCCACCCCCCACCTTGCGCAATCGAAAGCCACCTCGGAGGCGTACACCTTGGTCTTCCAGCCCAGCGTGAAGTCGTAGGGGCGCTGGTGGTCCACCGCCCAAGCCGATCGGTAAACCATGGTCCGGGCTGTCTCGAGGCCAATGGCCATATCCGCCAGCATGGCAGCGACCGACTGATGCTCCCCGATGATCTTTCCGCCCTGAAACCGTTCGCGCGAATGGACCAGCGCCTTCTCGAACGCGGCCCGGCCGACCCCGATGCAATTGGCCGCCGCCTCCGGCTTTCCACTCGACAAAAGACGCCCCCTGATCTCCCACATCCGTCCCTCGCCCAGTATCAGATGATCTCCGGGAACCTCGACATCATCTAAAAACAGCTCCGAATTCATCGAAAGACGTTGGCCGATTTTTTCGTGGACTCTTCCGATGGAAAATCCCGGCATATCGCGGGGAACCAAAAAACCCGAGAGACCCTCTCGCAGGGTTTTGGCCGTATCGGTCCGGGCTGCGACGATGTAGAGCGAGGCGACAGGCCCGTTGCTGATGTATTGCTTCATTCCGTTGATCACCCAGTTCCCCCCTTTTCTCTCGGCGCGCGTGTTCAGCGCGATCGAGGGGTCGTCGTAGTATCCCTGGTGATCGCTGCCCACTCCGGGTTCGGTGATGGCGATGGCGGTGAGAAACCGGGGCTCCCGGCACAGGCGCTCGAACCAGGGGTCGCGAACCGAGGGTTCCAGGCTATCGAGGATATGGGCGAGCTTCCAGGTCTGATCGAGGTTAACGGCGAAACCGAGATCGCCCACCGCGAGCTCTTCGCCTGCGATGCAGCAGGTGAGCACATCGGCGGCGGCCCCCCCGTATTTTTCGGGATAAGGAAGTTGGCGAAGCCCCAGGGCGCTGGCCTTCTCGACCAAATCCCAGGGCATCCGCTCCTCCCAGTCAGCGACGCGATCAAGGTCGGCGGCGACCGGCTCGACCTCCTGTTTCACAAAATCCCTGGCCAGCGTCTGGATGGCCGTTTGCTGATCGGTTAACGTGAATTCCATCTGCATCCTCCGGGAAAGCTCCCTGCATGGTGTGGATCGAAATTTTCGGGTTCGGGAGGTCATCCTAACAGAGCGCCGGAGCACTTCACCAGGGAGGGGGCGCGGGGACGGAAGATGATATGATAACTCAGACTCAAGCTAAGCCCTAGCCACTATCAGTGAAAGGCGCCTTATGGACACCGCAGATATGGCAGAACTAGAAGACCGCCTAAATCAGTATCTCCGGCTCGGTTCTTTTCCGGTGGCGATACGGTTCGTCAAGAGCTGGGACGAGTTGCCTCCCCGGTCTAAACACCCCCTCAAGGATATGGACAACCGCTTCACGACATGTCAGGCGATTTCGATGGCCCGCCGGTACGGCTGGGTCATCGCCCTGGGACGGGAGGACAACAGTTGCGTCCTCGGTGCCGTGGCTCTCGGCCTCGAGAAACGGTTGCCTCACTTCGAAGAGGGGAATTTGTGCGTCAATCTCTATACGGAGAGCTTGAAGGCAGGACGCCTGAGTGAGGAGAGCGTTCCCCGGCTGCCCGAGGGGGAATATATCGGCGTCATCGCCGCACCGCTCGGCCGCACCTCCTTCGAACCGCACTCGGTCGTTATCTACGGGAACGGCGCTCAAATCATGCGCCTGGGCCAGGCCTGGCTTTGGAGGCGGGGCGGAACACTGGAAAGCCGTTTTCGCGGCCGGGTGGATTGTGCCGACATCGCCATCGCCCCCTTTATCACAGGGGAACCGCAGATGGTCGTTCCCTGCACCGGAGACAGAATTTTCGGCCAGGTGCAGGACCATGAGATCGCCTTCAGCTTCCCCTACTCCGCGGCCGGCGAAATTCTGAGCGGTCTCGAAGCCACCCACAAGGCGGGCGCGACACGCTATCCCGTAACGAACTGGCTGACCTATACCGGAGGGTTTCCCCCCGCCTATGAGGATTACCGCCAGATGCTTGACGAGGCAGGCCCGCCCGGCGGCGAGTAGGCAAATACGAAAAAAACCGGAGACCCTCGTTCTCTTCGGCATCTACTGCAACAGCGAAGGCGAATGCGGCGGCCAACTCAGCGTGGCTCAGATTTTTTCGGACATGCTCCGCCACTGTGGAGATGTGTTTAACCCCAACGATGCCCGAATACGGGCAAGCTTGAACTCGCCCGGCGGGTTTCCGGAAAATCTTGAAAATAAAATTCGATTGAACCCGGGGAACTTCGGTGAAAAGCCTTGATTACTGAAGAGGCGCTAGACCTTCTCGCCCTTTCGTCTGAGGTCCGAGAGGACGGCGAAAATGCCTTTTTTGGCAATGGTCTTGAGCCCGCGCGCCGAGACGAGCAGCGTCACGTAACGCTTCTCCTCGGGCACCCAAATCCGCTTACGGTGCAGGTTGGGCTCAAAACGCCGCGGGGACTTCCGGTGCGAGTGGCTAACGGTGTTTCCGTAAACGACGGCCTTGCCCGTGACGATGCAACGGCGGCGGGCGATCGAAATGGTTTTTCCGCGGGGGGGCATCTATTTGGTCTCCCGGAACAGCACATGCTTGCGGCAGAAGCGGCAATACTTTTTGAACTCCAGCCGGTCCGGCGTGTTCCGCTTGTTCTTGGTAGAGGGATAGCGCATTTTTTTACAATCCGTGCACTCGAGCAGGATCTTGTCTCGCATGGAACCGAGTTCCTATCCGGAGCATCGAATACCCAAGCATGAAAACGGCTTTCCCGGGAGGGGCTCCGGCCCGCCGCCCGAAAAAGAAGAACCATCCATAATCGAAGGCGCGGGAAAATTCAAGTCCCCTGGGCGAAAATTTCGATCTCCCCTCGCCCCGAATTTCACGGAAGCCCCCGGGGATCAACAGCTTGTGCCCAATAAGCCCATAATCGACCTAAAATCAACAACTTGAAAATTCCAGTCCGGTGCGGACCACCGCCTCCCTTCATTCCCGGGCCACCCGTCCCGCCCAGGCCCCAAACCCGTCCGGTACGGACCACACCCGCTCGGTGCGGGCCCGGCTAGGTCGCCTTCTTGAACGTCCCCTCGACGGGAAGATCCTGGCCAACGCCCTGCGCCCTCGCCCTTTTGTATAGCTCGGCCCCGATCGCAACATCCTCGATCGCGACCCCCTGGCTGAGGAACATATTGATCTCATCCGCCGAGCCCCGGCCCGGCATACTCCCCGCCGCAATCTGCCCGATCTCGACCACCTGGCCCCAGGTGACGGCCCCCGCCGAAACGGCCCGGACCAGGTCGCCGCTCTCGATCTTCGCGCCCTTCAAATCGTCCGTGGCGATTCGCCCCTTTGCCGCACGCCTGAAAGTCTCATCGTCCACCTCCCGGTTCGTCACCCGGTTCGACCCCGCGGGGACGACCGTCGTCCCCGGCTCTAGATCGGCTCCGTCGAACACAGGGTCCCGCGCCGTCGTCATCGTGCAGACGATCTGACAGCCCTTGACCGCCTCGGCGGGCGTCTCCACCGCCACAAGCTCGGCCGGGACCCTGTCCTTCATCCGATCCACGAACTTCTCCCGCTTCTCTCCGCTTCGGCTATAAACCTTCACCCGCTCGAGCGGCCTCGCGCAGCAAAGCGCCTCGAGCTGGCTCCGCGCCTGCGTGCCCGTCCCGAAGAGCCCGGCCACCCTCGCGTCCTCCCGCGCCATCAGCCGCGCCCCCGCGCCGCTCGCCGCGCCCGTCCTGAGCTGGCCCAGGATGTTCGCCTCCATCAGCGCCAGTAGCTCCGACGTCTCCGAATTCCAGAGCAAAAAGATAAAGCGCACCCCGATCCCCGGAAAAGTGGTATAGGCCTTTAAACCGAAATAGCCCTGATCGGAGAGCCCCCCGTACATCACCTGGAGCGCCCCCTTAGGCATGTGGAGCCGCCTCCTCGGCTGATTCGGCGCGCGACCCGCGCCCTGCGCCCTGAAGGCCTCCCCGACAAGGTCCACCACCTCGGGCATCTTGATCAGCCCCTTGACTTCCTCTTCTCCCAGATACAGCACACGCGCCTCCTTTGGCCCGAACCGGTTGAGATTGATCGAATAAAATTTCAGGAGGGCGCAATCTACCACATCCGCCCCGGACCCTTCATCCACGCTCAGCGAGCGAGGCCGGGTGGGCTTCATCTGTGATCTGTCATTCCGGGCCCTTCGGCTGCGCTCAGGACAGCCGTTCTTGATGATTTTCAGACAAAATAAAAAGGAGCCTCGCAACTCCCTATTCCAGCTTGTCAGCCCACGGCTTTGCTCTAACGTAAAGTTGATCGCTAATTTCCCGCCATGCGTCGCTTCGCGTGATTGAGCCGTCTAAACATTCATCCAAAACCCGAAGCATCATCATATGAGCACCAAGAAGCAGGACAATGGCGGCCTCGATCGTCCGCTGATCCCCAGTGAAATACTGCAAGAACATCCTATCATCCCCCTTCTCCCAGCCTAGCGAACCAAAATATTCTGGCGTAAAATGAACTTCGCCATCTGAGAAGACACCCCAGGTATCCATAAGCTATTTTACAAGCGGGTGTGTAACCGGAACGGGGATATGCAAGGATTTAGGTTTTTCTCCTTTATCTCGCGCATCCCACCGTTCTTGTCGTTTCTCGTAAGCGAGCCATTCTTTTGCAAACTTAGGGTCGACTTTTATCGCCGCCGCAAGTCGGACCACTTCTATCGCCCTGCGGGTTATTGGTGCGGAATCATCGGGCTGGCCCTGACCGATTAACGTGGCAGCTGCCAAAAATGATTTATGGCATACCAGCAAAAACTGCCCAAAGAAAGGCGATTTGTCTTTAGGTACCGTTGCGACAGAAAGCTCATAGAGCTTGTCCATTAGCGGACAGGTGGCGCCGAAAAGTTCGAATTTGAGCGCTGACTCCAGGTTTCTTTGCTGCGCGGTGATGAAATCTTGAAATGCCAACCAGAGTTCCCCCTGCTGCTATCTCTCTTTTGATCGGTCTACCTTGCTGTCAGGGGCAAACACCAGCGCCGTCAACAACTCAATATGCCTTAATCCAAAATGGTTCCAATCTGATGAACTATCCCTGCAACAACAACGTCCAAACAAATGCGTAGACCTAAAATCGTTTACACACACGGTTTCCCCATTTGCCGACCCATTCATAAGTTCCAATAGGACATCCTTTCGACGTATCGTAATATTTCTGATTGCCTTTGAAGTTCTTACAAATTCGATTGCCCCAATTGTCAACCCAAAGGTGTGTACCTGTCGGACAATTATCTAGGCTTCCTTCTTTTATTATTGTTCTCCCGGACCCAAAACTTTTGCATATATCATTTCCATAGTTGTCAACCCATGGGTGTGAACCTGCCGGACATTGCAGCGCCCATGCATCTGGGGAGGCGAAGAAGAGAAACACAACAACAGAAATCAAACTTGCTGAGATTAAATATTTCATAATAAGCCCCCTCCTCTTCCTGTCCTTCCCTCTGGTGAGTTATAATTCATTTGATTTCTCGTGAATCGATATCATGGGGAAAGTATATCATTTAATCAGACGAAACCCCGCCTACGCCTCACCACCCGTCCCCCACGAGGCAACCGCCGCGCTCGAATGGCTACAAACCGGCGCGCCTCGGGCGTCAGGGGCGGATGCGATCTTGTAGAGAGGAACGATCAGGTGAGGGCGACGGAGCAGAACGTGACGGTGCCGTCCGGGTCGGGCCACTGGCTGTAGTGAAGGACCTCGCCGGAGCAGCCTTCGAGAACCCGGAGCATCGTGTAGATGGGCGCGAGGCCGCACACCTTCCGGGCGTCGCCGTCCGCAGCCACGCTCCAGTAAAATGCCTCGGCGTCTCCCCGGCAGACGGCCTCGAGGGAGGCGCGGTCGGCCTCGCCGAGGGCGCGGAGCTGGGCCTCGTCCACGAGCCGCTCGTCTCCGAACTGGGGTCCCACGTGGGCCAGGTCCACGCTCGCCAGATAGCAGACGCGCCGGCCCCGGGCCTCGAACTCGGCGGCGGTATCCCGGAGCGCGGCGATGAAGCCCTCGACCTCATCGTCTCCGGCGGGCGAGCGGCACCCGGCGACGAACTCCCCGAACGAGCCGACGAGGATGGGAACGAAGGTGACGGACCCGGCGCCGGAGTTTTCTCTTTGGCTAGTGCGATCTCCGTCCCCCGGTAAGATGTAGCGGAGGAACACCGCCTGAAACTCGATGGAATGCTCCCCGCGCTGGGCGAATTCGTCGCGGAAAAGGTCCTCCGAATAACGCGCCGCGAGGGCGTCCACGAAGCCCCCGTCCGCCTCGAGGGCGCCCAGCGGGGTCTCGAAGTCTTTCCGGGTGAGGGAGTATATCCCTTGGGTCGGGGCGTGGACGGTGCCGAGGACGATGAAAGTGTCGGCCTCGGTCCGCTCGGCGAGCGCCCGGTAAGACCAGGCGAACGTCGGGCCGCCGCGCTGAAAATCGATGTGGGGCGCGACGAGCCCCTTGAGGGGAGCGCCCGCCGCCCGGCCGTTTCTCTCGGGGAGGCCGGGTCCCTCCTCCGAGGTGAAGAAGCCCTCGATTTGGCTCCTCAGCCCGGCGGGGTCGGCGTCGTAACTTTTTCCGGCGAGAAAGCTCGGCCGCGCCGGAGCGCCCAGATAGGCGTCCACCACATCCTGCCGCCATGCCTCGAAACCATCTCCGTCCAGGAAATGCGACTGCTCTAGATGAGAGAACAGCTCGCGGATGTTTTCCTCCGGAAAGTCAATTTTCTCCTCGGCCAGGCACTCCCGCCTGATATCGGCGAGGGTGTGCGCACCGTCCATCCGCTTAAGAACGGGGACAAGGCCCATCGGGACGATGAGGATCGCCTCGCTCAGGTGAAGCGGGTCCCGGAGCAGGACCGCATCCTGGTCCTCGTGTTCGGTGAGCGTGACTTCGAGGGCCCGGAGCCGGGGGCGCGAATTCTCGGCGTTCATGAAACCTCCGCATCAATCGGAATTTGTGCGGGGCATTGGGCGGCGCATTCGGCGGCGGCGATCATATGCGAGTTGGCCCGGCGGCGCCACGCCGGCCAAGGCAAGGCGTCCAGCCTCAACTTCAGGCCGCCGGCCACGGGCGTCCTACCCCTTCGGCCTCCCGAAGCTGGGCGCGGTCACCAGCGAGATCGCCGTCAGCGCGGCAATCGCGTAGAGCGCGGGGCCGAAATCTCCCGCCGCGTCCCGGATGGCGCCCGCCGCCCAGGGCCCGACGAACCCGCCGAAATAACCCAGCCCGATGATCATCCCCCCCGCCTTTCCGGCCGACGCGGCCGGCACCGCGCGCGCCGGGTACCCCAGGCACAGGACAAACCAGAAGTTCATCGAGAATCCGATAACCACGATTTCCACGGCGGCCGCCCGGAGGCCCGACAGGGGAAGCGCCGCGAAACTCGCACCCAACACAACCGTGCAAATCACCACCATCCGTACGATCCCGCCCACCATGGGCGCGATCCTGTGGGCGCTCAGAATAGCCACTAACCCGCTCCAGACCACCAGCGAGACGATCAGCACCGCCTGGCCCAGCGACCAGCCTTTTGTCTGGAGAATCGAGGGAAACCAACCGATGCCGGTGTAGAAAATGACGTTGTTGACGAACAGCGCCGCCCCCACGGCCCAGACATCGAGGCTGCGCCAAACCTGAAACGAGGAGGGCTCCCCACCTTCCGGGTATTCTTGTCCATCGGTGGCGGCGAGACCGGCCGAACGCTCCCAAAGGAAAAATGTCACGAGGAGCGCCACGGCCCAGAGCAGGTAGCCGCCGCGCCAGGTGGACGCCCCCCCGGGAAGGGAAAGGATCCAAGCGTCGCCGCCAGATGTCCGCTCAGGGCCACCCCCATCGCGGAGCCCGTGACAACGGCCGCCGTATAAAACGCGGCCGCCGTCTCGCGTTTCTCGGGCGGCGCGGTCTCCCGGGCCACCTTGGGCAAAATCGGAAAAATCACCCCGGCCCCGGCTCCGACCAGCGCGATGCCCAGCGCAAGCGGCCAAAAACCTCCCGACCAGGTGCGGACCAGGCCACCCGCCAAAACCAGCGCCGCCCCGAGCCGCGCCACTTTCCGCACCCCCAACCGATCGACGAAAATCCCGCCCATCACGGCGAACACGGTGATCAGCGGAAAGGGGACGGAAAGCAGAAAGCCGCCCTCGGAATAGCTCAGGCCGAGATCGCCCCGGATCGGCTCGACGAGGCCGCTCGTCGAAACAAGTGAGCCGAAAACCGCCCACGTCAGAAAACACGCCGCCGCCAGAACGCGGTACCAGCGGGAGTGGGAGCGAGGACCGGCGGACACGCTCATTCCGCGAGCTCCAGCAGACGAGCCGAGTTGCCCCCCATCCATTTTTCGTTGACTTCGGGCTTGAGCGGAAGCGCGCGCGCCTCCGCCGCGATCTCGGCGAGCGAGAGCGGCATCAGCGGCCAGTCGGTTCCGAACAAAACCTTATTCTGTAAAACCGTGTTCCCAAAGTGCAAGAGCATCTCCCAACCCGAGTTCGGCGTGGCCAGATATTTCCACCGGTGCCCGGATGGATCGATATAAAGATTCTGATGCCTCCAGGCGGCGGCGACCATTTCGGGAACCCAGGGCCATCCGCCGTGGCCGGCGATCACCTTGAGGTCGGGCATCTCCCCGCAAAGCCGATCCAGCGCCAGCGGGCGCCCCAACTCCATCGGATGCGCCTGGGCCCAGTTCACCGAAGTGTGAATCCAGACCGGAACGCCGAGTTCGATACACTTATTGTAAATTGGCCGATAGGCCGGATCGTCCGCCGGAAGGCGGTGAAGAAATGGACAAAGCAGCGCGCCGTGAAGGCCGAGCTCCTTGACTCCCCTTTCGAGGGCCCGGGCCGCGTCCTCTTTATGAGGGTCAAGGCCCATCAGGGCGCGGAGGCGGCCGGGGAATTCATCGACCGCCCGGGCGAGCACCTCGGGGGTCAGAGGCGCCGCGCCCGTGGTGGTTTCCTGATCGATGCTAAATACAACCGACAAGTCATACCCGGCATCGTCCATCGCCGAAATAAATTCGCTCACCGGGCGCCCGCGGCGGGCGGAGATTTCATCGATAAAAGCCGCCACCTTCGAGGCGGATTGATCGTCCACCCCCCTGAGGAACTCATCTTCCTCCACCCCGCAAAACCCGGAGATTCCCTTCGAGAACATCCGGAAGTATCCCGGAATGGCGGCCCAGCCCGACAGCCGGGCCCGGAACGAGTCCTCGACAGGCAGAAAACTGCAAATATCAATCAGCATCGCGTCCGATTTCCATCTTTCCTACTTCGCCCCCGGCATGACTCTGGTGCCCGCCGGGGCGGGATCCGCCAGCCCCCGGGCGCGGGCCGGCGCATTCCAAATGAGCACGGACACCAGGCAGAACAGCGTCGCGAACATCAGGGCGGCCACCACGACGCTGGCGCGAGGGGCGTTTCCCTTCCATATCAGAATACTGACGAACAGTTCAATCAAGCCAACGACCCCGGTAACCACGAATACGCCCATGAAAAGGAGCAGCGGCCGCCCGGAGAAGGTCACCGCGCGAATGGGCGTCAATCCCTCCAGCAGCCCCCAAACGGAGGCCAATAGCGCCAGAAGAATCGTCGCCAAAAGGGCCGGGAAAGCCCCCATCCGTATCAGCCGCGCCCCCTGCGGAACGGAGCCGCCGCTTTCCCACCGAAACGAACGCCGGCCGATCAACATGACCAAAACCCCGCCTGTGACCACCGACGCGAGCACGGCAAAAGCCATCCCGTATAAAAAAGGATAAGACCCGAACACGAAGAAAGGGCCTTGCCGAATTTGCGGCCAAAGGGATTTGTGGGTCACGGCGGCGAACAAACCGGCGGAGGCGGCGGCAACCGCAAGGGCCGCGATTCCTGCCGCCACATCGCGTAACACTCCACAGCCGGCCCTCGATGATGAATTTTCCGATAACCGGAAAAGCCCCCCCCACGCGGTCAGAAACAGCGGCACCGCGGCAAGAACAGGGGCCAACAAAATGGCGGCGGAGAACAACTCGGATGGATAGCGGGCCGAGGCCAGATGAAACGACAACGCTCCGAAGAAAAAAGCAGCGGCGAGGCAAAACTTTCCCCACCGGCCAAGCAATACCGCCGCCGCGAGATCGCTCTTTCTTCCCTCCCGCTCCCCCCAGAATCTCAGATGCGCGGCGAGCCAGGGAACCGCCACCAACGCGCAAAGGGACAAGACACCGATGGTCGCGGAAAGAGACAGCAACCAGTCGCCCGGCCCCGGGTAATAGCTCATCTTTTCTCCTTCCCCGACCCCGGTTTTTCCTCTGCTACCTTCGGCGCCGTTCCCGCCTGTCCGGGTGAAGCCGGGACATCGGGCTCTTCAACCTTTGGAGGAGAATTGGACTGGCGGCCCACCTCGGGGGAGGCGCCGGGAACCGTCCCGGTCGCGGGCACCGCTTCGCTCTCCGGGGTCTTCCCGTTTTGGGGTGCGGGCTTTGCATCCCCGCTCGCCGGCCCTTTTTGCTCTGTGGCCTCTTTTTTATCGGGGCCTGACTCCTGCGGAGCGCCGGTCTCGGGGGAAGACGCGGGTTTTTCAGGGACGACTCCCCCGGGAGAGATTCCCTCGGGAGAGGTTGGGGGCTTCGCCTCATCTCCGGCTTCCTTTTCCGGCGCGGGCTCACCGGCGGATTCACCCTCCTGGGGAGCGCCCGGCTCCCGCGGCTCACCGGAAGCCTCGACCGATTCGGGGACGGGCGTCGCATCCCCGGCCACCGGCTTATCCTTTTCGGGCTCTTTATCCTCGGTATCGGCGCTTGGGGGGGTGGCGCTGGCGGAGGTGGTGGCAGTGTCTGCCTCGGGTTCAATCCCGGCGGGGGACGGAGCCGGCGGCTTTTCGGCGGCGGGAAGAGGCGCCGGCGCCTCTGGTGGCTCTCTTTTTTCGGGAATAACAGGCGGCGGGGGCGCGGGAGGCCGCGACGCCAGGGAACCGCCGGAAGCCCTGATTCGTGATTCCACGTAAGAGGCGAGGGCTTCCTTTTCGAGGAGCGACCCGGCGAAAACCGGAAGACTGGGATGGCGCGCGGGCATTTCGTCTAAAAATCGAAGCGCATCCCCTTGATACCGGATGGCGGTCAGGGCCGGTATCCCGCCATCTCCCGCCCAACCCGAATGACACGAAATACATTGGGCGCGAAAACTGAACGCCCCCAACTCGAGTTGGCCAGGAGGGTCCGCGTCCGGACGCCAGGGAGCCTGTTTCCAAAGACCCGACGCGCTTATCTTCCCGATATCGGAGATCAGGATTCCGTTCCTGAACATATGGCCCTGAATCAAAAATGGACCGGGCGGCTCGCTCCTGATTTTGTGGATTCCGCCCACCTGGGCGAAAAGGAGGGCAGCGGCGGCGATTGATAATACTTTCCCGAAATACTTCGGCCGCCGAACCGCCAGCAAAATCAGAAAAACCCCAAGCACGGCGGAAAGAGCCACCACACCCGCTCCCATCGAAACAACCGGAATCCCCTCGAAGAAAAGGGTGAACACCCAGCCCACCGAAAAAACCGCACCGGCGAAAGAGGCGGCCGCGGTCCATTTTCCCAGCCAAGCGGACAGCGAAGCGCGCCACAGCTCATCCCGCCGCCAGGCGGCGTACAGCAGTCCCGCACATCCCGCTAGGGCGACCGAGAGGGCGCTCCAAACCAAAAAGGCGGCGGCGAAGGATCGGTTCCAGAAAGCGTCCCAGGGAGAACCCGTGTTGAGCCAGAATCCCGGGGTCATGGAAAACGACCCCAGCGAGATCGGAATCGCCGCCGCAGCCCAGATCGCAAGCGCCGCGACCACACCGGCGGCCAGGTGCCGGGAAAAATTATCCCGCCACCGCTCCCACCCGCTCGAACAGAAAAAAAACGCCGCACACCCTATCAGCAAAAATCCCCAGCCGAAAAGATCGGGTATCCGAAAAATTTTCTGAAGCTCGGCCGCCGCCGCGGGGTGAACGAACACGAAAACGAGCCACAACATCGAACCCGAAAGAGCCACCCCGAAAACGAGGACGTTCATAACCCAGGAGGAAATGAGGCGGGCGAGCTGGCTCCATCTCGGATCGACGCTGCGGGCGCCGCGAAGCTGCGTGGCCAACATGAAGACCATGCCGCCGAGGGCGAGACCCGAGAGAATCATATAGGCGAAAGAGAGCAAGGGAAGGAGGCCGGAAGCCGCCCAGGGAGATGCAACAAAAAAGGGATAGCGCACGCCGAAACCTCTCCCACAAAAAACCGAAGCCAGGCGGGCACACGGCCTGGCTTTTAGATGCCTACACTTTTGCCGCGCCCACCGCCCGGTACCGTTCGAGTTTTTCCTCGTCGAGGGAAGCCCCCAGCCCGGGCACCTGCGGCAGGCGTATCCGGCCGCCGCCGATATCGAGCGCGGGGGCCACCACATCGTCCTTCATTTTTTCGGGCCCCACGGACTCGATCGCCGGGAGGAAGGCGGTGGATGTGGCGGCGACGTGAACCTCGGCCAGCGTACTGGCCGTCATGCCGAAACCGTGGCCGATGACGAGGCGCAACCCGGCGGCCTCGGCCGTGCTCGCCATCTCCCGGGTGGGGATGAGCCCGCCCTGCTTCATCACCTTGAGCTTCACGATGTCGGCGGCCTCGGCGCGGATGATCTTGAGCAGGCTATCGTGCCCGTAGACGCACTCGTCGGCCATGACGGGAAAACCGATGGAGCGCCTCACGAGCGCCAGACCCTCGATATTTTCCCGGAGGACGGGCTGCTCGAAAAGCGCCGGCTCGGCCCCCTCGACCTCCTTGGCGAAGGCGACGGCATCCTCCACCCGGCCGTAGGCCTCGTTCGCGTCGATGCGTATCTGCATGGCGCCGCCCACCGCCTCGCGGACGGAGAGGACGCGGGCCGCGTCGGATTCAACCTCTCCCACCGCCTTCACCTTGCAGGAGGTCCAGCCCCGCTCGCTGAACCCGAGGGCTTCGGCGGCGGCCACCTCGGGCGCGTTGGCGCCGATCCAGGCGTTGAAGAAAATCTCCTCGCACACAGCGCCCCCCAACAGCTCGTGGATAGGCGCCCCCACCGACTTTGCGTGGATGTCGGCGAGGGCGGTATCGAGCGCGGACTTCGCCTCGTAGAAGCCGGGAGCAGCCTCCTCCATCAACAGGGCCGCCCGGCGCGCGCGGCGGGGGTCCACCCCGAGGAGCGCGGGGCCAAGGACATGCTCAATCGCGTCGGCGGTTTCGTCCCGTCCGGCCGAGGAGTATCCGCTCATCGGCTCTGCGTCGCCGATGCCCTCTAGGCCTTCGTCGGTGCGGATGCGCACCAGAACGCCGGGCTGGAGATCGTGATTGTGGTTCGCGTTCTTGAAAAAACCCTTCATGGGCATATCGACGCGATACACTTCGACCGCTGAAACCTTCATCCGGCTGTCTCCCCGCAAGAGATTGATTCACTTATCCTACCAGAGGCGGGGCGGGGCGTCTCCGGGTGGTTGCCTCCGGCCCATGGGTGGCCGCCTCCGGCCCCCTACCCGCTAATCCGCCTCGGCCTTGGCGGCGGCCCCGACCAAAGCGGTCCTGACCACCTCGCGCGCGCGCTCATCAACCCCGAAGGTGACCAGCCCCGAAGGAGGCTGGCCCGCCTCGCCGGCTCTCAAGAAAGCGAAAACCACCTCTCTCACGGGCAGGCCCGCCGCCCCCTCGAGGGCCATGGCGTATGCCGTCCCCTGCGGGCGGTAGTGTTCGGCCCGCTTTTGGGTTTCGCCCGCCGCAACGGCATCGGTCTTGAAATCCACGACGATGAGCCCGCCCGCCTCCTCGAACACCAGATCGGCCACCCCCCGGAGGAGGCGCCCCCCCTCGATCATCAACACCGGCAACTCGCGCCAGCTTCGTTCCGCCGCTTCCGCGCGGCTGAAAATTTCCATCCCCATCGCCCCGCGAATCATTTTGAGCGCCGCTTCCGCCTCTTTTTCATCGAGTTTCAATTCGCGCGCCAGCTCACGCGCCGGCTCCGCCAGGGGATCCGCCGCCGCCTCTCCGTAGCTTTCCATCCGGGCCAGGAGGGCGTGGACCAGAGCTCCAAACTCCCGCCCGCCCGGCTCTCCCCCCGCCTCGAGGTCGGATATCCCGTAGCGCCCGGCCCCTCCCTCATCGTCTTCTATCGCCTCCCCGGCCCCGGCCCTGGCAATCTCCGGCAGGGCGCTCGGGCTCAGCGGCCGAACCCTCTCCCCCGGCGCAAGAAGGCGCCCCAGTCTCTCTCTTGCATCCTCCCGCCTCCGGCGGGCCGCCTGAAACTCGGCCTCGCCTCCCTCGAAGGCATTCTCGGGCAGGCGAATCGCCTCGGGCTCGGAGATTTCCTCCGCGCTCCCGGCTTCATCCTCCACCATCAGCCCGGGGTCCTCTCCGTTTGTCCCCATTTCTCCGATTCCGCCCGCTTCCAGAATTTCCCAGAGATTGCCCTTCTTCGCCGCCGCCGATGACAAAACGAGCCAATCCCGCGCCCGCGTCGCCGCGACATAGAGCAGCCGCCTCCGCTCCGCCTCATGAATCTCCGCCTCGCCCGCCCTAGCTCCGGCGTAGCCGACCGAGGTCAGCGCCCGCCCGCTCGGCCCGATTTTGAGGTGAACCCGGCCGCTCTCCCTGTCCGCGATCCGGGTCATCTCGTCCGCCCGGAGGGCGCTCCCCAGGTCCGACAGGATCACCACCGGAAACTCAAGGCCCTTGGAGCCGTGAATCGTCATCATCCGGACCCGCTCCCCGTCCCCCGCCGCCGCCTCCTCGGGTTCCTTGGCCTCCGCCCCGAGGGCAAGCTGGCGGCTCAAGTGAACCGCGAACTCGTCCACCCCGCGTGCACCGCCGCCCTCAAACTCAAACGCGATGTCGAGGAGCTTGAGCAGGTTGGCCGCCCGCCGCTCACTATTAAAAGAGGAGAGAAAAAGCTCGAAGGCCTGCGTCCGCTCGAAAATCTCCGCCAAGAGGGCGCGGGCGCTCATCTGCCCGCGCTCATCGTGCATCGCCCGAATCTCCGCCGCCGCCGCGTCCATGTCCGCCGGATATTCGGGAAGGTCTTTTTCGTCCTCGCCGTAGAGCAGCCATCTCGCGAGGTCCACATCCGAAAAACCGTAGAGCGGGGAGCGTAGCGCGGCCGCCATCGCCAGCGGGTCGCCGGGGTGCACAACCGCCCAGAGCACCGCCCCCGCCGCCGCCACCTCGATGGCCGCGTAATACCCGCTTCCTCCGTCGGGAGCCGCCGGAATACCCAGGCGGCCGAGCGCCTCCTCGAAATCATGAAACGCCACCCGCGTCCGGGAGAGCAGGACAATATCTCCGTAGCGAACGGGCCGGGGGTGTTCACCACCTTTGGGATGAACCAAAACCTTTTCATCCACCAGTTTTTTGATCTCATTCGCGGCGCGGGCCGCCTCCATCCGCCGCAATTCCGCGGCGCTCTTCTTTTTCTCATCCTCTAAGCAAGCGAGAAGACGGACTCGCGGCCCCTTTTCCTCGCGGTGGGCGACAAGCTTTTCGTAGCCGGGCTGAATCGATCCCCGCTCCCTGATGAGCCGCCCGAAAATTTCATTCACCCACTCGATGACGCCGGGGACGCTCCTGAAATTCTCGGTGATATGAATGACCTTCCCCTCGGGCGCTCCCTCGATCAGTTTTTTCACGCTGTGATAGATGGCGATGTCCGCCCGCCGGAACCTGTAGATGGACTGTTTGGGGTCGCCCACGACAAAAACCCCGCCGCCGGGGAGCCCGATCTTTCGCCAATCCTCCTCGCCCCCGTCTCTGCCCGCGAGCCGGAAGATCAACTCGGCCTGGAGCGGGTCGGTGTCCTGAAATTCGTCCACCAGAAAATGACGGAAGCGCTCGCGGAAGTGGGCGCGGACCTCACCGTTCCCCCGGACCAGCCGGGCGGCGTGATCGAGAATCCCCGCGAAATTGAGTATCCCCTCCTCCCGCGCCCTGGCGGCGAGGATATCGGCGAACTTGGATAGGGATGCCGCCACACCGGCGAGCACATCATGGCCCGCAATAGAACGCGCCGTTTCGAGAAATTCGCCGTACCCCTCCCTGAACGCCCGAAGACACTCGCGCCCGCCCCATGCCTTGGCGCCGCCCACCCTTTTGTCGAGCGGAACCGCCGGGCTCCAGAGCGCTTCCATCAAATCGCCCACCGAGGAGGCGGGAAGACCGTCCACCCAACCCGATATGTCATCGAGTTGCGCATAAGCCCTGTCCAAAGTGTCCAGGCAATTCGCATCGGCGATATCCCGCCACCTCTCAAAAGCGCCCCGGATTTCTTTCAGTATTTCTTCGGTCATCCGGTTCCCGGAACGAAGAAATCCCCCGCGCAGCTCGGGGAAATCCAGTAAAGCGTCACGAACGCTTTCCAGATTTTTTCCGGTGAAACCAAGCTCCAGGAACAACTCGGCCGCCGGGTCTCTCTCGACAAGGCGATCCCTGAGCCATTCCGTCCAGACCCGATCCCTTAAATCTTCGAACGCGGCGGGGTCCACGTCCCCCGCTCCGGGCCGGAGCCCCGCCTCGATGGGCCGCCCCTGAAGCAGGCGCAGGGCGAAGCTGTGAATCGTCGAGATCGGCGCCCGGTCGATATTATCGAGCGCCTCGCGGAGCCGGGCCCGCCCGGCGTCGGCGTCCCCGGCGTCGTCCTCCCCGCCCGCCCGGCCCGGTCCGTCCGGATCGTTGACTCCCTTGGCCAGCGCCGCCCGGATTCTCCCGCGAAGCTCGGCGGCAGCCTTGATCGTGAATGTGATGGCCACAATCCCCTCGATGGGGGCTACCCCGCTCCGGACGAGGTGAAGGACGCGATCCACCATCAACTCGGTCTTTCCCGTTCCCGCGCCCGCCTCGACGAGCACCGGGCCATCTACCCAGCGAACCGCCAGATCGCGCTCGCGTTGATCTCTCGCCTCGCGCCTCATTTGGTCCTCTCCCGGAGCGCGTCGAGCTCCGCCCGGGGATCGCTGCCCGACTTCCGGGCCGCCCGGGCCGCACGGTCGGGGCCGCAGACGGCGGTGAACTCGCAGTAGCCGCAGGTCCCCCCTGGAAAACTCGGGAACGGGGTTGGAAAGAAATGACCCCGCCCCACCGCCCGCACGTAAAAACCCAGAAGGGCGCTCACCTCTCCCCGGCGCTCCTCGATCGCCTTCGGGGGTATCTCCGCCAGCCGGTACTCACCGCGCTCGGTGGGGAAGGCGTAGGCGGCGCTCACCCGCGTATCCGCCCCGAAACGATCCCCGGCGCAGTGTGCATAGAGGTCCGGCTGAAGGCGCGCGCCGCCCGCGAGGGACGGAGCTCCCTTTTTGGGGATATTTGCCCGGCCGGTTTTGTAGTCGATGAACCGGCGCCGGTTTCGGCTCCGCTCCATCAGGTCAAAGCGGCCGATCAGATGAACTTTTTCACCGCCCTCGGCGAGGGCGAAGCGGGGCGATCTTTCCCCGCCGATCCACCCCTCGGTTTCCACCGGGGCCCACTCGGGAGACCCGCTGTAGTTCATCTCGAAAAACCGGTTCAGATCGTTCTCGACGGATCGCCGAAGAATGCCCCACGGAACCGGGAGGGGGGGCCGATCGTCGGCCTCGAACTCGCGGCAGGCCTCGGCGACCGCCGCCTCGATCAACTCGCCCCGCCTCGTCTCCGAAAGCTCGCCGAAACCTCCGCCGGTCTCCCCGACCCGCTCGGCGAACCGCTGGAGGGCGCTGTGGTACAGCCTGCCGCGGGCGTCAGGGGCGGCCTCGAGGGCAAGCTCGGGCTCGCGCTCGGCCCCCAAATCGAACAGCCGGGAGAGCGCGAACCGGTAGGGGCATTCAAAAAATCTTTCGAGAGCTGTGACGGCGACATGATTTTTTTCGGGGTCCAGGCGTCCCCTGATTCGCCCGATCAGATCGGGAGCGGTCAACACCCCGTCAAACGGCGTGAGGGCGTCTCTTATCCAGCGCTCCCGCCAGGCCCCGATTCGTCTATTGAAACCCCTTTTTATCTCCGGGAAATCGGAAAGCGTTCCCCGGCCGGGTTGTTTCCCGTTCCGCTTCATCAACCGGGCGAAATCGTATTCGAAAAGGCTCAGGGGGCGCTCCCCGATGACGGCGGGCTCAAGCGCGGTCGGGGCGTCGCGGTAGCCAGGGAAGGAGCGCAGCCTGGTTTCGGCGTCCCCCTCGCCCGGCGCGCAGGCGTCGGCGATGTATTCGAGAAAAAGGCCGGGCGGGCGCTCGGCGCCTTCGCCGGCGCCATTAACTCCTCGGGGGTAGCCCAGGATGACCCTCCGCCGGGCCGCCTGGAGGGCGGTCCAGAATAAAAACCGATCCTCCCCGGAGCGGGAGGCCTTGAGCGGAAGGCGGGCCATCTCCCCATCGGCGGACAGGATTTCGTTAATTTCCGCGCGGAGATAATCGGGCAGCAGCGGATCCTCCGCCCCCCGAGCGGGGAACGCTCCTTCCGCCATTCCGGGGATGACCACGGTATCGAACGAGAGGCCGCGCGCCTGCTGAAGGCTCAGGAGACGCACCCTCCCGCCCTCATTCGGAGCGGGGACCGTTTTATTTTCGAGGGCGGCCCGCGACCACCGGCGAAAAGCGGCGGCGTCGATTTCGCCCAGGATGGGGTCGAGCCCTCCGAGGTCCGCGATGGATTCAAGTTCTTTTTCGCCCAACCCGGGCAGCGCGGTGAGGGACCCAAAAGCACCCATCGCGGCGGCGGCGTGGGCCGAGGGAAGCGCGCGCTCCGGGAGGCCGCCCAAAAGGGCGAAAAGGCGCTCAAGCGTTTTCTCGAGAAGGTCCGCCAATAGTGGCTCGCCCAAGCGAGCCCCGCCGTCCTTGAGGGTTTTCCGGAAGACCCCGCTGGCGAGGGCGGTGCGCCATTCGTCCGCGCCCGAGATGTAGGCAAGCCGCCGTGTGAGGATTTCCCACTTCGAGCAGAGGGAGGCGAAGCCTTCGAGGAAGGCGTCGCCTTCTTCGGCGCTGATTTCCACCCTGAAAATTTTCGACTCCGAAAAGCGGCCTTCGTCCAGAAAGCGGATAACCTCGCGCCGGGGGTAGCCGCGCTCTCCAAGCGAGAGCATGAGGAGGAAGAGCCGCCCGGCGCGGGTGGCCGCGCGGTGGCCGTTGTCCTCGGCTTCGGCGGGAAGACCGATCCCCCGGAACACCTCCCGGAACAGGGAGGTGTAGGGCTCATCGCCGGGCGGGAGGACACCGATCCGGCCCTCGCCGCCATCAACTGGTGCATCGGCGTGGAGAAATTCCCGGCAAAGCTCGAAGGCCTCCCGGCTTGCGGAGGGAGCGGAGACGACCCGGAGGGCGCTAGCGTCCGGCGGGGGCGCGCCACCCCCCGGAGGGGAGGAATTTTCGGAGGAAAAAAGCCGGCGGCACAGTTCTCCTAGCGGGCGGCGGCCGAGTGGACGCTCCTCGATAACCCGGGCGGCAGCCTCGGGAGTGAACCCCCTAGCTTCGAGCCAGCCGAGGAATGGGCGGGCGAATTCGCAGGCCGGCGCGCCTCTCTCGGCGGGAACAAGGGCGGCGGCCGGGGCCGCACGGCAAAGGGCGAGGGCAAACCGCCGCTGGAGGGCGTTCATGTCGGCAAAACCGTAAAAGATGGTGGGGATTCGGGGAGGCGCGGCTTCGACCGCCTCGCAGGCGCTCCGGAGGAGCCCGGCCTCGCTATGGAAGCCGTGGCGCCCAAAACCCTCCTCGAGGGCGGCGGCGAGCCGGGCGAGGGCCTTCAACCGGGCGGCGCGGGCCGGATTGGCCTGAGAGAGGCGCTTCGCGCAACCCAGGAGATCCTTGGCGGAAATGAGGGCTTCTTCGAGGTCTTTCCAGGTTTCAAAGGCGGCATCGCCGTAGCCGAGCGCGCCCTCGGGCGGCCGCAGCGGACCCAGCTCCATCGTCGACTCGGCCAGCGCCCGCTCGGCCAGCGCCGCCCCCCCGAGGGGAGGCAAGGGATTCGGATAATTGCGCAGCAGCCGCCCTCGGGGGACCTCGCGGATCAATTCACCGAGGGTGAGCACCGACACCCCGGCCAGCGAGCGTCCACTCGCCAGAAGAACCTGGAGATGATCCCGCAGGTGGTTTGATATCACCACCACCCGCCGCGCCCTGAGGCGATCTCCCTCCGCGAACTCCTCGAGAAGGCGGGGCAGGTAGGCTTCGAGATGGTGAAATGGCGCTGCTACCAAGCGTTTGAGCGGCTCAGGGCTCATGGCGCCTCTTGGCGATGGGCGGTTGTGCGGTCGACTAGCGGTTACACGTCCCGGACGCTCTCCCCGAAGAGTTCCTCGACCTCGAATAGCCGGGGCGTGAGGCCCTGCTGATAGGCATATAAAACAAGTTTTTCAAGGGTTTTTCGGTTTGCCTCAATGCCGTAGGGCCAAAAATCCTGACCAAACACCTCGCGGGTCTGATCCAAGACGGCGGGAAGAAGGGGCACCATCGCCGATAGGGCGCCGACGTCGGAAATTCGCTCGAGCGTCCTGTCCTTTGCTTCGCACATCGCATCGTAGACGCTTCGAAGAGCCCACGGGTCGCGCTCGTAAACGTCCTTGCGAAGGACAACGCAGTGCATGATGGGGTGAATTCCGGTGCGGCGGTAATATTCGATTTCGGCGGCCCCGTAGTCCGGAAAAAGACGTTTCACACGGGGTGACCCGGCCCTGAAGCATTCGGGCACCTGGTGAATCAGCGCGCCGTCCACCTCGCCGGAATCGAGCATGCTCGAGATGGTCTGGCCCGGCTCCATGTTGCGCACCCGAGCCCCCTCGGGCATCCGGATCGGAACCCGGGGGTCAATGGCCGCCACCCAGTCGATTGAGTTTACGTCGAGGCCGTATTCCTCGGCGAGGATGCCGACAATCCAAACGACAGCGGTCATCCCCCACTCCCGGATAGCCACCCGCTTTCCGTTCAAATCCTCTGGCTTATCGACCCCCGCCGCGGTGTTGGCATAGACCATCGAATGCCGGAAAACCTTGCTGGGAAACGCGGGCATCCCCACGAAAGGGCTGTCTCCCGTGCCCAACAAATAGCAGTGGGCTCCCATCGACATCTCCGAGAGGTCGAATTCCAGATCCTTGCACATCCGGGTGAATATCTCGGTGGGAGGAAGCATCTCCGTCCGCAAATCAATATCACCGGGACTGACGCGGCCGGCCGCGAGCCCTCCGGTGCGATCATAATCGCCAAACGCCGCATATAATTCCAATTTTGACATCAAAAGCTCCTCAAATACTTCTCTAGCCAAAAACCGGAGAGCGGGAAGATTCCATTACATCAGGCACTGTCCCTCGATCATCCACAGTAAGACCCAAAGCGCAAGGAGTGCGTAGGGGGTAGGAGGAGTCCCGGAGCGGCCCTTTCCTTGACCACCCTACCGGTACATGGCATGAGAGTAAGGCTCAATTCGGGGAAGGGTCACCATCGGCCTCCCCATCCATCGAATCAAGGCGATTGATGTGACCAAGCGCGTTCGGGTGGTGATATGCGGATTCGGAAAGGTAGGACGGAACTTCGCCCGGCTTTTGGACTCCAAGCGCCGGATGGCCGCAGATCGGCATGGGATCGAGATTGAACTCGCGGGAGTGGGCGAACTCAAGGGAAGCGTATTGAGCGAAAGCGGGATACCGCCGTCCGCTCTCGCCGAATACTTCGAGACACACGGGAGCCTGGGTGATTACCCGGAGGAGGGCAAGCCGGAGTGGGTGGGCGCCGACATCTTCCGCGAAGCGGCGCGGACAAATGTCCTCGTCGAAACAACGCCAACGGACATTCAAACGGGAGAACCCGCCCTCACCCATATCCGGTTGGCGCTCGAGCGCGGGTGGCACGTCGTCAGCGCCAACAAAGGCCCCTTTATCCGAAACTACCAATGCCTAAAAAATCTTGCCGGCTCAAAGGGGGTCGAAATCAAACTTTCGGCTGCGGCGGCGGCGGCCCTCCCGACACTGGACGTCGCCCAGACCTGTCTGGCGGGGGCCGAAATTCATTCCATCGAGGGCATCCTGAACGGAACCTCGAATTTCATTCTTTCCCGGATGCGGACCGACAGCATGAGCTATGACGACTCCCTGGCCGAGGCCCAGCGTCTCGGCATCGCCGAAACAAACCCCACCCTCGATGTCGATGGGTTCGACACCGCCAACAAACTGGCCCTAATCGCCAACGTGGCGATGGGCGCCGACCTTTTGCCCGAACAGGTAGACAGAACCGGGATCACCGGCGTTTCGGCCGACGAGGTTCGCCGTACGGCCGCGAAAGGAAAGATCATCCGGCTGGTGGGACGCGCCTCGATGGACGAACGGGGTGAGGTGCGCGCCTCCGTCGCGCCCACCCATCTTTTGGCCGACCATCCACTCGCCAGCGTCGATGGCTCCGAAAAAGGAATCACCTACACCACCGATACGATGGACCGCATTACAGTCTCGGGCGGAAAAAGCGACCCCCTCGGGGCGGCCGCCGCTCTATACAAGGACCTTCTGAACATTTATCGAGCGCCCTGAGCGGGCGACTGGAGCTTGTCGATGCCGAAAAACAATGCCGATCTGATCGTCGAAATTCTCAAGGACGCTGGAGTTACCCACGGGTTTGGAATCCCGAGCGGAAATGTGATTCCTTTCATGGACGCAATGCGGAGGGGCGGGGTTCAGTTCGTCCTGACCGCCCACGAGGGCTCGGCGGGCTTTGCCGCCGACGTCATGGGCCGCATGACCGGAAAACCTGGCCTCGGCATCTCGACACTGGGGCCGGGAGCGACGAATCTCGCCACCGGGGTTGGCTGCGCTTATCTCGACCGCTCTCCCATGATCGCGATCACATGTAATCTCAACACCGATCAACTCGGCCGCCGCATCCAGATGATAATCGACCATCACGCGCTCTTTAAGCCCATCACCAAGGCGAGCCTGGCGCTGCGGGAGGGGAGCATCGCATCCACCCTTGAGGAAGCCCTTCGGATAGCCCTTAGCGAGCCGATGGGCCCGGTCCACCTGGACCTTCCCGAGGACGTGATGCGGGCCGCGGCGAGTGAGGAAGCACCCGCGACACCCGCGGGAGGCAGGCTGGACCCCGCACCTGACTTAGAGATAGAAAAATTCGACCGGTTGCTTTCCGAAGCCAAGCGGCCTGTCGCCGTCCTCGGCTCGACGGCAATGCGAATCCAGGACACGGGAGCCCTTCTCGCCTTTATCGAAAAGCGCCAAATCCCCTTCGCCACGACCACGATGGCCAAGGGGCTGATCGACGAAAATCATCCCCTGTCCATCGGTTGTATCGAGCGCGCCCGGCGGCAGTTCCTGCGCAGCTTCATCCGCGAAGCGGACCTCGTCATCGGCCTGGGTTACGACGTAATCGAAGTGGAGTACGAGGCATGGATCGGTGACGCGCCCTTGATCCATGTGGACATAGAACAAGCGGACACCGACGCCACCGTCAACATCGCCCACGAGGTCGTGGGTGACCTGGACTCCGCCCTTGAGCACATGAACGATCTGGATAGCGTCTCGAATGAGTGGCCGTCCGAAATTATCCAGAACCACAAGGACCGGTTCGAAAAAGCCCTCCGCCCGGCCTCCGAGAGTTTCACTCCCCATCAGGTCATCGATGTGGTGCGATCCATTTTACCGAAGGAAGGTGTCTTGTCTTTTGACGTGGGTGCGCACACCCATCAGATCGCGGGCCAGTGGAAGGCACATGCTCCACGCACATTCCTCGTCACTAACGGGTGGTCCTCAATGGGCTTCGGGCTCCCCGCCGGGATCGCGGCGAAAATAGCGCGGCCGGAACTCCCCGTGGTCACCATCCTCGGCGACGGGTGCTTCACGATGACCTGCGGCGAGTTAATCGCGGCGAAACGGATGGGGCTCACCCTACCCGTCATCGTCCTCGACGACAGATGGCTTGGCCTCATCAAAGTAAAACAAGAGCGACAGAGCCTCGAATACTATGGGACTGAACTTCAAGAAGAGGAATACCGCGAGGCGCCCGCTCACTACTTCGGGGTGCCCGCCGTTGGCGTACGTGAGCCCGGAGCGCTCGAAACGGAAGTCCGAAAGGCTCTCGAAGCGAACGGCCCGACCGTAATAGAGGCCGTAGTGGACGCCACTCATTACATGGAGACGGTTTTTGATTGATCTGAGGGGAAGAAACTTTTCCTTTAAATGAACATCAAATGAACTTCGCTTCCTCGAGGATGGCTTCATCGAAGTTCACATCATCGAATTCGGCCCCCACGAGAATTGCCCCGCGAAAGCTGGCCCCCGCCACCTCGGCGCCCTCGAGCAGCGCGTCGGAGAGATCGGCCTCCTCCAGATCGGCTTCCTGGAGGTCGGCCTCGCGCAGGTCCGCCTCGGAGAGATTGGTCTCCCGGAGAGACGCCATGGCCAATACGGCCCCCCGAAAATTCGCGCCGGAGAGGTCCAAACCACCGAGATCGACACGGGTAAGATCCGTGCCCTCCAGGGACAAGGGGCGGCCCTTACTCGCGCATTCCCTCAACAATCCGTCAACTTCTTCGCGCGTCATCGACATGACCATATGGTAAATGATTCCCCCACGGAAGAAAACGGGATGCGGGCTTAAATGCCCTGCGCACCTGTCAATAAATGCCCCCAGGAGCTATTATGGACTCAATTGTGCGCCGTTAATTCAGTCTGTTCCATCGGCTTCGAAAATCATTCATTCGGGCGGAGATGTCATTATGGATATCAAGAAAATCGGGATTGTCGGCCTGGGCACCATGGGCTCCAACATCGCCATTGTGTGCGCAAGGAGCGGAATGGAAACCGTAACCTGCGAAGTGAACGATGCGGCCCTTCAAAACGGACACGCCCGCATCCGGGCTTTCCTCGACAGCGGCGTTGAAAAGGGAAAAACCTCTTCTGGGGACCGGGACGCGATGCTCGCCCGGCTGAAAGGGACAACGGCCCTCACCGATCTCGCCGGCTGCGATCTCGTTATCGAGGCCATCAATGAAAACTTCGAGGAAAAAATCAAATTGTTCCGGAAACTGGACGGCATCCTCGAAGAGGACGCCATCCTTGCCAGCAATACCAGTACACTCTCCATCACCGAGATGGGCGCCGCCTCGGGCCGCCCCGGCCAAACCGTCGGGATGCATTTTTGCCTCCCCGCCGCCCTGAACAAGCTGGTCGAAATCGCCCCGGGGAAACTCACCAGCGGGGACACTCTCGACGCGGCCAGGTCGTTCCTCGAGAAAACCGGCCAAACGCCTATCGAGGTGAAAGACACGCCGGGCTTCATCCTCAATAAATTTCTGATTCCTTTTCAAAACGACTGCATCCGCATGATCGAGGCCGGCTACACGACCCCGGCGGACCTCGACACCGGAACCACCCTTGGTCTTGGCTACAAAATGGCTCCGATGCGCCTGCTGGACATCGAAGGGCTCGATATCCACCGGACAGTCGCCATGTCGCTCTACGATCAGTTCAAGGACCCAAGGTATGTGCCTCCACCGCTGGTGGACAAAATGATTTCCGCCGGCCACCTTGGGACCAAGACCGGCCGCGGATTTTATAGCTACGAAAAGGCCGGTGTTTTTGGGGTCGCCGAACCGAAACAAGAAGACACGGCGGCCCACGACACCTCCGCCGGAAAGCCACTTGCGGACGCCATTAAACTGGTCGGCGTCGTCGGGCTCGGCGCGATGGGCAGCGGCATCGCCCAGGTTTGCCTCACGGCGGGCCTTGAGGTTGTCGGCGTGGAAGTGGGGGAGGAGGCGCTTCAGGCCGGTAAAAACCGGATTGAAAGGAACCTGTCCGGCGCAGTTAAGCGCGGAAAAATGGAGGAATCCGCAAAGGATGAGATCCTCGGCCGGCTTCGAACATCGACGGAGTTGGGAGATCTTTCGGGGTGCGACTTGATTGTGGAGGTTATTGTCGAAAATCTTGAGGTCAAACTCGGCCTTTTCGAAAAACTCGACGCGATAGTTAAAGAGGACGCCATCATCGCCTCGAACACCTCCTGTCTATCGGTCACCGCGATGGCGGCGAAGATGAAGCGGCCCGAACGCTTCGTCGGCCTCCATTTCTTCAACCCTCCCTACGCGATGCGGCTTGTCGAGGTCATAGAGGCGATCCAGACCGCGCCGGAAATTCTCCAATTCGGGGTTGCTTTCTGCCAGCGCATCGGCAAAACCCCGGTCCCGGTGAAGGACCGCCCCGGCTTCCTGGTCAACCGCCTGCTCGTCCCCTATCTCAATCACGCCGCCCAGGCCTTCGACGATGCCCTCGCGGACAGGGAATCCCTGGATCAATCCATCAACCAAGGGCTTGGCCACCCCATGGGGCCGCTGACGCTCATCGACCTCGTGGGCATCGACGTCCAGACTTTCGTGGCGGATGCCATCGCTGGAGAACTCGGTGAAGCCCGCTTTGTCGCTCCGCCCGTCCTGCGAAGGATGGTCTCGGCCGGCTGGCTGGGCCGGAAAACCGGGCGCGGATTCTACGACCACGCGAAATCCTAGGGACTGCGGGTGAGAAAATTCCCCCGCCCCATCGTCGTCGTAAGCGGGTGCCTCGAGCTGGCTCCCTGCCGCTGGGACGGCGCCCGCATCCCCTGCCCCCTCATCCTTCGCCTCAAGCCCTTCGCGCGGCTCATTCCGGTCTGCCCCGAGGAGGCGATCGGCCTGGGGACTCCGCGCGATCCGATCCGTCTGCTACGCGGGGGGACCTCCACGGATTTGATCCAGCCCGCGACCGGCGCGCGGCTCACCCGGAAAATGCGCGGCTTCGCAAAAAATTACCTTGAAGGCATTCCGGCCGCCGATGGCTTCATCCTCAAGAGCCGCTCGCCCTCGTGCGGGGTCCGGGACGCGAAAATCTTCTCGGACGCCCGGGCCAATCACCCCCTCGGAAAGGGCCCCGGCCTCTTCGCCCGCGCCGTCCTCGACCGATTCGGCCCCCTCGCCATCGATGACGAGGCGCGCCTTTCCAGCCCCGCCGCCCGCGATCATTTCCTCACCAAACTCTTCACCCTCGCCGCCTTCAGACGAGTCAAGGAGCGCCCCTCCATGCCCGCCCTCCGCCGCTTCCTCGCCGAAAACAGGCTCCTCCTCATGGCGCACAGCACCCGCGCCGCTCGCCGAATCGAGCGCCTCACCTCAAATCCGGATCAACTTCCCGCCCCGTCCCTCATCGCCGCCGTCGAGCCTCACCTCCGTCTCGCTCTCTCGCGCCGCGTCCCCAAGGCGCGCCGGGGTCTCTTCGCGCTTCCTTACCCCGAGGCGCTCAGGCATTTCACCGAGGCGGCAAGCAGCCCTGGGTGACGAGCCGCTCCCGGTTGCCCCGCCGGGCAATCGGTGATACCCGGTATCTACCTGAGAAAACTCATCACCGTGCCGAGGTACACCGGCAGGAGGTTTTATCGATGAAAGCGGCGATTTTCCACGAATACGGCGGACCCGAAGTCATCCAGATTGAAGACCTGCCCGAGCCAGAGGCCGGGCCGGGCCAGGCGCTCGTCGAGGTCCGGGCCGTGGGGCTGAACCACCTCGACCTTTTTGTGCGGATGGGGCTGCCCGGCATCCGCTCCGTCATGCCCCACATCGGCGGGTGCGACTTCACCGGCGTCGTCCGGGCGCTGGGGCCCAGCGTTGATAGCTTCGAGGTCGGCCAGCGGGTCATCGACTACCCCGTCCAGAGCTACGGCGGGGTGCCCTTTTATCTGTGCGACGATCCGCCGCCGGGCGGCTTTCAGCTCATCGGAGAGCAGTCGAACGGGGGGATGTGCGAGCTCATCGCGGTGGATGCGCCCAACCTCCAGCCCCTTCCCGAGGCTCTCTCCTTCGAGGAGGGCGCCGCCTGCCCCATCGTTTTCATCACCGCCTGGCGCATGCTCACCGAGCGGGCGGAACTCAAGGCGGGCGAGACACTGTTGGTCCAGGGCGCGGGGAGCGGGGTGGGCACCGCCGCGATACAGATGGGAAAGCTCATCGGCGCGCGCGTCATCGCCTCGACCTCGACGCCGGAGAAGATCGAGCGCGCCCGCGAACTCGGGGCCGACGAGGTGATCAACTACAAAGAGGAATCCATCAGCAAGCGGGTGCGCGAGATAACGGGCAAGGCCGGGGCCGATGTCGTCTTCGAGCACGTGGGCGACGCCACCTGGGCCGAGAGCATCAAGAGCGCCGCCTACCACGGGCGGATCGTCACCTGCGGCGCGACGACGGGCTTTAAGGGGGAAACCCACCTCGCCATGCTCTTCGCCAAGCAGCTCACCGTTCAGGGCTCGACGATGGGCAGCCTCGGCACGTTCAAGAAAGTCCTTCGCTTTCTGGGCGAGGGGAAACTCAGGCCCGTCATCGACCGGGTGATGGGACTTGAGGATTGCCGCCAGGCGCACGAAATCCTCGAGGCCGGCGAGCAGTTCGGAAAGATCGTCCTTAAGGTGAGCGATTAAAGGAAAGAGTCGCCGCCTCTTACGCGGCGGCTTCCCCCCGGCCCCGGAAGCGGTGTATTCTCCGGGCGGGAGTGGATCGGTGCCGGTGTGCCGCCTGGACTTCAAATCCAGTGGACGGGGCTAGACACTTCGTCGGTGGGTTCGACTCCCACGCATTCCCGCCAAATTGCCACAAACCCCGTATAGGCAAGGAAATCCCTTGTCTATGCGGGGTTTTTCTTTTTGGTGAGTGATAAGGAGTGCGACCAAATACGCTAAATTTTGATGCCGAATCGGCACTAGAACCGGCACCAGAACAATGGAGCATAAATAATGGAAACCACCGCAGGACAATATCTCAGTACCAAAGCGCTGCGATGCTCTCCTCGCCTCGCAGCCCATCCAGGACGATGCGGATCTTCTCCTCGGCTGAATACTTCTTGCGGATCTTACGGCGGATGTCGTTAACGAGCTTCTCGGAGGACACTTCCTTGCTCATCTCATGCTCCTTCCAAAGATGAATCGATCAGAAAGTGTCTCTTAGCGTATCACCCCAAATGGTCCACTAGGCTCTGAACCCATACAATCTCACACTCTTCCAAAGATGAATTGGTCAGAAAGTGTCTCTTAGAGTATCACCCCGATTGGTCCACTAGGTTCTGAACCCTTACAGCTTGTTTAAAAGTGGCTCATGCCGCTGGAGAGTGCAACTAATTTCATCTCGTCGGCCCGGGAACACGCGGCTTTCCCGATGGACCGAACAGGGAAACCTCTCCCCGGCCGGATTGATGGACACCGAGTTCGACGAGTCGGCTCCCGTCGGCGTCCAGGGTCGCGATCTCGCCTTTTCCGTCCTGATTCCCGAATGAAAACGAAATATTCCGATTAACTCACCAATTGATCATACATAAGAAAATGAATGCCGGGTTCAACTGACTCTTCTGAATGCCGTGCTACTCCAAAAATCATCATCGAAATCCATTTGAAGATCGCGCAGAGCGATGTCCTGCGTGTTCAGAACTTTAGACAAGGTTTTGCCTTGCAAATTGCCCAGCAACTTCCTGACCTCTTCTCTTTTGGGATTATCAACGAAACGAACATCCCGCCGTTTTGCCGAGGGAGAGAAATTTTCAGCCGTTTCGGCCGTCAACTCCATAAAGTTCTCGGGCAAGCTTACGATCCGATCTCGAGGCATTTCTCCCAGTTGCGGAAAAAGGGAGAAGTTAAAAGAGGCGATGTCCTCCAGTATCTCAACCGGAACTTGTCGGAAGGAAGTAATTGTGTCCTCGATCAGGGAATCAAAGTCGGCCTTCAAATCCTTCAGCAATATTACGCTGAACTGAATGTTCAACTTCTCGAATTCCTGATTTATAAGTCCATTGAAATTTCGGTCGTCTTCAAAATACGCTTCTATATCCTTCGAGTTGTCGAACCATTCATTTCGAGATTCTTCGTCAAACCGGGCAAAAAATTCCGCGACCCGGGTGGTGGCCCCACCTTTGCCGGCGGCATCGAGGAGCCGGACAAGAACATCAACAGGGTTAACACCGTATATGAGACAAATCTTAAGAAGCGGCTTATAACATTCCACGTTCCATGAAAAATCACAGAGAAAATGAAGTTTCCGCAAAAAGAACAACTCTTCTTCGGTGAACGTGGTGGTCTCCCGCAAACTTTCTTCGTATTCAAATGAACGGAGGATAGTCCCGTCCGCGCACCGGTATGCCCCTGCATCCCCATGGATCAAGCGATAGCGGGTTTTGAATCCGTAGGTATCGCGCGTTTGGGTCGAGTTTGTTTCGGCGCCGGCCAAAAGGCGCATGTTGTGGCTTTGAATAATATCAACCCCATATTCAAACATCTTCTTCAAAGAACCGACGTGAGAACCGAGAGTCGCTGCGGGAAGAGGCACGATCAAATCCGAATAGGTTCGGCTTCCCATTTTGTTAAACTTTTTCTGATATTCCGCATAGATATCCGTGGAAATGTTGTCCCGCTTGACGTTCGCCAGCACTTCATCGTCCAGACTTTGCACCGCCATTACGGGAGTGATGATATCTCCCAATATTTCTCCTATCTGAAGATTTCTCCCGGTCACATTTTTGGCCATCCATATTTGACAACTTTTGGGATATCCCGTTTCTTCGTTAACGGACCGAATGGCCCGGGCTATATCAACATCCCGCTTAAGGATGCCGAAATTCGCGTCGCAGAATATCCAGTTCCTACTCCTGGAACGCTCTCCGACATGCGAAATCTCGGCCAGGGAGGTATTCAGATCGAATTGACGAACCAGGTTCTTCGAAGCCGACCCCCACGCACAAAAAGTGCATTTAAATGGACAGCCACGATTTGTTTCGAACATGGGAACCAGTCCGTCCTGAAGGAACTCATCGAGAAACCCGCGCAGATAGGGGGATGGGATATTGTCGATAATCTTCTTTAGCTGCATTTCCTCGGTAAACCTGATTTTCCCGTCGTCGGCCCAGACGATATTTTCCGGCAATTTATCGTGATCGTCGCGATGCTCCCGCCACCAATCGACAAGACCGGCAAATGCTTCCTCCCCGCCATCGATAATCAGGAAATCGAGATAATCATGCCTCTCAAAAAAATCGATGCGCCGCCGTGGCTCGGAATCGATGTTGGGGCCTCCAGCCACAATCAGCGCCTCGGGCAAAATCTTTCGTACATACCCGCCCACGGACCGGTTCAGGTTCTCGTTCCAGCCGTAATTCGCAAGGCCGATGATTTCGGGTTTTTCCTCGGTAACGCGGGCAAGAAATTTCTCGGGATGCTTGAACAGGCTGATGTCAACGCTTGGACCATGAGCGGACACCGAGTAGGCCTTGATATAACCTAAACCCAGAGGAACTGTTAATGACGAATTTTCAACCGAATACGTATGGGCAAGGTCTGCCAGGAAAATTTCAGTCGCCAAATTCATCTCCTACTTGCTTTACACGAAGAATCCTCGGTCCAGTGCATCCCAGCCCGCGATAGATACCAGGAAGAGTTTTCTTGAATCATTGACAGAGGCTCCGAAAACAAATAACCCGGCATTTCCCATATGGGCCCTTAAGTGGGCTTATTGTAGTCCGAAATTGGCATTCTAGGCCAAAATCGCGGCTTGAAAAATTTTATTTCGGCGTCCCGGAAGGGCCCGCATTCCCTGATGGGTCGAGCAGGGAAATCTTTCCCCGGCCAGATTTATCGACGCCGAGTTCGACAAGGCGGCTCCCGCCGCCATCCATGGTCGCGATCTCTCCTCTTCCGTCCGTATCCCCGGTTATTCTTAGCATTCTTTTTCCTTTGAAGTTGTTCACAAAAATTCTGCCTTGGCCCTTGTTGGAGGTGCCTATCTCGACCAACCTTTTCCCTTTAGGATTATTGATGGAAATTATGCCGGTACCGCTCCCTGCATCCACACTCAGAGTAGCCGCCTCTGTCCCAAAGTAACTATAAAGGGAGATCTTCCCTTGACCGGCGTTGGCGGAGTGAAAAGAAAGTGTTTTCTTCCCGTTTGAGTCATAGACGGCGACTCCTCCGCTATCGTCTGACCGAACCACCAGGGAGACCGCTTTGTTTCCTTTTTGATTATATGTATGTATCACTCCCCCGCCTTTTATGGTTGAGCCCACTCCGATCATCACTTTTCCCTTGGAATTATAGGTGATGAGAGTGCCATGGCCGCCCGGCGCGGTGCCCAGTTGAATCACCCTCTGTCCTTTGGCGTTGTATGTAGAATATACGCCTTCGCCATTATTGGATGAGCCCATCTTGAGCACTTTTTTGCCGCCCGAATTGAACGTGGTGATTACACCGGCGCCTTTCGTGGTGACGCCCAGGGCGGTCGTTTTTCTCCCGGTCTTGCTATAGGTGGCAATTTTCCCTTGCCCCTGGACAGCTCCCGCTTTCACAAGAATTCGGCCTTTTTCGCCGATGACCACCAACTCTTTTGCTTGTAATCGATCATATACCCGGGGCGGGAGGAGCTGAAAAACAACGAACACCAATACGGCCCATATCCCGAACCCGACCAATCCCGTCTTGAGGCGCCGGTTTGCACGCTCCAGACGCGTCAGCCTTTCCTCGACATCCATGGTTTGCTCCTGTCTCTGTGAACCATCGGCAATGAAGAAAATCCTCTAGGTCATTATAAATCTTGGATAAACTACAAGGCCAGTTTCGCTAGGACTGTTTCGTCGAGCTCCGTACCCCACCCAGGGCCCTCTGGAAGAATAAGTTGACCCGATTCTATCCGTGGCGGGTCAACAACGATGTCATCACGCCAAGGCACGTCATCGACATCGTATTCCAATGCTTTGAGATTCGTAATAGAACCGCAGAGATGAGCCGCCATAAACGTCGCCAATGGAGAACCGTGATTGTGAGGGGCTATGTTGATCTCATAGCATTTGGCGAGATCGGCGAGCTTCTTAACCTCCCAGACACCCGCCCAGCGCACGTCCACGATTGCGATGTCCATCGCGTAAGCAACGAGAAAGGGCAAATATTCCGCCATCAACTGCCTTTACTCACACGAGCCGATAGGCATTGGGGCCTTTCGGCGAAATGCGGCAAGCTGGAGGGGGTCATCCATATCCACTTCTAACCAGATGAGGTTGAACGATTCCAGCTCTCTGGCTAGTCGCTGAGCGCCGTCAGCTCTGAAGTGCGTGGCGATGTCAAGAGCCAGGTCTATGTTCGGCCCGGCTCCATATCGAAAAGCTTCCGTCAAGCGGGTGACACCCCTAATGATTTCATTGCTGACATTACGGTCCGAACTCCCCTCCCCGCCCTTGAAACCTTGGGAAACGGCCCATGGCGTTCCACTGTCTTCTGGAAAAATTAGAAGATTTGTCTTTAGACAGCAGAATCCCCGCTCGACCACCTCCTGACCCAAGTCCCGAATGTCCATCAAAGAGGCGACTTTGGGAACCTCCCCCAAATACTGGTGCGAACGGAGGCGAGTCGATCCGCAATGTGACCAGTAGAGCGGGATACGACGTCGAACGGGGCCGCCCAGCAGGCTGCAAACAGGAACCCCCAGAGAGGCACGGGCTTTTAAATCCAAAAGAGCGTTCTGGACCCCGGCAATCGCCTTCTGGACCACTCCTCCGGCACTTTGGCGGGTGATTCGATAAAGATCATCCGAGATTAATTCGATGTGTTCTGCCGATTTTCCAAGCAGATAGGGTTCAAAATCATGGATGGCAGCAATGACGGCAGGCAGAGAGCCATTCGCATCCGTGCAATCTGCATAACCGACGACACCCTCATCGGATGAAATTTTGAGAAATGCCCATGGGCGCCAGCCAGCCTGAACAACGAAGGTATCTAACTTTTTAATTTTCATGATTTCACCATCAGCGCGCATGCGCGGGCCACCTCGAGCGCTGTGCGTCTCGTGTCAAAGGTCTCTCTTGTTTCTTTGGCGAAATCCAACTCTGCGAGCATCTGAAACACCTCGGCCGACGCTTCGTGGAATCCTTTGGGTAGATTCATGCTAGAGAGGGTATTCGCAATTTCCTCCATCTCGGCAACCCAACGTCTAGCGTTAACCGGCAAATAGGGAATCTGGGATTCAATCCTATCGAGGAACGGTGGGAATAAGAATCGAACCTCTTCCGCGAGGTGGTCACCAAGATTCATGGACTCAGCAGCTACCCACATATTCGTGGCCAGTGCGTTGAAGCCCTTATTGAGCCCCGAGAAAAACATTTTTAGTGCAGGGGCCTCTCCGATTTCCGATCCCTGGACCTTAACTTTGAATCCCATTTCGTCGAACTGACACAGTCGACGGGAATGTTTCCCGGACACATAGAGACGAGGGATTTTTACGATCCCCGGCGGGGAGCCAATAATGCCGGCATCAGCGAAGTCAGCACCAACTTTTCGGAGTTTGCCTTCGATTGAGCGAGTACGCAAAGGACTAATGGCATTGCAATCCACATAAAGTAGCGGGACTTCGCGAGAGCCTGAAGATAGCATTTCGCATACTTCCCCGGCCAAATCCTCTGCTGCAGAAGGGGGAACAATGGATAGAAAAATCGACACTTCATCGAGCACTTCTGACAAACTTTCCTTCAAGAACACCCTCCGTGACTGTGCACGGTTTCTCGATCCCTCACTTCGTAATGATATACACGAAAAAACTCGCACTCCGTGCTCAATGAGGCTTCCGGCGACACCTGCCCCCATATCACCCATCCCTAAAATTCCGACCTTATCAATTATATTAGTACTCATAGTGACCTCCCCCCGATAGTTGTACCACTAACTATGGTAGTCCTGAAATCATGGACGAAGGGCGAAGCGGAGCGAAGTCCGGAGGCCATGGTTCTTTCGTTTCGGGTGCCGGAGGCCGGTAGTCCAATGAACTGTGCAACCTGATCCTGTTGTAGACATGTAGCCAGCGCTCCACTAAAATTTTCGCTTCGTGCAGCGAATCAGAATCTCTCCAGATTCAGGAGTTCATCCCGCATCCGCCCGTTAAAAGATTCGACAAATCCATTCTCCCAGGGGCTTCCTGGTTCGATGAAGAGCGTTTGCACGCCAAGGTTCGAAAGCCAGTTTCTCACGCGTTTCGAAGT
>PVBE012109550.1_pt1 | contig 49668 bp, 37 predicted proteins | sample 1631181 | NCBI WGS metagenome assembly PVBE01 (sample SAMN08397723, study PRJNA350692) | Marine metagenome, whole genome shotgun sequencing project. | isolation source: water | place: Pacific Ocean | collected 2012-04
GAACGAGCCAGGGCCGCGGTAGCGAGCAAGCGCATGACAAAATGGACCAGTATTGGAACTACCCGTGACCGATGAAAAGACCACTCGTTTCAATCCATTGGCACAAGCGCCGCGAGCGCCTCGTGCAATATTCGGGCTAGATTTTGAACCTTCGCATCGCGACTCTGTTGTTTGTGAGCTCTGCAGCGGCCTCCGCTGGGGAGCTCAGCGGCCGCGCCGAGGCAATCGATGGCGACAGCCTCCGGATCGGAGAGTTGGAAATCCGACTCCAGGGGATCGACGCACCGGAAGGACGGCAAACATGCACGATAGACGGCCGGGAGTGGTCGTGCGGCCGCGCCGCGACCCGAGCCCTGGCCGAGATACTGGGAAAAGCGGCGGTCCGGTGTACCTGGTCCGAGCGGGACGGCTATGAACGGGCGCTCGCAACGTGTTTTAAGGGCCGCACGAATATCAACGGGAAGCTGGTCGCCCGCGGGATGGCCTTAGCATACCGAAAATACAGCGACCGCTACGCTTCCCAGGAGGCGCACGCGCGCTCCCAGGGCATAGATTTGTGGCGCTCGGATTTCGCGGCCCCGTGGGCTTGGCGCCGAGCTAATCGATCGACGTCGACGCGTCGGTAAGGGGCCGCAATGGGCGCGCGAATCGATTCGTAGGTCGTTACGCTTACCAGTTCAAATCTTGTCCGAACGCCTCGGCGTAGCGTGAGGCAAACGCCTCGCGCGAAAACGAATGATTTTGCGTCCCGGCATTTTCGATCTTGATGGCCCCACACAGCGACGCTATCCGACCGGTGGTCTCCCAGCCGAGTTCGTGCATAAGACCGTATAATAACCCGCCGCGATAAGCGTCGCCGCAGCCGGTTGGATCGGTGATCGTGCGAACCGGTGCGGCTGGAATATCGATCGCGCCGCCGGCGGTGAAGATCGTCGATCCGTCGCCGCCGCGCGTAACGATCAAGGCATCTACCTGGGCGGCGATTTCTTCGGCCTTCCAGCCGGTCCGCTCCTGCATCAATTCCGATTCATAGTCGTTTACGGTCACCCACGTTGCCTGCTCGATAAAGCGTTTGAGATCGTCCCCGTCGAACATCGGCATCCCCTGCCCCGGATCGAAGATGAACGGCAGGCCGGCCTCGGCAAACTGCTCGGCATGCTGCACCATCCCGTCGCGCCCATCGGGCGCGACGATTCCGAGGGCGATGCCTTCGGCATCCGCGACGCTATTGACAGCGGCATGGTTCATCGCGCCCGGGTGAAAGGCGGTGATTTGATTATCGTCGAGATCGGTCGTTATAAACGCTTGAGCCGTAAATGCATCATCGATTTCCACGACGTGGGCCCGGTCCACCCCACATTGGTCCATCCACGCGGCGTATGGGCCAAAGTCGGTTCCAACCGCACCCATCGGCAGCGGTTTACCCCCCAACAGCTTCAGATTATATGCGATGTTGCCGGCGCAACCGCCGTATTCGCGCCGCATATCCGGAACCAGAAAGGATACATTCAGGATATGGATCTTGTCCGGGAGGATGTGGTTTTTAAAATGATCCTGAAACACCATGATGTTGTCGTAGGCGAACGAACCGCAAATCAACGCTGACATTCTTTTTCCTTTGCAAACGGCGGAATAATCCGCGCTATTATGACTTAGGGTGGCCTTTGATTACACACAACGCGCGTAAAAACCCAGTCGATTACAAAATTCCGCAACGACCCGTCAACGCATGTTACCTTTAAGTGCCTTCCTTCTAGTTAACGATGAGAAACCTGCCCCAATGCTACCGACGGTTACGTTGTGCCTTTTGCGAGCGTTATAAGCAATTCTGACGTCCTCGTAGCCGTTATGGTCTACGGCCTGTTGGCCGCGACCGAGCCGTTTATCGAATCGTGGCTGCATAAGCTGTTCGAAGCCAACCCGCCGTTTCAATGGGGCTGGGACCAATTTTTCGCGCCGCTATTGCGCGCGGTGATGCTGGTCGTTTTCGTCTACCTCGCCTACCCGGCGCTGTTCGGCTTGAACGTCGCCCCGGCAATCGGCGAATTGATGCGGGCGGACGAAGCGCGGATCAACACCGTAATCAGCGTGCTTTTCCTGACCGGATTCCTCGCCTCACTGATCCCCGGATTAGGGCGCGCGCCCGAAATCGTACTCCCGATCCAGGGTAGCTTGGCGGCGGGCTACCTCTTCTACTGGTTGACGAATTACCTCGGTGTGACGACCGCTACCCTGTGGCCCGGTATCGACATTATCTTGATGATGATTTGCCTCTCGTTTTTCGCCCATCGGCTCGCGCGTATCGCCGGCAAATCGTTCGGCGACTGGATCGACCGGACTTTGGAGACGAGCGGTTACGACCTCGTCATCGTGCACGCGGTAGAACTCGTCGCGCAAATCCCAGTCATCCTCCTGTTCGGTTACGGCCTCGGTCGGCAACTAGCAATCTGACCCGAGTATTGTACGAGGCGCCGGCGCCGCCTTTGCTTGCCGCTTGAAGCAGGTGGATTATCCCGGGTTCATAGCAATTTCAGGCCCGCAGACACCTTATCTCCCGCGTGCTCGCCGGGGCCGGCTTCAGGCGAGGATCTGTGCCGGCTGCGCGGAATGCTGGGCGTCGCTTTCCGCGACACGCCGACCCAGTAGACGCGCCAGATACTGCCCGGTATAGGACGTTGGATGCTTCGCGACGTCCTCGGGGGTGCCGACGACCACGATCTCGCCGCCGCCGTCGCCGCCTTCGGGCCCCAGATCGATTACCCAGTCCGCTGTTTTTACGACGTCGAGATTATGCTCGATGATCACGATGGTATTGCCGTGGTCCCGCAATCGGTGCAGTACTCTTAAGAGCTGTTCGATGTCGTGGAAGTGCAGGCCGGTGGTCGGTTCATCCAAGATGTATAGTGTTTTGCCTGTATCGCGCTTCGACAACTCTCTAGCTAGTTTCACCCGCTGCGCTTCACCTCCGGACAACGTTGTCGCGTTCTGACCGAGACGGATATACGAGAGCCCAACATCGAGTAGCGTCTTTAGTTTTGCATAAACCGCAGGTACCGCTTCGAAGTAGTTCACGGCCTCTTCGACGGTCATGTCGAGCACGTCGCCGATACTCTTACCTTTGTAAGCTACTTCCAGCGTTTCGCGATTGTAGCGCCGGCCGCTACACGCATCGCACGATACGTAAACATCCGGTAGGAAGTGCATTTCGACCTTGATGACACCATCACCCTGACAGGCTTCACAACGCCCGCCCTTCACGTTGAAGCTGAAACGTCCCGGTTTGTAGCCACGCGAACGCGCTTCCTGTGTCCCCGCAAACAACTCCCGGATGGGCGTGAACAGGCCCGTGTAGGTTGCCGGATTAGAGCGCGGCGTTCGGCCAATCGGACTTTGGTCGATATCGACGACCTTGTCGAAGAATTTCAACCCTTGCACATCGCGATAAGGGGCGACTTCATGCGCCGCTTTGTTTAGTTCCCGCGCCGTAAGGTGATACAGGGTATCGTTGACCAAGGTGGACTTACCAGAGCCGGACACCCCGGTAACGCAGGTCATCAGGCCGACCGGGATTTCCAGGTCAACCGATTTCAGGTTATTGCCGCTCGCGCCATTGAGCCTGAAGATGCGCTGGCTTTCGACCGGAGTCCGCAACGCAGGGATCTCAATCTGCCGGCGCCCGGACAGGTATTGACCGGTAAGCGACTCGGAGCACGCGGCGACTGCATCCGGCGTACCCTGTACCACCACTTTGCCACCGTGCACGCCCGCGCCCGGACCCATATCGACTACGAAATCCCCGGCCCTTATGGCCTCCTCGTCGTGTTCGACGACGATCACAGTGTTGCCGAGATCGCGCAGGTGTAGGAGTGTATTCAGTAACCGCTGATTGTCGCGCTGATGCAATCCGATAGAGGGCTCGTCGAGGATGTACATGACGCCTACCAATCCCGCGCCGATTTGACTCGCCAGACGGATCCGCTGCGCCTCCCCGCCCGAAAGCGTGTCTGCGCTGCGATCGAGTGTCAGATAATCAAGGCCGACGTTGACCAAAAACTGCAACCGCAGTTGCACCTCTTTGATTACCTTCGCCGCAATCTCGCCGCGATGACCGGGCAGAATCAGATTCGCGAAGAATTCTTGGGCCAAACCGATCGGCATGCTCGTTAGTTCGGGAATACGCCGCTCGGCGACAAAAACATTAGACGCCGCGCGGTTGAGCCTCGTACCGTTGCAGTCCGGGCAGGTTTTTGAACCGAGATAGCGCGCTAGCTCTTCGCGCACCACGTTGGATTCGGTTTCACGGTAACGCCGCTCCATGTTGGGCAGCACGCCTTCGAATACGTGTTTTCGCGTGTAGGTATTTCCGCCCGAACGAAAATAGGTAAACTCTATTTTGTTCCTGCCGCTGCCATGCAGGATGACCTTGCGTATCGACGGGCTGAGTTCACTGTAGGCGGTATCGATGTCGAAATCGTAATGCTTTGCCAGCGCCGAGATCAGCTGGAAATAGTATGCGTTGCGGCGATCCCAGCCACGGATGGCGCCCGCCGGAAGACTGAGTTCGGGCCGTTGAATCACCCTTTCCTCGTCGAAATACTGAATTCCGCCCAATCCGTCGCAGCGCCTACAAGCCCCGGCCGGATTGTTGAAGGAGAATAGACGCGGCTCGAGCTCCGCGATGCTGTAGCCGCACTGAGGGCAGGCAAAACGTGCCGAAAACAGGATATCCGCAGTGCCCTCGTCGTCCATCGATCGGATCCTGGCAACGCCGTCCCCGAGATCGATCGCCGTCTCGAAGGATTCGGCGAGGCGCACTTTCACATCGTCGCGGACTTTGAAACGATCGACGACGACGTCGATGTCGTGCTTTTTGTGCAGTTCGAGCTTCGGCGGGTCATCAAGCATGATGACCTCACCATCGACGAGCGCGCGTACAAACCCCTGACGCGATAACGAATCGAAGACCCGCTCATGCTCGCCTTTGCGGTCCTTGATCACGGGAGCAACCAACATAAGACGCGAACCATCGGCCAATGCAAGTACCTGGTCGACCATTTGCGAGATCGTCTGCGCCTCGAGAACTTCGCCGTGGTCCGGGCAGCGCGGTTCGCCGACCCTCGCGAACAATAGACGGAGATAATCATATACTTCGGTGATTGTCCCGACGGTTGAACGCGGGTTGTGCGAAGTCGATTTTTGTTCGATCGAAATGGCCGGCGAAAGACCCTCGATATGATCGATGTCCGGTTTCTCCATCATCGAAAGGAACTGGCGCGCGTAGGCTGACAGGGATTCGACGTAACGCCGCTGCCCCTCGGCATAAATCGTATCGAAGGCGAGTGAAGATTTCCCGGATCCGGACAGCCCCGTTACGATGATCAATTTGTCTCGCGGGAGGTCGAGGTCGACGTTCTGTAAATTGTGAGTTCGTGCGCCGCGGAGATAAATCGTGTCCATCGATAACGTTGGGGTTTTGCTTTAGCCTGAGATGAAAAGGAATAGAGTACTATACGACCTTTTTCCTCAATTAGACAAACCGAAACGTGTGAAGGAACAGGACCGATTGTACGGTGCCGAGCTGCGGTCAGCGGCCGCTCTGGCCATCATATTTTTCCTCCGTATGCTGGGGTTGTTCATGCTCCTGCCGGTACTCGCGCTGTACTCCGACCGGCTGATCGGCGCGACGCCGTTACTGATCGGTGCGGCTCTCGGTATCTACGGCCTGACCCAAGCGTCGCTCCAGATCCCGATGGGTCGCTGGTCGGATCGCATCGGCCGCAAACCGGTTATCGCGGTCGGCCTTCTCGTGTTCACTATGGGCGGTATCGTGGCCGCACTGACCGGACACATTCTCGGCGTACTGGCAGGTCGTGCCTTGCAGGGCGCGGGCGCGATATCCGGCGCCACCCTTGCGCTCGCCTCCGATCTGACCCGGCCGCAACATCGGACGAAAGTGATGGCGCTGATCGGCATCAGTATCGGATTCTCTTTTTCCGTGGCTTTCGTCCTCGGACCGGTAATCGATGCCTGGATTGGTCTCGCGGGACTTTTCTGGGTCGCGGCCGGACTCGGCCTCGTGGCTCAACCGATCCTTTGGTTTGCCGTCCCCGATCCGAAACCAGGCGCCGCAGCCCCAGTCGGCGATACTGGCATCACGCCTCACCGATCGAGCCCGGATTTACTTGCGCTTTTCGTCGGCGTCTTCTGCCTGCACGCGATCCTGGCGGCGAGTTTCGTCTCGATCCCATTGCTGCTCGCCGAGGGCATCGGTATCGAATCCGGCCGTCATTACAGCATCTACATTCCGGTGCTGATCGTATCGTTGATCGGAGTCGGACCGATGATCATGCTGTCGGCGCGCGCCGGATTCGGCGTACCTCTCTTTCGTATCGCGATCTTATGCGTATTGGCAGCCGAATTACTGCTATGGCTCGCGCCCCGCCAACCAGCCTCGATAGGGCTCGCGCTGACCGTTTTTTTTACCGGGTTCAATTTCCTCGAAGCATCACTGCCGAGCATGGTCTCGCGCGCGGCCCCGGAATCCGGCCGCGGCGCTGCGCTCGGGACTTATTCGACGGCGCAGTTTATCGGTATGTTCGCTGGCGGCCTCGCCGGCGGCGGACTGTCGGGGGCGCTGGGCTATCCGTCCGTGTTCGCGGCAGCGGCCGTAATTGCTTTCGCGTGGCTTGTCCACGCGATTCTTGTCCCAATTAGAGAATATCGCGCCAGCGACGGTTAAGTGCCTGACAGCGATCGCCACCTTGGGTAAAATCGACAGCGTTAGCACGGAAGCTTGATTAAATCGAATAGAGAAGGAGCAACGAATGGCACGCGGAGTAAACAAAGTCACTTTGATCGGCAATCTTGGCGCCGATCCGGAAGTCCGTTACACGAACAACGGCAGCGCGGTAGCGAATATTCGACTCGCAACAGCGGAGAGTTGGCGCGACAAGGAAACGGGAGAACAGCAGGAACGTACCGAATGGCATCGCGTCGTATTCTTCAGCCGCCTCGCAGAAATCGTTGGCGAGTACTTGAAGAAGGGTTCTCAGGTCTACGTCGAGGGGCGGATACAAACGCGCAAATGGCAGGACCGTGACGGTAACGATCGCTATACGACAGAAATCGTCGCCAACGAAATGCAGATGCTCGGCGGCCGCGGAGGAGGAGGAGGAGGAAGCAGCGGCTTCGAATCCGCGAATGCGCCGAGCACCGTCGATGAAACCAAATCGCAGGGTGCCCCCGAACCGCCGATGGACGATTTCGACGACGATATTCCCTTCTAGGCGGGGGCCGCGTAGACGCGTCGCGGCCCACGGCGCGGACTACATTTCGTTCGGGTCGGCCCCGGCGGCAAAGACGTCGATTTCGATCGAAACGCCGTGAGGTTGAGGCAAATGTCTCTAAGGCGAAAATTGCTGTTGCTCGGGTTCGCGTTCGTCGTATTGACCGCAACGCTCGTCTACACGGGCAGTCCTCTGGTAACGACGACGACACCGATCGGGATCGTCTCCTTTGAACTCGCCTTCAACGGCCCTCAGGCGCGGGCCGTATTGGGTTCATGGGACGGTGCAGCCCGCGAAGCGGCCATGCTGAACCTGATAGTGGATTTTCCCTATCTGGTCGTCTACGCGTGGATGTTGTCACTGCTGTGCAGTGCGGCGGCTTCGGCGTCTCAGCCGACAATGTCGCGAGCCGGTACCGGCCTCGCCCGGTACGTCTGGCTCGCAGCACTTTTTGACGTGCTCGAAAACCTCGCGCTGATCCGTCAGTTGACAACGGCGCCGTCGGACGCAGCTGCCCTGTTCGCAGGCGCCGCGGCCACGGCAAAATTCTCGGTTATCGCCGCCGCCCTCGCTTACCTTCTTGCTGCGGGAGCGGTTACCGTATTCCGCCGATAGGTAACAAACCGACGAGAACACCGCTTGAGACCCTGGTTCTTAATTACCGAGAGAAGGTAAAGCGCTGATGCGCCCGGACCTACGTCTTATCCACTCCGCGTTTCAAATCCGCCACGACTTCGCGTTGTTCGCGTTGTCTGCGCGGTGCGGATACCGCTTCACCAAAGTGCGGCCACAGTCCGCGCCGCACGTTTTCAGGCAACACGTTCTCGAGATACTCCAACGCGGTTCCACGTAAGTTGCGGTCCGAACTCGAAATTGCGGATCGCGATAACAGTAACGCATCGCGATCCAGAGTGAGGCTCAGCAGGGTGAAAACGTGCTCGAGGCTGTAATCGATGCGGGGATCGCCGGCCAACGAAGCCGCTGCCATGTCGGTCGGTATGCCGATGTCCAATTCGAGGTCGCGCGATATCCATACCGAGCGATCGACTGAAACTTCCCGCTGGACGACGTCGAACACTTCCGACGGCGCAATGACCATATTCGCGTCGCGCTCATTCATACGCGCCAACGCGCGTGCGCAACTGTAGCGCACATTGAATTCCTCGTCGCGCAAACCGGCAAACAGTGCGTCGACGGCACGCGGGTTGTGCGTTACCTCGAGCGCGCTCGGGATCCGCTGGCGCGCGAGCAACGGGATATCCGGGTCAAGTAAGGCATCACTCAGGGCTCCTATCGTTTGCGGGGCCTTCCAGCGCAATTCCATACGGATATCTTCCGCGATCTCGTCGTTAGCGAGCAGCGGGATCAGGTAAGGCACCAACCGCGCGTCGAGCGTCGGACTCGACAGGGCGTGGCGGATCCGCGCCGTGTTACCGGACATCAAATCCCCAACGATCGCGCTGGTCTCCCGAATGGTTTCCAAGCCGACGGCATCGCCGTCCGCATGTTCCGTTTCAACGTCATCGGCCTCAATCGGCCTGCCGAAACTGGCCCGATCCCGTTTCATCTCGCGGATCTTGGTCAGCAGGATCGCGCGCTCGGAGGCCGCCGACGCCTCGGCGAGCGTGTGCCGCGTCGTCGCGTCGATGACTTCGTCCTCGTTCAGTGAAATGGCTCCGTCTCGAAGACTCGTGGCCAACTGATCGACGTAGCCGCGGTATAAGCGGCGCACGACAACGAGCGTTGTCAGCGCGATGACGATGGCAACGCCGATCACAATCGTGGGAGGTAACTTTGGCGAAATTGCGAGCAACAACAGCAGGATCCCACTGCCCAGCACATCTCCGAGACGATCCGAAGCGACATCGATTATGGTCTTGGTCGGTCGCTTGGTCGGCGGCGGCAGCGGCGTATAGAGTAATTCGAAAGCCGACCGGAAAAAGGAGTTGGTAAATGCTACCTGGCCGGCCCGCAGCGCGACGATCGACCAGAGCTTAGCCGCAGCGAAGATACTCAGCAGACCGGTCCCAAAAGCGACCGCCGGCATCACGGCAAGCGTGATGCCGATGCCATAACGCTTTAACAAGCGCGGGCCGAGCGCCGATTGGATCAGGAACGTCAACACCCCTACGGCGGCATAGAACTGGCCAAAGAAAACGACCAGATCTTCACCGCTCGCGAGCCGTGAGGCGGCCGCCGACTTGAACGCGTAATCCACCAACGCGGCCAGGACTCCTGCGAGGACCATGAGCATCCCCATCAGTTGGAGGTAGTGATTGGTCATTAGCAGCTTCAACCCCGATTGCATCTCCGGTTTGCTCTCGCTTCGCGAACCGCGTCGCGGATCGCCAACCGCCTTGACCGTAAGAAAACACGCGAAATGTAATCCCCCGAGAACCAGCAACATGGAGCGCACATCGAGCGCTTCGGCGACCCTGCCGGCAAGCAGCCCGCCGAGCACGCCGCCCAAGGTAGCGGCCGCAGCGACCCGCGCGATCGTGTGCTTGGCCGTGTGCGGATCAAAACGCTCATTGACCACAGACCAGAATCCGCTGATAAGGACTGCCCCGAATACCGCCATCTGGAGATACAGCAGAATGGCTACCTTGGCCGGCGCCGTTCCGTACAACCACCAGTTACCGAGAAATAGCAAAGTACTGAATCCAAAAGCCGCCGGGATCACGTGCGAAGGACCATAGGTAACCAACAATCGCGACATCATGATCACCGCGATCATCGACAGGACCGCGGCGCCAATTACTATCTTCGGCAGGTCGGTCACGTCGTAATGGGATAGGAATACGGCATCGCGCGTGGCCTTACCGGCGACCTGGTGTGCGATCATCAAGGTTGCCGAAGCGAGGGCGAAGGCGGTCGCGGTTCTCGTTCCGGCTTGATACGGGTCGCGAATCATCGCCGGAGGCGGGCGGTACCGATCCGAACGAGCGCCTGACAAAACCGGTTCAATCTCGTCCAAATGGTGCCTTGGTAGCCCCGTAGGCGGAGAAACCTGCCGGCTCGGATCGATTCGCCGCGATCCGGGACGGAGGCGGCTTTGAGCCAACGACGAGCCGGCAGCGTATGGAAGGATCGGGCGACAAAACGCTCATGCGGGCTCGAAAGCACCTTCCCGGCGGACTTCTCGCTCTGAAATCGGTTCATGTAAATTCTGAAAATTATTGCCTATATCGGCGAGCTGATGATAGAGTCCCGCTCTAATGGGGGATTACCGTAGCATAATCGCGGCGGCTTTCGGGTTGATGATTGCCGGGCTTGTCCGGGCCGATGGACTCGACGAACAGCCGTTGCTGCGCGAGAGCTTCGACCCGGCGCTCCAAACAGCCGTCGAGAAGCGCGTCGCGGCACTCGGACTGGCCGACGCCGCCGACCGTCGCGACCTGTGCCTAACGCTGGTCGACATCAGCGACCCGGCGGACCCGCGGGTGGCCGCGATCAACGGCGACCATATGATGTACGCCGCAAGTCTGCCGAAAATCGGGATCCTGCTCGGCGCCTTTGTGGAAATCGAACGCGGACGCCTCGCGCTCGACCGGCAGACCGCGAATTCACTGACCCGGATGATCCGAATATCTTCGAATCAGGACGCGACGAAGATGTTGAATCGCGTCGGCAAACACCGCGTCAACCAAATCCTGCAGTCCGAACGTTTCCGTCTCTACGATCCCCTGGTAAACGGAGGGCTTTGGGTCGGCAAAGAATATGCAACCGGCAGCGCCTTCCAGCGGGATCCGCTGCACAATATTTCGCACGGCGCGACGGCTCTGCAAACCGCCCGTTTCTACTACATGCTGGAGACCGGACAGTTGGTCAACCCGCGACTGACGCGGGTGATGAAGGAAATGCTGTCGAGGCCGGGTATCGAGCATAAATTCGTCAAGGGATTGGCTGACAGAGACGGTGTCAGAATCTACCGTAAGTCAGGAACGTGGCGGCAATGGCACGCCGACAGCGCCATCGTCGAGGCCGCCGGCCGCTATCGTTATATTCTAACCGGCCTAGCCAACGACAGCCGTGGCGGACAATGGCTCGCCAACATCGCAGGATCCCTGCACGGACTCATCGTTCCGACCCGGCTCGCGGCGACCTCCCCCTAGCCTGCGACTTTCAAGAAGGCGGTTTCGAAACGGTTTGCGTTTGCCGTCTATCACCCGCTTGCCCCGTCATCGCTTCGCGGCACCAAATAGAACCACGGAGAACACAAAGAACACGGGAATATGACGTTGCTATACAAAAACGTCCCCTTCGTGCTCTTTGTGTTCTCCGTGGCTAATTTCGATTGCATGGAGTATTGCAGGCCTAAGGAACCTCTGATTAATTCGTGGAACGCCGCCTTGCGTTCAAAACCGTCCGTCTCGGCGTTGCGGCGCTTGCCAATAGTCCCGGCTATTACCTGCGCGCCGCGCCTTGAGTCGAACAATTTTGAATCACAATCCGACTGTCCCAGAATTAGTCAGAGGTTCCCTAAGAAATCACGTGAGAGCTTCGGCTATGCTTGTTCATTGATTCAACCTTCTCGGCCAATTGCCCCCGTCCCCTGCACGCAATTTCCGGGTTAGGCAGAATCTGAGAAACCTCGACTGGCAGGCTAGACCGCCAGTAGTGTCAATGTCGGCGTGTTGAACTTCAAATTAGAATGGAATCCGCGCACCAGCACGACAAATTCGCCCACCTCCGCGAGTTTCAACTCCAGTGCCACCCGCCTCGCTACCCCGTTCGGGTTTTCCTTACCAACTTTTGTATCGAGGTGGGGAAGAACGCCCCACATAAGACTCATCCGCCGACAGATTCTAGCGTCACGGGATATGGCAACGACCGGCGCCGCCGGCCGCGCCGCACTGATCGTTGCTGCCGTCATACCGCGATTCGAGATCACCAGCACCGCGCGCGAGTGCGTATCCGCTACCAATTTAGCGGTCGCATCCGCGATCGCGTCACCAAATGGAATGGCCGCTTCCCGCACCACGACTTTATCCTCCCTTAGCGCACTTTCGACCTGCCAGTGGTAGGTTTCGGTCTGGCGAACAATCCGATCCATCATTTCGACGGTCCCCACCGGATATCGACCAACCGCCGTCTCTCCCGAGAGCATCACCGCGTCCGTCCCGCTGGCGACTGCATGAGACACGTCGGTAACCTCGGCCCTCGTCGGCCGCGCATTGGCGATCATCGACTCCAACATCTGGGTCGCCACGATGACCGGTTTGTTGGCGGCGACAGCGCGGTTAATCAATTGATGTTGCGCCAGCGGCACCTGCTCCGGATTCAACTCGACACCCAAATCGCCGCGGGCAACCATAATCCCGTCCGCGGCTGCGACGATCTCGGCGTTGTTTTCAAGCGCCTCCGGCTTTTCAATTTTGGCGATGATCATTGGCGGCCCCGGCGACGCTCGAGTTAACCGGCGCAGCGACTCTATATCGGCCGCTGAACGCACGAACGACAAGGCGAGGAAGTCGACTTTAAGGTCGAGCGCCAATTTTGCATCTTGCCGGTCCTTATCCGTCACAGAGGGCGCGGACACGGCAACGCCTGGGAGGTTGATCCCCTTGTGGTCTCCGACCGCACCCCCGGCAAGAACGATGCACTCAACGTCCGGCCCGGAGACTCGCTCGACGCCGAGTTCGACTGCACCGTCGTTGAGCAGTATGCGGTTTCCGGGGCGAACGTCGGACGGCAGCGCCGCGTATTGCGAGGGAATAGTGTGGTCGTCGCCCATAACGTCTCGCGCGGTTACGACGACGCTTGTACCGGTAGCGATTTCCACGGAGCCACCGGTAAACTTCCCTGTTCGGATTTTCGGCCCGCACAAATCCGCGAGGATTGCGGTATGCGAGCGTACGCGATCGGCACTCTGTCGGATGGCGGCAACGGTTTGACGATGCGCGTCATGATCGCCGTGCGACATGTTGACGCGAAAAACGTCGACGCCCGCCTCGATGAGTTGTGCTATCGTCTTCGCATCGGACGACGCCGGGCCAATCGTCGCCACAATTTTGGTCCGGCGATACTTCAGCAGATTGAGTTCTGTGACGATTGGCATGCTATTTCGGTTCCCCTCTAAGTATAGCGGTCGAATGGTACGTGTAAACGCCTCGCTGCCAGGATCCGCCGACGGGTTCGAGTTCTCGCTGATCTTCTGTCAACTATCGGGACGCGGCGAATAATGAACCAGTTTCAACTGCTGCATACGAAGCGGTTCCTCCCTTTGTTCACGGTGCAATTTCTCGGGGCATTCAACGACAACGTATTTCGATTTGCACTCGTGATTTTTATCACGTTTTCGCTAGCCGAAAAAACGGGAATCGACACGCGATCTCTGATCGTGATCAGCGGTGGGGTTTTTGTCCTTCCTTTCTTTCTGTTCTCCTCACTAGCCGGCCAGGTCGCCGACAAATATGAAAAGTCCGGCATCATCCGCCGCGTTAAATTCGTCGAGATCATCGTTATGGGCCTGGGCGCGATCGGCTTCGCTATGGAGAGCGCCGAGTTCCTATTTATCGTTCTGTTCCTGATGGGGACTCAATCAACTTTTTTTGGCCCGCTCAAATATGGAATTCTTCCGCAACACCTGGCGGAAAAGGAACTCACCGGCGGCAATGGACTCATTCAAATGGGGACCTACGCGGCAATCTTGATGGGTGCGGTCGCCGGTGGAATGCTCGCCGCGATCGAAGGTTTTGGACCTACTCCCGTGGTCTCGTGCGTCGTAGCCTTGGCGCTCATCGGATGGCTGTGTGCTCGAGCGATTCCCACTGCCGACGCAGCCGACCCCACGGTCGTCATCAATTGGAATCTGCCCCGCGCGACCTTCCATCTTCTCCGTTACGCGGCCGGCAACCGCGAGATCTTGACTTTGGTGTTGACCATATCCTGGTTCTGGTTCGTGGGCGCGACCTTCCTCAGTATGGTACCGACCTACGGTAAAGAACTCCTCGGCGCCGACGAACAAGCCGTAACGATGATGAACGCAGCGTTCACCGTCGGTATCGGTATCGGCTCGATCCTGTGCGAACGCTGCTCGCGCGGCCGCATCGAACTCGGGTTGGTGCCCATCGGTTGCGCCGGGATCTCGGTGTTCGCGGCCGATTTGTTTTTCGCGGGGAAACCCGAGACGACGGCAGCCTTACTCACCCTCAAGACCGTGCTGACGCACCCGCCGGCGTTGCGCGCCTTCGTCGACCTGACGCTCATCGGGGCGTTCGGCGCCGCGTTCATCGTGCCGCTGTACGCGGCCCTGCAGGCACGCGCGGAAAGAGCTCATTGTGCCCGCATCATCGCCGCTCTGAATGTTACCAATGCCCTTTTCATGGTCTTATCCGCCGTATTCACCGTCGTTCTCTACCGCTTTCGAGTGACGATACCCGGCATATTCGGTACAGTCGCTCTGCTTAACTTGATAGCGATGGCGCTTGCGGCAACGGTGCTGCCGGAATTCTCAGCGCGAGCCAAGTCGCTGCTGCTGCGCCGCAATATTTAGCACCAGGCTGGGCGGGACCGGATTGCCTGATAGACTATGGCACTAAGAACAAGATCGATTCGGGGAGACGGATCAATGAAGAACGTACAAATCATCCTATTGCTGGCGGTCAGTCTACTGGTAACCGGTTGCGGTAAAGACGACGCCGGTCCACAGCAAGGCGCTGCCGCACCTGCGGCGCCTGCAGCACCGACCACCACCGCAGACCCGGACGTGGCGGCGATGCCTAGCAGCGACGGCGGCACACGCTACGTGGACCATACCAAAGACGAACGAGAATTTCGTTTGAAGGCGTCCCTAGCGGGCCTCGAGTCACTGCTCGAAGACGTGTCGGATCCGGAACAGGTGAAGGCCATCAAAAAGGATATCGCCGCCTTAGAAGCTAAGCTCGGGGCGCTGTAACCCGCGCCGCGGCCGGAGGGTCGGGTCATCGAAACGCGATGGCCGCCACGTCGCCGTAGTCATCGGCAAAATGGGCCTGGATCCCCTTCCGAAGGTAACCCGGCAATTCGTCGTAATCGCCCAAGTTGGCTGTGGGCAAGATAACTTCTTTGATGCCATTACGCTTCGCGGCAACAATTTTTTCCCGGACTCCGCCGATCGGTAACACCCTGCCGGTGAGCGTCAACTCGCCGGTCATTGCGATAGGCCGAAGCGTCTGCCGACCCCGCGCCAGCGACAACAGCGCCGTAGCCATCGTGATCCCGGCGCTCGGCCCATCTTTAGGAGTGGCGCCTTCGGGCACGTGAATGTGAACGTAAGCGTCGTCGTAGAACGTCGAGTCGGCGCCAAACTCGGCGAGATGCGAACTGATATAGCTGTAGGCAATTTCCGCTGATTCGCGCATCACATCCCCGAGTTGGCCCGTAAGCTTGAAACCTCGGTTTTTCGTATGTACGCGTGTCGCCTCGACGTCGAGCGTGGCGCCGCCCATTGCGGTCCACGCGAGACCCGTTACGATCCCAACACCGTGCTGGGGCTTTTGCTTCCGATAGATAGGCTGCCCCAGATAGTCGGCCAAGTTGGCCGGCGTAACTCTGATCTCGACCGCGGCATCTTTCAATACCGCAACGACGGCTTTGCGCGCAATCCGACCGAGTTGTTTTTCTAGGTTTCTCACACCGGCTTCGCGCGCATAGTTTTCAATGATTTCGCGCATCGCCGCGCGCGAAATGGAAACTTGCTTAGCGGTAAGCCCGGCTTTTTTCCGTTGCTTCGGCCACAAATGACGCGTGGCTATGCCGATTTTCTCCTGTGTGATGTAGCCCGACAGGCGAATCACTTCCATACGATCGAGCAGCGGTCTCGGAACGGAGTCCAGTTGATTCGCGGTACAGACGAACAGTACTTTGGACAGATCGAAGCGAACGTCGAGGTAATGATCGAGAAACGACACGTTCTGCTCAGGGTCCAGCACTTCCAGTAGAGCGGAAGCCGGATCGCCATGATAGGAATTACCGACCTTATCGATCTCATCCAGCATCAGCACCGGGTTTGCAACCGCCGTCTCGCGTATCGCCTGAATGAATTTGCCGGGCATGGCCCCGATATAAGTCCGCCGATGACCTTTGATCTCGGCTTCATCCCGCATCCCGCCGAGGCTGAAACGATAGAACTCGCGCCCCAGTGCGTCGGCCACCGAACGCCCTATCGACGTCTTGCCGACGCCCGACGGACCCACCAGGCACAGGCTCGAACCCGAAACCTCACCTTTCAATGCCCCGACACCCAAGAACTCGATGATCCGATCTTTGACGTCATCGAGACCCTCGTGGTCTTGATCCAGAACCTTGCGGGCACGAACCAGGTCAAGCTGATCCTCGGAGTACTTACCCCACGGCAGGGCGGTGAGCGTATCCAGGTAATTACGGGTCACCGCGTATTCCGGCGAGCCCGGTTCCAGAAAGGAGAATTTCTGCATCTCCTCCTCTATTCGCGTTTCGGCCGGTTCAGGGACTACGCAATCTTCCAGGCGTTCGCGGTACCGTTCGAGTTCGAGCGTTTTGTCGTCCTTAGAAATGCCTAACTCTTTCTGAATTTCCTTCAATTGCTCCTTCAGGAAAAACTCGCGTTGGTGCTCACTGACTCTTTCTTCTACTTTCTGCCTGATTTCGGTTTGCAACCCCGCGACCTCCAGCTCGTGCTGAACCAAAAGCATCACCTTTTCCATGCGCCGCAACAACGGGATGGTTTCCAGTACTTCCTGGAGTTCTGCCGCCGGTGCGCTAGTCAGCGCCGCGGCAAAATCAGCGAGCGGCGAAGCGTCCTCCGGGTTGAATCGATCGAGATAAGCGCGCACGTTTTCCTTATATAGCGGATTGAGCGGCAGCAGCTCCTTGATCTTGTTGATTATTGCAAGCGCGTAAGCCCGGATCTCCTGCGTATTTTCCTGGGCGGTTTCCGGATACTCGACCTGCGCGATGAAAGGAGCTTTCTCCTTCGCGATGCGGACTATGTTGAATCGCTGCAATCCTTCCGCAATGAATTGGATCTTGCCCTCGCCTCGGACCGCGTGGTGTATTCGCACGACGGTTCCCGTCGACGCGAAGTCGGCGCTGGTCGGCATTTGATCGGGTTCGTTGCTTGCCAACACCAAACCGATTAGATGGTGCGGTGTATTTCCGACCTGCTCGACCGTCTCCGCCCAGCGTTTCTCGTCGATAACCAGAGGCATCGTTTGCGCGGGGAAAAATGGGCGTGCGTAGAGTGGCAACAACAGCAGTTTTTGGGGCAGCTGGGGCTGGAAACGAGCGGGGACAGCATCGTCGTGAGTTTGATCCCGATCCAGGATGATTTCTTGTTCGTTTTCCATAGACATATAGAGAACCACGGTACCTTCGCTACTGAGAAACTGGGAAGCTGGCGCAAAACGGCGGCGACCGCGGCATTTCTTGCCGGCCTCAGAGGGGATATTGGGACTAACCGGCCGGAATTCAAGGCACCGGTAGAACCGTGCGCCTTGCTATACGATTACGAGGGCGAAGAATACGAAACGGCGGGGTCTACGAGATCGTATGGGAAGCGCGATCGATTGACATCAGGCTCTCGACAAACTCCTCCGCGGACGAAAACCGATCGTTGGGATTTTTTGCGATCAGCATTTCCAGGATCGGCTGATAGTTATGTACGATATTTGGAAGTTGCGGTATCGCGGCGTGAACGTGCTGATAGACGAGCGCCGGTGCGGTTTCGGCTTTGAATGGTTTTTGGCCAGTCAGCATTTCGAAGAATATGACGCCGGCGCTATAGAGGTCTGACCGATGATCCACGGAGTTCCCCAGCGCCTGCTCCGGACTGATGTAATTCGGGGTACCCAAAACACTTCCGAGCTTGGTCAGTTCGCCCGTTTCGTCGAGGCGTTTGGAGATGCCGAAGTCAGCCAGCGCGAGGCTGTCGTCGGAACGAAACATGATGTTTCCGGGCTTCAAATCGCGGTGGACAATTCCGGCCGCGTGGATAGCAGTGAGGCCGTAACCAATGTGGCAAATGTAATTTATAGCGTCCTCTAAAGAAACGCCGTGCTCGATACGTTGCTTCAAATCACCGCGCGTAAAAAACTCCATGGCGATATAGCCATAGTCCTTGGTAAATCCGTGTTCCAGAAAATGAACGACGTAGGGGCTATCGAGTTCAGACACGAGTTCCGCCTCTTGCACGAAGCGCTGCAGTGCCTGCGGTTCCTTGATACTCGCGACGTCCATAATCTTGAGAACCAGCGTCATGCGGTCGGTTACGCGTTCGGCGAGGTAAACGCGCGAACTGGCGCCCTGTCCGATCAACCTGACGAAGCGATACCCGATCCGCTGCCCGTCCGGGGTCCGATCGGATTTGAGCTTGACCTCATTGAATACGAACGCATCGTCGTCGAGCTTTGAACTTATCGTGGTTTCGTCGGCCGAAATCTGCTCGGCTCGCTCGGCCGCCGCCGCACGCACCATTTCAGCTATTCGCTCCGCATTGATATCGGTTTTCTTTATGAAATCGCTCGCGCCCAGTTTGATCGCCCACGCCGCGACGTATTCGTCACCCGTCGAGGTCATCAGAATCACCGGTGGAAAACCGATCACGCGTCGGTATTGTTCGATCCAGTCGAGCCCGTTTTCGTGCACACCCAATTGATAATCGATCAGCAAGACGTCGTAAATACGCCAATCAAATTCGTCGCCCGGCCTTCCCTGCTGCTCGGGATCGTATTCGGTCACCTCGATGTCCGGTATGACGCTGGCCAGCATGCGCCGGATCAGGGTCATGTACTCTTTGGAATCGTCGACGATGATTAGTTTTATGGAGTTAAGCGCGTCAAGGTGTGGCGTCCCCGAAATAATTTCTCAATGTTGCCGAAATCAAAGGTCATTTGCAAACAAATTCAGCGAGGTACGTTGGATTTATGAAGCACAAAGTGAGATCAGAAATGGTTGCCTCCCGGGTTAATCCCGGCGCCGGCCACTTTCCGGCTCAGCGACTGTGCCGCAAAGGTCCCCTGCCCAACACCCATTACCTGCAGGCCGTTCGTACGGACAAGACTACCACGCCGTGACCGAAGGATGTCTTTACCGCCGTTCGCCCGTGCGGCCGCCCGTTCTGCGAGTTAGACCACTGACAAGCCGCCGGGATTTCATTATTGTAGCTACCGGAGCCGTCTCAGTGGTGTTTAGCCTAAAGCGCCACGGGCGGCTCGCGACGGCCAAGTTGGCGCGGATAACGAACGGAGATACCCGTCCGATGTTAGAATTCTTGAAGGATCTGTGGGATTTCATGCGTGAGCGGAAAAAGTTCTGGCTGGCGCCGATCGTTATCGTGATGGTGTTGCTTGGCGGCCTGATCGTGTTCGCGCAGGGGTCGGCGGTCGCACCTTTTATCTACACGCTTTTCTAGCTGTCCCACCCCCGCAGGACCTACGGTATGATGGGCGACCACAAACCGCTTTGACGGCAACCCGCGGACACTTTCTACCCGGCCGATGAGCGGGCGCAACCACAGATGATCGACTGCCCACAGACATGAAAGTCCTGTCCGATTTCGGTCGCAGCCATCCGTACCGCAGCTTTACAACACTGGCCTGTCTGCTGCTCGCCGGCGTAGCGGAAGGGATTGGATTGTCTTCGCTTTTTCCAGTGCTCGAACTCGCGGCACCGAGCGGCGGCGCCGAACCTTCCGGGTTCGGGGAAGCAGTACGCGATGCTCTGAGCGGGATCGGCGTGGAACCGACCCTTGGCGCGCTACTACTCATTGTTGTTAGCGGCATCGTGGGGAAAGCGGTGCTCGTTCTGCTGGCCAACCGACAGGTCGGATATGCCGTATCGAGCGTTGCAACGGAACTCAGATTAGCGCTGATCGGGGCGCTGATGACGGCGCGCTGGCGCTATTTCGCGACGCGGCCCGCAGGTAGCATCGCCAATGCGTTCACGACCGAAGCCGAGCGCGCATCACTTGCTTTCCTGCACAGCTCGCTAGTGATCGCCGCTGGCATTCAAGTCCTGCTCTATACCGGAATAGCACTCGCTATTTCCTGGAAGGTGACGCTGGCGGCGCTCGCCGTCGGAGCGATGAGCGCGTGGGCCCTCACCTGGCTGGTGCGGGCGGCACGGCGAGCGGGACGCCGACAGACGGAGTTGCTGAAGAGTTCGGTCGCACATCTCGCCGACGCGCTCCATGCAATCAAACCGCTACGGGCGATGGCGCGCGAGCAACTCATGGACACGATGCTGACTCGCGAAACCGAGGATCTGAATCGAGCTCAACGCGGTGAAGTCTTGAGCAAGGAGGGTCTCAAGGCTTTGCAGGAGCCAATCCTGGTCGGCGGTCTGGCGCTGGGCCTATACGTGGCCGTCAGCTACTGGTCGATGTCGATCGCCTACTTGTTGATGTTCGGCGTACTGTTCGGCCGTACTTTAGGTGCCATCGGCAAGGCCCAGAAAGAGATCCAGAAATTCGTGACGCGCGAAAGTGCCTACGAATCGCTCCTAGAGACAATTGATGCGGCTGAGGCCGAACGCGAACCGCTGAAGAGCGGCGTGACGCCGACATTGCGAGAAGGGATAGAATTGCGCAACATCCGCCTCGTATATCGTGGCGAACCCGTGCTCGCGAACGTCAACGTGTTCGTACCCGCAGGCAAACTCACCACGCTCATCGGTGCTTCCGGAGCCGGCAAAACCAGCCTCGCCGACATGATCGTCGGTTTGGTGACACCCGAGTCCGGCACAGTCCTGGTCGACGGCGTCGATCTGAACGACATCGACATCCGCGCGTGGAGAACAATGATCGGTTACGTTCCGCAGGAGTTGTACCTCCTTCACGAAAGCATCTTTACCAACGTGACCTTGGGCGACACCGAGATTTCGGAAGCGCAGGTGTGGCGCGCGCTGGAAAGAGTCGGTGCCCGAACGTTTGTCGACGGGCTACCCGAAAAATTACACGCCCCGGTCGGCGAACGAGGCCTGCTGCTTTCGGGAGGGCAACGACAGCGCATCGCGATCGCGCGCGCAATTGTCCGCACGCCGACGCTTCTCGTGCTCGACGAAGCAACCGCCTCACTCGATCCGATCGCCGAGAACGCGGTAGTCTCGACCGTAGCAGCTCTGCGAGGCGATATGACAATCCTCGCTATCACGCACCAGAAAGCGTTCGCCGATCGCGCCGACCACGTCTACCGTGTGGAAGACGGCGCCGTCAGCGACGCGAGGTGAGGGAATTGACGGCCCGAATCCCACCTTGCTTCGATCGCACTGCCGCTCCGGTGCGTTTTCTGTAAGATACCTACTGGTATTTTACGGAGAAGCGGCCGGCGCCCTAATGAAATCCGATCGACGCATGCGAAAACTCTGTCTTACCGTTCTATTTCTGTTCGTAGCGGCAATGTGCGCCGCGGCCGAGTCGATTCGCGAGGACCAGGTTTCACAATACGGAGCTTGGATCGGACAAATGAAAAATGCGAGCCGCGGTCCATTTTCAAGGATCCGCTGGTTCTGCAAAGATGGCCAAGTGCTACCGCCGGAGCCATACGCATGCAAGGAGTTCGGGGGGGGTGCGCAGCACGGTGAATGGTCCGACCGAACCAAAGCCGTTCGGGCAGACGGTTATGCGATCGCGAATTTTTATGCGGACCTCGACATTGAGTCCTTCGTCGCCAATGACGCGACCACCGCGCGCTTTGCCCAAATGCTCATCGAACAATTTCTCGTGCGCATCGACGACGGCTGGATCGTGCGCCGGGCACGATTTTACCGGGGTGCCTACCAGGAAGAAGGGGAGCGCCGCGGCGCGCGCAAGTTGCTGTTCAAGCTGGCGGAGGAGCGGAGCTGGCTGACAGTTCGTTACCTGCTGCTGCGAACAGCGGCGCGGCTCCTGCCGCACGGTGCGGAAACGGCCTCGGTGCAGGAAATCCGTCAACTATCGGCTTCGTTGTCGGATCGCGACCCGGACTTCAAGACGCTCCGCAATAAGATCCACGGTAGCCCGGAACTGGCGGATGCGGCCGCCGTACACGCCTACCGAAGGACGGTCTCCGAACCGAACCTGGATCGCGACTACGCGCGGCTCGCCGGGCTGATCGAGGCGGTTTATACCAGCGACATCGGCAAACGGCTGCAATCACTCGCCGCCGCTACGACCGGCTCGGGAGATATCACCGCGATCGTTGAGACCGCGAGCCAGGCGCTTGCTCAGACCGGTGCGGCCCGGCCGCGTTTCGGCCTGATCGCTGAGCTCTTGGCCGAACTACGCAACCGCATCACCGTTCCGAACGGGCCGCGCCAGCGGATCGCAATCGTCGACGCCAGTCTTGCGCTCGAATCTGAACTCTTCGCCGCCGCATCGGCGCTCGCCGACGAACTCGGCACGCTGACCCGGGCCGAGCAACTCTCGATCCTGGGCGACAATCTCCGCGCCCTGTACGGCGTCGGCTTGCTCTCTAAACGCCAGCTTACGAGCGCCTCGGCGGAACTGGAATTACTCACCTCGGACTCTGCGCTCATAGTGCGAACCTATAAACGCGGACTTGATTACCTGGCGCTCACGCCGAACTGGAGCACACAGGCTCTGCGCCGTTTCTTCGGCAAAGGTATGCAAAAGCTCGGAGAAATCGAACCGAAAGCCGGACTCTATATTCAGGATCACCTGCGCGGCAGCCCGATGTTTTTCTATGCCTCACTGATCGACCGCCTGGTCCGTGATGCAAATCGCCTCGCGGGCGTCAGCAACGAATTGTTCGGCCAGAACGTCGGCGCCGGATTGCGCAGTCTCAACCCCGGGTTCGCGCGCGGAACGCTGCGTCTCGCGGTCGACCCCGATATCGCCAACCTGGACACCCGCGGGATCTATCTACTGCCGGAAACAGTCTCCGAACTACCACCGGTAGGAGGCATTCTGACCGAGGGCGAAGGCAATCCGTTGTCACACGTGCAATTGCTGGCTCGCAACTTGGGGATCCCGAACGTCGGTATCGACCAGAGTTTGCTCCACCGACTCACCCAGTACGAAGGAGAAGCGGTCGTGCTGGCGGTCAGTCCGGCGGGATCCGTGCGACTCGGCCTCGATGACGACCCAACGCATAATGCTCCGGCGAAAAAGGATAGTGCCGACGACCACCCTTTGATAGAAGTAGACCTTGGTAAGCTCGACCTCGACGAAAAACGCTTCCTGACTTTGAGTGAACTGCGCGCGACCGACTCAGGCCGGGTCGTCGGTCCCAAGGCTGCCAAGCTCGGGGAATTGAAGCACCACTATCCGGAAGCCGTCGCCGAAGGCCTCGCTATTCCTTTCGGGATCTTCAAAGACCTTCTCGCCCAACCGACGGAGGATCCCGATCGGACGGTGTTTCAGTGGATGGAGGACGAATACGGTCGCCTCAAGATTTTGCCGCCCGCTAGCGCCGAGCGCCGTGCGGCGACAGAAGCGTTCAGAGCAAAGCTTCAGAACACGATACTCGACGCCGATCCCGGCGATGCTTTCCGAGCGCGGCTGCGCACAAAACTCATCGAGGTGTTCGGGCCCGACGGGACCTTCGGCGTATTCGTTCGCAGCGACACCAATGTCGAGGACCTTCCTGGTTTTACCGGAGCAGGCTTGAACCTCACGGTACCGAACGTGGTCGGGATCGACAACGTCATCGAAGCGATATCGCGAGTTTGGGCTTCTCCTTTCAGCGCTCGATCATTCGCCTGGCGTCAGACTTTGATGGACAAGCCCGAACACGTTTATCCAGCGGTCCTGTTGATGTTGAGCGTGGACGCCGATAAGTCCGGGGTGTTAGTGACACGCGACATCGACACCGGTGACGATGCCTGGCTGTCCGTCGCCGTCAACGAAGGGGTGGGCGGTGCCGTCGACGGGCAATCGGCCGAATCACTCCGAATCGATACGGTCACCGGGAAAGTTCGACTCATGGCTGAAGCGACCGCCCCGATCCGCCGCCAAGTCGATCTCGGCGGCGGTGTCGAAAAACTGCCCGTAAGTAACGCCGATCGGGTTCTGATCGCGGGCGAAATCTCGCAGCTGATCAACCTCGCCAGAGAACTGCCCGAGCGGTTTCCCCGGGTGGTGGATGCCAGCGGCCGCGCCGCGCCCGCAGATATCGAGTTCGGCTTCTTAGATGGCGAACTGAGGCTGTTTCAGATCCGGCCGTTTCTCGACAACGACAAAACCCGCGGCAACCAACGATTGCAGGAACTGGACGCACCGCTGGCGCAACGCGCCGATACCGAAGTCACCCTTGGCGAGGTCCTGCCATGACACCGCGACAACGGCGCGGCATCCGGCGGCTCGTCAATTCTCGGTCGTCACGGTTAGCCGTCGCGAATCTCGCCCTCTGCATTTCAATGCATGCCAGCGGCGTCGACGGCACGACGATAGACGAACTGATCAGCCGAGCCGATGAGGCCGAAACCAGCTTCCGGGAGGCGCGCGAAGCCGACCGCCGCGAGCAAAGTAGTGTGGCCGCGCAGCGCCTACGCGATGCCGAACGGGTACGCGACGAGCGAACCGGGGAACTGGATGCCGCCAGGATCGAGACGCTCTCAGGGTTCTCCGGCCAAGTTCCGGAAGCGATCGAGAAGCAACGGGCGGGTGGTTCATCATGGACCGAGATCGCTCTTGAAATCGGCGTTCATCCGAGCGTGATCGGCATCGAGCTAATCGACCCGAGGCCGCCGGTATTCGATAGCCGCGTTCCGCCTTGAAATCTTCGTGCAACGGCGGCGCGAATGTCCTCGCCGCGAAAGACCGCGCGGTCGAAAGCATAGAAGTACATGAAAGTGAGGAGCTAGTATGCGCACATCCATAAAAACGGGCGGGCCGCGGCGGGGTCGCATCAACGCTCGGGATACCCTATCCAAAGCGATCGCACGCACGACGACAGCCTGTATCGCAGCGCTGATCGTGAGCACGGCCGACACCCATGCCTATCCAATAGACGGCTTCGAGCGCACGGGAATCGGCCGGCTCGAAGTGATGAGGAGGATCGAGGCCGAAACGTTAAAAGGGCGCAAACAGCCGAAGGGTGCATTACTGGTAAGCTCAGAGGTAGACCTACGGCTGCTCTCGAGACCGGACCTCGACCTGCCGTCGGTGGACACCGTATTCAAGATTCAAGTCGAGGGTTTACTCGGCGAGTACGCGGACCGCTACGCCGTCTCGGTGCTGGACTTGAGCGACGTCGAGAACCCGCGCTACGCGGAAGTCAACGGCGACGTCGCGCGTAACCCCGGCAGCGTCGGTAAGATTGTCGTCGGCCTCGGTATCTACCAGGCCCTGGCCGATCTGTATCCCGACGACCTCGAAGCCCGTTGGCGGGTCCTGCGGGAGACGCAGATCATCGCCGACGAATTCATCATCTCGGATCATCACACCGTTAGGATGTGGGATCGTGAAGACGAGAAACTGATCCGCCGGCCGCTCGAGATCGACGACCGGGGCAGTATGATGGAGTTCATCGACTGGATGATGTCGCCGAGTTCGAACGCGGCGGCGGCGACCTTGACCAAGCACGGGATGCTGCTGACCCGGTTCGGGCGTGACTACCCGGTCAGCGAAGAGATAGCCGCGGATTATTTCGCTAACACGCCGAGCGCCGAGCTCAGCCAGCAACTTACGACATTTATTCAGTCACCGGTGACCCGCAACGGGTTCGACCTGACCAAGATCCGCCAGGGTAGCTTTTTCACGCGCACCGGTAAGCAGAAAGTGCAAGGCACCTCGAGTTATGCGACATCTAGGGCATTGATGGAAATCATGTTGAGGATGGAACAGGGACGGCTGGTAGACGAATTCTCCTCGCGCGAGATGAAGCGGATGTTGTACGTCACCGAACGTCGGATCCGCTACGCTTCGGCACCGGCCCTGAACGATGCCGCGGTCTATTTCAAAAGCGGTTCGCTCTATAAATGCGAGCCCGAGGCGGACTTCAAGTGCAAGAAATACCACGGCAATGTGCGCAACTTCATGAACTCCGTCGCTATCGTGGAGTCACCGGCCGGGCCGCATAAACTGCATTACATCGTGACCTTGATGTCAAACGTCTTACGGCGCAACTCCGCGGTCGACCATCAAACCTTCGCGACCCGACTGCACCGTTTGATCGAGGCCTATCATAAACCCCGGATCGACGAGCCCGAACCAGAAGGTACGGTCGCGAAGCCTCTCGCGGAATCAGGCGGCGACTGAGAGATCGGGGGCGCTGATACTCATCGGCGCTGTTTCGTCGTCTAACCCGATCCGGCGACCGGAGATTCTCCGCTCCGCCGCCAGCGTCGAGAGAAGATAGCCAAATTCACGCCTACGGTATCGCCGAAAACGAGCAGACACGGAGTCAGCACCAGGGTCAGCACGGTTGCAAAACTCAGGCCGCCGGCGATCGCGCTTGCTAACTGTGTCCACCATTGCGTCGACGGCGCACCGAAGCTAATCGTGCGGTGGATGAAATCGATGTTCATCGACAGCACCATCGGCATCAGTCCCAGCACTGTTGTCAGCGCTGTGAGGAACACGGGCCGCAGCCGCAAGCGCCCCGTTTTCAACGCGGCGGCTACGGGGTCCGTCCCGTTCTTACGGATGCGGTTGTAGGTGTCGATGAGAACGATGTTGTTGTTCACGACAATGCCGGCGAGCGCGATGATACCGAGGCCAACCATGACGATGCCGAACGGTTGGCCGGTGATCAGCAAACCCAACAGCACACCTGCGGTAGAGAACACGATGGCAGACAAGACCAATAGCGCCTGGTAGATATTGTTGAATTGGATCACCAGGATCAACGCCATGAGGAATATCGCGCTAGCGAATGCGCGGAAGAGGAATGCGGCAGCTTCCCTCTGGTCTTCGTCTTCGCCCTTGAAGCGGATCTCGACGCCGGTCGGCAACTCGGCGCCATCGAGAGCAAGCTGCAGCTTCTTTAACTGCGAGTCGGCAAGTAGGCCCGCTTCAACGTCGGCCATAATCGTGATCACGCGGCGGCCGTCTACCCGGTTCAAGGTGCCCGTCTTTTGCGCGGGCTCCATAGTAACGAAGTTACTGATTGGCACCATGCCGTAGCCCCCGGGGACGCGGAGCTGCTCCAGCTGACCGAGATTTCGCGCCCCATGGGGAAAGCGCAGACGAATATCGACCTCATCGTCGCTATCGTCCGGCCGGTACTCCGACACTTTGATACCGTTGGTGACCATCTGCACCGCATTGCCGAGAGCGGCCACATCGGCTCCAAAACGAGCCGCACTCTCACGGTCGAGCTTCATGCGCCATTCGATACCCGGCAACGAACGGTCGTCTTCGACGTCTATGAAACCGCCGACGCGCTCGATGATACGGCGCACTAGCGCAACCACGGGCGCGATCTGTACGGGATCGCGCGAGCTGAATTCGATCTGGATAGGCTTGCCCTCGGTCGGCCCGTTCTCCTGTTTGCGGACCTCGATGAGGATCCCCGCGATATCGGCGGTGCGGTCTCGGATCGTATTCATGATTGCCGCCGCCTTTCGCCGTTCATCCCAATCGATTAGTTCGATCTGGATGGCGCCGATGACATCCTCCGCCATGTTGGCGCCAGCCTTGTTGAAAGACCGCGCGTAGACCGATTTTAGTTCCGGCATGTCGAGGATCCGGCGCTCGACTTCGCGCACCACCGCATCCTTTTCATACACGGACAAGTCGCCGCGGGCGTGAACGTACACCAATGCGAATTCGGGCTCGACATCCGGGAAGAATTCGACGCCTTTTCCGAACGTGCCGTAAGCGGCGTACGCCCCGACGAGCGCCAGTACCGCGGCCGCCAGCACCTTGATTGGATTCGCCAACATGTGCTCCAGGAAACGCGCATAACGTTCGACCCACGGCCCCCCGGTTTCGATCCGGGTGGCCGGCGAACCAGCACCCCTGGGTACTATTGCGGCGCCGAGAACGGGAACGAATAGAAGCGCCATGGCCAACGACGCGGTCAGTGCGATGATGACTGTGATTGGCAGATACTTCATGAATTCGCCGACGGTTCCCGGCCACGCCAGCAGCGGCAAGAAAACAGCCAGCGTCGTCAAGGTCGATGCAATCACGGGCCAAGACATCCGTTTGGCAGCTCCAGAGTACGCCTCCCTCGCACTCGCGCCTTCACCTAGGCGCCGGTCGGCGAGTTCGGAAACGACGATAGCACCGTCTACCAACATACCGACGACCAGGATCAGGCTGAACAGCACTACGATGTTGAGCGTAAATCCGAAGCTGTCGAGCGTCAGAATAGTAGCCAGAAAAGAACCAGGGATCGCGATACCCACGAGTAGTGCCGAACGCGGTCCGAGCGCCGCCACGATAACGATCATGACGAATAGAATCGCTGAGACGATATTGTTCTGGAGATCGCCGAGGATGTCGCGGATTTCATCGGACTTATCCTGCATATATGCGACTTCGATCGTTTCCGGCCAATGTTCGCGCTCGGCTTCGACAATCGCCCGCACTGCGGCGATCGTGTCGATGATGTTCGCACCTACGCGCTTCTTGACTTCCAAGGTCACCGCCGGGTGCCCGGCGACTCGCGCGAAACCCTCGTGATCCTTAAAGCCACTCTGTACCTCAGCGACGTCGCGGAACGTGACCGCGCGCCCGTCGGCCACTTTGACCGGCATGTTCAACATGTCGTCGATCGTTTCGATCACGCCTGGTACTTTGACCACCAAACGACCGGCGCCCGTATCCATGGCACCGGCCGCAACAAGCAAATTGTTGTTGCGAATCAGTTGGAAGAGTTCGCCGTAGCTCACGTCGTAAGTTTCCATCACTACCGGATCGACGACGATCTCCATCAACGCTTCGCGGTCTCCTCCGATGTCGACTTCGAGCACACCTGTCAACGACTCGATTCGGTCTTGGAGATCCCGAGCGATCAGGACCAGACTCCGCTCCGGAACCGGACCGCCGAGGGATACCGTAAGTACGGGAAACAGAGCGACATTGACTTCGTGCACTTCGGGTTCTTCGGTCGCTTCCGGGAGTTTGCTCTTGGCGATATCGACTTTTTCGCGCACGTCTTGCAACGCGAGGTTACTATCGAAACCGGCGGTGAACTCAAGCTGGACGGAGGCATGCCCTTCGCTGGCAACGCTACTCATTTCCTTGACGCCCTCGATGCCCTGCAGTTCCTTTTCCATCGGCCGTACGAGCAACCGCTCCGCGTCTTCCGGCGAAATGCCGTCATGGGACATGGACACGTAAATGAACGGTATTGCGATGTCGGGTTCCGACTCCTTAGGGATCGCTACGTAGGACGACGCGCCGGCGATGAGGATGAAAGCCAGCGTCAGCAGCACCGCCCGGGTGCGGCTGAAAGCAAGGTCGATGGGCGTTGCGGTCATTGCCGATCGTGGTCGGGCAATTAGCCGCCGAGGATGGGATTGACCGTCTCGCCGGTAGCCACGAAACCTTGACCGCGGGTCACGACGCGCAGCGACGCCGGAAGTCCAGTGACCCAGATCCCCGCGGCGGTCGTGCGGATCACTTCGACTGGGTGGAACTCAATCGCGTCATTCTCCGTAATGGCCTTAACGCCTATGCGTCCGCTATCGTCGAGCGCCAGTACCGCGGGGGAAATGAAGTGCGCGGCCTGTTTGCCGACCGCGATCCGGATCTCCGCGCTGACCCCTGCGTTAAACGAGGCGTCGGCATTCTCGATCTCGGCTTCGACCCGAAAACTGCGGGTACCGGACTCGGCAACGGCCGCGATATAGGTCAAACGCCCGGACGCCTCGCGTCCGTCGAGCAGCCGCGCCCGAACGACCTGCCCGAGTGCGATCTCGGCCTCACTCTGCTGAGGGACATATCCGACCGCTTTGACAAAACTCTGATCGACAATTTCGGCAACGACGTCGCCCTGCTCAAGTAGCGTACCGATTTCGGGCTCCCGGCTCTCGAGAATCCCATCGAAAGGCGCGCGTATGATCGTCCTGGCGAGATCGATCTCCAACCGTTTGCGTTCCGCTAACGCGGCCGCAAGCTGAGCCTCTTTGGCCTTCAAAATTGTTTCCGCTTGCAGACCCTTTTTTTTCAGTTTGTACATACCGTCGAGATCGAGCCGCTGACTCGCGACTTCTGCATTGATTCGTTCTATTTGGGCGCGCCGATCGTCCTCGGCGAGTACCGCGATAACGTCACCGCGCTTCACGCTCGCACCCCTTGCCAGCGGTACCGACGTCACTAACCCCGGTGTTTCCGCCTTGACCTCGACGCGGCGATGGGGCGCCAGCGTCCCCTGTACCACGACTTCGCGCATTACTTCGCGCGCCGATATCGCTTTAACCTCGACAGTCATCAGCCGCACCGCACGTCGATCGTCGCTCACGCCCTTCGGCCCCGAGGCCGAGACCCAGAGACCGCTCAGGAGCCACGAGCCCGCCGCGACACCAATCGCGAGAGCAAGTAATGTCGGTTGTCTCATTGCATCACACTCCAGTCCTCAAGCCGCCGGTGATACCCATAATCATGAATTCAGTCGCGCTCGCGACAATTTTGTCACTGTCGAGTTCACAACTGACGCACCAGTCGTCCGTGGCCCATAGCATTCGCAGGGCACCGCTAAAGCAAGCGCGGACGCCGGTTAAAACATCTTCGAGCCGGCGCTCAGGGAAGTCCCCGCGCTGCATACCCGCTTCGATGATCGGGCCGCCCCATTCGAGAAAGGCGCGATCGAGCGATAGAAAATCCTCACGCCATGAAGCCTCGGCGCGCTCCTTAAAATCGTTGCGTTCGACATACTCGATCACGTAACGGTAGTCGCGATATTTGACGTGATAATCGAATGCATGGTGAAAAATGAATCTGAGCTGCTCGATCGGATCGCCCGCGCGATCGCCGGCCCGCGCCCGCATCTCCTCCAGCAACCCGCGATAGAAACGCATATAGAGGCGGAATAACAGGTCGTCCTTGCTGGAAAAGTGTTTATAGACGGTGCCTTTGCCGACATCGGAGCGCTCGGCGATCTGGTCGACCCGCACCGATTCGAAATCGCTGCACGCGCACAGGGACAGGGCAGCGTCGAGGATTTCTTCCTCGCGGCGCAGGAACTCTCGTTGACGGCGTTCGGGGCGGGCCATTCGCTGCTCTCTGTTGTGTGACTATAAGTCACATTATGACTAACGGTTTAATTATGACTGCTAGTCTAAACGAGCGCAAGCGCGCCCGCACGGGGAGATGTTAGGCAGCACCGCGCCGGCCGGCATCTTTCGACCACCGGCGCTAAGTCATTGTGCGTCGTTGCCGAGGAGTTCCAAGCCGGCCGCGGTCATGACTTCAACACCCGTCCGGATCGTCAGTTCATGTTCGGGAGCGAAGAACGGGGAATGTAACGAGGGCAGCGGATCGCCGCCGGCTTTCGAGGCGGCATATTTGCGGCGACCGACCGCGCCGAGCCAATAGATCAAACTTGGAATTTTGGGTTCGATTTGACCGAATCGACCGAAATCCTCACCGCCCATCACCGGGTCCGTTTTCACAACGTTATCCTCACCGACACGCGCCTCAAAGACGGTCGCTAGGCGCTCGGCCAAATCCGGATCGTTGTAGACGACCGGCGTGTACTGATCTTTGAGCTCCACTTTCGGCATCTTGTTTGCGGGGATGTCGGCGGCGATCGCCAAATTCTTAACCACGCGTCTGATTGCGTCGATCATCTGCTTGCGCACGGCCGCGGTGTAGGAGCGGAGAGTCAGCTGCATCTTTACTTCGTCCGGAATGACGTTGTGCTTGTGACCTCCGTGGATCGACCCAACCGTCAGCACCGCCGGTTCGAGCGGCGACAATTCGCGGCTGACAATGGTCTGCAATGCGCCGACGATCTGTGCCGACAAGACAATTGGGTCTTTGCTCCAATGCGGATAAGCACCGTGCCCGCCGACCCCGAAGACGGTGATATCGACGGAATCGACGTTTGCGAGCGCCGGGCCCGCAACGTAGCCGACCTTCCCGGCCGGGATGCCTGCATGGACGTGCAACGCAAGGTTGTAGTCAGGCCGCGGAAACTTACTGAACAATCCCGCATCCAGCATCGCCTTGGCACCGGCCCCGCGTTCTTCTGCGGGTTGTCCGATCAGGATCAGCGTACCGCGCCATTGGTCGCGCGCCCGGCTGAGCTGGCGAGCGGTCCCGACCAGAACGGTCATGTGAACGTCGTGACCGCAGGCGTGCATCACCGGCTTTTCCAATCCGTCGATACTGAAACCGATCGCCGTGCTGGCGTGGGCCAGCCCGGTTTGCTCGCGTACCGGCAGCGCGTCCATGTCGGACCGGATGAGTACGGTTGGGCCGGCACCGTTGCGCAATATGGCGACGACGCCGGTTCCTCCGAACTCGCGCGTCACCTCGAAGCCCGATGCTGCTAACTCGTCAGCCACCCGCGCCGCCGTCTGGTGCTCCTTGAAGGAAAGTTCCGGATTTCGATGCAAATGGAGATAGAGCGCCTCGAGGTGCTCGTAGTCCGGCGGATCTAGATCCGCGGCGGCGATCCCAGCGGCGACCCATAATGACAATCCGATCAGCGTGCGTATATACCACGGCATACCTGTCTACTCCCCCAAGTGCGACTAGCTGGCGGTCTTCATCGACCGGTTAGCATTGGTCCCGATCGTAACAGAGACGCCCGATCGCCACGATCGAGGACAACGGTGTTCAACTGAGAGGACGATTCTTACGGGTTTCCGACCGGCGGACGGACTCCCGGGGTAACGGCAGTGACCGGTTTCACTGGGGGCTCCTCCTGCGGCTTTCATAATTCGTGAACATTGTAGGTTGGGTTAGCCCGAAGGGCGTAACCCAACATGATGGCTGCATTGTTGGGTTACGCCCTTCGGGCTAACCCAACCTACGGTGCACGTGTATTCAGTTTTTTTGAGTCTCAATAGGTGGATCGGGCACTCCCCGCGCGCAGCCGGTAGGCTGGGACGCGGTCGTCCGCAGCCGTCTGGTAGACGCGCGAAAAATCGTTGAGTCCGAGCAAAAACTGTGCGCTGTCATGCTCGTCTGCAAGTAGAAACGCATCGAAGCCGCACCGCTTCAGAAAAAATAATTGGTCACGTCGGACTTCGCCGGTCGCGCGCAACTCGCCTTGGTAAGCGTACCGATCCCGCAGCAGCCGCGCGATGGAGTAATTGCGCCCATCGGTAGAAGTTCCGAAATCGAGCGCAACGAGCGCAAACCATTCAAGGTCGGCGACGACGGCCGTGAGGTCGTCATCAGCCTTCATCGTGACCCCAACCCGCCCGTCGAGATCGAGGAGCCGCGACCGGTCGGCGAGCCAGCGGGAGACCGTGACGACGATATCACCGTGTGCGGGCAACGGCGCATCGACGCTCACCACGCGCCAGGTATCGGCGATCGTTTGATTGCCCTTAACGAGTCGCATTCGCCGCCACCGGTCGCTCGTTGATTTCTTCGCGGTAGACCCGCTGCCTGAACGGTGCGATACCGATCCGCCGAAACGTATCCAGAAAGCGCTCGGCCTCTATGCGCTCCTCGAGGTAAACATCGATCAAATCGCCGATGGCGTCAACGACACCGCCTTTATCGATGGCCGGCCCCAGGCGGGCGCCGAGAGTGGCGTCACGGGCGGACGATCCGCCGAGCGTCAGTTGATAGAACTCTTCCCCTTTCTTATCGAGGCCGAGGATCCCGATGTGTCCGACGTGATGATGCCCGCACCCGTTCACACAGCCGGACAGGTTGATCTTTATGTCGCCGATGTCGTGCAGATAATCCAGATCCGCGAAACGCTCGTTGATCTGGCGCGCGATCGGGAGCGAGACCGCGCTAGCCAACGTGCAGAAGTCGCGACCGGGGCAACAGACCAGATCGGTCAGTAATCCAACGTTCGGGGTCGCCAGTGCGTGTACTTTGAGGCGCTGCCAGAGTTCGAAAAGGTCGGCCACGCGAACATCCGGGAGCAGCAGGTTCTGCTCGTGTGTCACCCGTATTTCTCCGGATCCGAATTGCTCTGCAAGGTCGGCAACCGCGTTCATCTGCTCGGCGGTCGCATCGCCCGGCGCCCGGCCCGGTGCTTTCAGGGACAAATACACGGCGCGATAACCCCCGACCCGGTGCAACGCAGTGTTGCGATCGAACCAGCGGCGGAATGTCTTATTCGCCTGATACCAGACGCGGACCTCCTGATCGTCCCCGGCTGGCCGGTAATCCGGCGGCGAAAAGTGCGCGGCGATGTATTCAATGTCGGCATTGGAAAGGGTCAGCGCGGATGGTTGACCGGCGCGCCATTCTCCCTCGACCCGCGCGGCGAATTCCTCCGCACCGAGCGCGTTGACCAGTATCTTTATACGCGCCTTGTATTTATTGTCGCGCCGGCCGAATCGGTTATATACGCGCAGTATTGCCTCGGTATAAGACACCAGGTCGGCTTGCGGCAGAAAATCGCGGATGACGGTACCAATATGCGGTGTGCGTCCCTGTCCGCCGCCCACCAGCACCCTGAAACCAGTGTCGCCGACGTCGTTTCGGATCACGGTAAAACCAACGTCGTGGACGGCTACCCCTGCCCGGTCGTTGGCGCTACCGGTGAAGGCGATCTTGAATTTGCGCGGCAAGTAAGAGAACTCCGGATGCAATGTGGACCATTGCCGGATGATCTCGCAATAGGTGCGCGGATCTGCGGCCTCATCCGGTGCGATACCGGCCATGTGATCGCAAGTGGTGTTGCGAATGCAGTTGCCACTCGTCTGGATGGAATGCATCTGCACGCTCGCGAGGTCGGCGAGGATGTCCGGCACTTGCTCCAGTCGCGGCCAGTTGAATTGAATATTCTGGCGCGTACTGAAATGACCGTAGCCTTTGTCGTATTGGCACGCGATGGTGGCGAGCATTCGCATCTGGCGCGAAGAGACGACCCCGTACGGAATCGCCACCCGCAGCATCGGTGCTTGGCGCTCCAGATAAACGCCGTTCAGAAGCCTTAGCGGACGATATTCCTCATCGCTCAGCGCCCCGCTGAGAGCCCGTTCCGTTTGATCGCGAAACTGTCGGACCCGTTCGTCGATAATGGTTTGGTCGTATTGATCGTAACTGTACATATCGTCTCGCCCGGTCGGATTCGTGTTGCGGCGGGTCGATGCCCGCCATCAATGGGCGCGAACTCTAGCAAGACCGATATATTCTATAAACGAATTATTATCACTACTAATATTCGTATTAGTTATAATCCATGTTGAGCCGCAGACCCGGCCGGAGGTTTGTTGGAAGGAAAAGAAGACTGCGCAACCAGGACGCAAAGTACGGGCTTCGGGATTCAGGATCCCGAAGCCCGAACGCGGTCTGACGGTTTACTCGTCGCCTTCGGAAGGCCGAAAAGCCGCCCTCAATTCGTCCTGGGTTTTGTGTGGTACAGGGTCGTAGTGACTGAATTCCAGGGAGAAATTGCCGGCACCGCCGGTGATCGATTTCAATTGCGACTGATAGCCTTCGAGTTCGCTCAATGGTACTTGCGCCGAAATAGCAGCTAGGCCACCGGATTGGGCGGCCGTATTGTTGATCCTTCCCCGCTTACTCGACAGGTCGCCGGTAATATCGCCCATGGATTCGTTCGGCGCCACGATGTCGACGGTGACGATCGGTTCCAGGATCACCGGTTTGGCTTTACCGACGGCGTCCATGAAAGCCTTCTTGCCCGCCGCGATGAAGGCGACTTCCTTGGAGTCGACCGGATGGTGCTTGCCGTCATAGACTGACACCTCGACATCTTGCATTTCGAAGCCCGCGATTACGCCGTCAGCGAGTGCCTGGCGGACGCCTTTTTCAACCGCCGGAATGAACTGGCGGGGTATTACACCGCCGACTACTTTATCGACGAAATGAAAGCCCTCGCCGCGCGCCAGCGGTTTGATCCGTAGAAAGACCTCGCCAAATTGGCCAGCGCCTCCGGTCTGCTTTTTGTGCCGATGATGACCTTCGGCAGACATCGTGATCGACTCACGATACGGGATCTTGGGCGGGTGCGTGTCGACCTCAACGTGAAAGCGGTCCTTCATATCCTCGAGCAAAACGCGCAGATGCAGTTCGCCCATCGCGCGGATGACGGTCTCGTTCAAGGAGTGATTGTGCTCGATGCGAATGCTCGGATCCTCCGATGCCAGCTTACGCAATGTATCTGAGATCTTCGCCTCGTCGCCGCGGCTTTTTGCCGTCACGGCGATACCCTGCATCGGTGCCGGGAATCCAACCGATTCGAGATGGATCTCGTCTTCGTCGTGAGAGTCGTGCAGCACCGAATCGAATTCGATATCGTCGACCTTGGCAACGGCACAGATATCGCCCGGGATCCCCTGATCCATTTCCTCAGTGTCTTTCCCTCGAAGTCGCAACAGATGAGCAACGCGGAAAGGTTTACGGCCATCGCCGACGAACAATTGGCTTTCCTTTGTCACCGTTCCCTGATGGATCCGGAAAAAACCCAGGCGTCCGATAAATGGATCGATATTCACTTTAAACACATGCGCGACGACGTGCGCGTTTGGATCGGCCGCGATTTCGATCTCCGCCGCTCCGTCGCCCTGTCCTTTAACAAACTCCGGAGGATTGCCTTCGCCCGGGTTCGGCAACAACCTTGCGAACACTTTGAGTAGATCAGCGATGCCGGCATCGGTTTGAGCCGAGACGAAGCAGACCGGTATCAGGTGATTCTCGCGCAGCGCCTTTTCGAACGGATCGTGCAGTTGCTCGGGACTCAATTCGTCCCCTTGTTCGAGATACAGTTCCATCAACGCGTCGTCTACTTCAACGACTTGGTCGACGAGCTCGGTGTGGGCCTTTTCAACGGTGGAAAAATCAGTATCACCGCCATCGGGCGAAAAAAAGCAGTCGAGTACCTGGCTCCCGCCACCGGCCGGCAGATTGAGCGGTAGACATTCGGAACCAAACGCCTCCTGGATCTGGGCCAGGCACCCGGCAAGGTCGATCTCCGGCAAGTCGATCTGGTTAACTACGATCAAGCGTCCGAGGCTCAAATCTTTAGCTGCCTGCATCATCCGCCGCGCCACCATGTCAGGTCCCACCTGGGCATCGATAACGACGGCGACTGTTTCTACGGCCGGCAGTACGGCGAGCGCGCGCCCGACGAAATCCGGTGCTCCCGGTGTATCGATCAGATTGATGTGTTTACCGTCGTAGTCGAGACTGACGACGGCGCTGGACAAAGAATGCTGGTGCGCCTGCTCGGAGGGCAGGTAATCGCACATCGTGTTGCCTTTTTCGACGGCTCCTTTTTGTTTTAAGGCACCGGCCGCGACGAATAGCGCCTCGACCAAACTTGTCTTTCCCGAACCGCCCGGTCCGACCAGGGCGATATTACGGATTTCCTCCATCGTATAGTTGGGCATGTTCGACCTCCCGCGGCAACATGAGTTCTTTATTCAACGTCGCTTGCTTGTGTTACCGGCTCTAAGTGTAGCGTCTCGCAAAAAGCTTCCGTCACTTAACCGTTCTCGTCCCGCGCGATTTTATTTGAAGATTATCGCGATTCGACACGGTAGAAGTATATTTGGCTACGATTTTGGTGCAAGCCGCGTGCACCGGAGAGAAAAAAAAAGGGCTGCAAAATGCAGCCCTAAACGCTGGTGACAGGTTGGGACCTGTCTTTACTCACCCACGGAGGTACTGGTGCTGGCCTCGGCCAGAAAATTCTGTCCTTTTCTCGTCAGCGATCCGTCTTCGCTTACAAATCCACGGTTTACGGCGTCTCGCAGCACGCCTACATTCATCGAGCGAGGAAGATAACCGGGGTCCGGGACGTCTCGATTCGCCCTCAGTTCCTCAATTTGCCTTCGTTTCTGGCACAAACTCGCTCTCCAAAATCTGTCGCTCTACCGTTCCGAACTCGATTGGGGCCCGTCTCGTTGAGTATCTAGGTAAGAATAATCAAGTATTCTTAAGCAATTAGAATAGTTAAATAATTTAAAATGTCAAGTAATTAATATAATTAATTGTATTTAAAGACAATATTGCGAATATCCTCGGCCGTTCTGGAATCGTGCCCTGGCGCTTCGAAGTTGGCGGGCGGCACGGCGCACCGACGAGCGGTTGGCCCGCGTTTCTCACCTGTCGGCGTGACGCGCGCAGCTATTTGGATTGCATAGAGATCTTCTGGTTGAGTGGATAGGAAGGGCGTCTTTGCGACGGAAGAGGATTTCCCGGCAATTCTCAACAACGGCTGAGGGCGCTTCGCGCTGGTGGGAAATACAGGTTAGGTGCTCGCCGGGCTAATCGCAAAGATGGGGGCGGGCAAGATAGTCGTGCGATTGCATCTCGCGCAGGCGGCTTGCCGTACGCTTGAAAGGCAGGGCGAGTCGTTGCCCGTCATACAACCGCTCCGGCGGCGCTGCGGCTGAGACCACGAGTTTGACGTTGCGATCGTAGAGTTCGTCGATAAGGTTGATGAAGCGGCGAGCGGCGTCGTTCGCATCGCGATCCATAACGGGGACGTCGCTCAGCACAATGGTGTGGTGGCACAAAGCGATCTCGATGTAATCGCCGGTTGCTCGCGGCCCGCCGCATAAGGTATCGAAATCGAACCAGACGATACCATCGGCATAGCGTCGCGTCCCGATCTCGCGACCCTCGATTTCGATCGAGCCGCCCTCGGCACCGGGTTCGGGCGCGATATCGGCGAAGCGCTGCCCCAGCGCGTCGACGACCGCGTCGCGATGTGGCCAATAGTACACCTCGGCCTGCTCCAGAGCGCGCAGCCGATAATCGGTTTCACCGCTCAATTCGACCACTTCGAGGTGCTTTTCGAGCAAGCCGATGGCCGGCAGGAAACGATCGCGCTGCAGACCGTCACGGTACAGCTCGCTCGGCGCCTCGTTCGAGGTCGCAACGAGGCTGACCCCGTTTTTGAACAACTCCGCGAGCAGATTGCCGAGGATCATGGCATCAGTTATATCGCCGACGTGAAACTCGTCGAGACACAAAAGGCGCAACTCGGGAGCCCATCGGCGGGCAATCAATGCCAGTGGATCGGTTTCGTGCCGGAGTCGTTTCAGTTCGCCGTGTACCTTGCGCATGAAACTGTGAAAATGGATCCGCTGTTTTTGTTGGAGCGCCAAACAGTCGAAAAAGGTATCCACGATATAGGTTTTGCCGCGCCCGACACGACCCCACAGATACAAACCACGCACCGGTCCGGCGGGCTTTTTGTTGCCAGCGAACAATTTCGCAAGAATACCGGGAGCCGGCAGGGAAGCGGCCGCGGTGAGATCGCGATAAAGTCGCTCCACGTGGTCGACAGCGAGCGCCTGGGCATTGTCCGCAATAAGCTTCGAGGACTCGAGGTCTATTTCGTAGCGTTGTCGCGGACTCAGCCGCCCGTGCCGCCGGCGACTTCCCTGCATCGATTTGTCGTGGTGGTTGGATTCAGACATCCGTACACTATAAATGGGTCGAACAAGCTGGAAAGTGTCTCAGAAAACACTCGGCGTTGTAACGTCGGTCTGAGTGAAGCGATCGTGGTGGAGTAAGTATGGCGCAAATCGATCAAATCCAAATTAAATTCGTCGCGGTCGAAGATCGACTTTTATTACGTGTCTCGAGTAGCGGCGACCTCGAATTCCGATTTTGGATGACGCGTAGATTCGTTAAATTGATCTGGCCTGCATTAGGCAAGATGCTGAAAGAGACGCCGCGGATCCAAACCCAGGCGTCCGCGGACGCAAAAAGGGAACTGCTTGCTTTCGAACACGACAAGGCGGTCAACGATTCCGATTTCAAGACCCCGTATAAGGATACGCCGAGAACGCTGCCGCTTGGCGAACAACCTGTCGTGCTCGCGAAAATGCAGATGCGACGCAAGGAAGATGGTTCGACGATCATGTCTCTGGGCCCGGAAGAAGGCGCGGGAATCGACCTGGCGCTCAATGACGGTTTGCTGCACTCACTCGCGGAACTGATCAGCAATGGTGCGAGAATCGCCGAGTGGGAACTGTCGTCGCCGATCGAAACCGGCTCTGGTGTTTCGACGCCGGATGACGTGACGATGAACTGATGGGCGACCGAGGCGATCGCCGCACTAACGAATAGCGGACTCTGCGATGTTCATCGACCGCTCCGGAAAATTCATTTATTTGCTAGGCTCGCTACTCGTCCTGCTGATCGCGGGCGCCTTCGTGCAACACACCGACCTCGGCAATGTTATCTTCAACGTTATGCTCAGCGTGACGTTGCTGGCCAGCATCTACGCGATCAGCCAGGACAGGCGCTTCGTCGTCGTCGGGATCCTCATGGCGTCATTGACATTTCTATCCGCCTGGTTCGCGCAATTGTCTGCATCGACTATTCCAGCGTTGGCATCGGCATTTCTCGGCTTCATTTATTTCCTCTATGCAGCGATCGTTATCCTCGTACACATTTTCCGGTCAACAGTGATTACGGTCGACGAACTGCTCGCCTCCGTCAGTACCTACCTGCTTCTCGGGATCGGCGGCGGATTCGTTTTCCGATTTCTGGAATTGTTGAACCCCGGGGCTTTGGTAAGCACCTCCAGCGTTGCACCCGAAATATCTCCGGTCAGCCCGATGAGCGCCTACATCTACTACAGCTTCACCTGCCTCACGACGCTTGGTTTCGGCGATATCGTGCCGGCGACACCGGAAGCACGAGCGTTCTCTTATCTAGCGGCCGTGACCGGGCAGGTTTTTTTGACCGTTTTGATAGCACGATTCGTTGGATTGCATATAGTGCAAAGCGGCCGCCGCTGATGCGGATCCGAGTACCGCTCCAAATCCGCTGGAAGGTGTTGCTGTCGATGTTGGTCATCGGTATCTCGCCTTTGCTCATTTCGGCATGGCTCGATGTTCGCAGCTTGTCCGAACTCGGAACGCTGCTGGCACAGCAAAGCGGCCAAGCGCTGAGCGAGCAGACTCGTGGCAGTCTCGAGCAGATGGCGGATAACTATGCTCGACTGGTCGATCGCGAACGGCAGCTGATAGAGCTGCTCGTACGGATCCAGGCGACCGATGCTCAGAAGCTACTTAGCGGCGAGGTACCAGCCGACGGCGAGGTGCATTGGTCCGAGGCATTCGATCGCGGCAAAGAAGCACTCGAATTACTGATCGTTCCCGACAAATACCGGCAACCGAACGGTGCCGGCGTCTCGGTCCCGGCGCCGGTTTCGTTCAAGCACCAGGCATTTTATGCACCGGCACCGGTGGATCGTATCGAGCTGCTGCCCGATGCGCTACGCCTGTCACAGTTGACTGTGTTCTATAATGAGACGCGCCGCAACCACTCCAACATCGTTCACCGGCAATATGTCGCCCTGAATAGCGGGCTGATCGGAGTCTTTCCAGGGCACGGCGGGCACCCTGCCGATTTCGATCCGCGCGAACGGTCCTGGTACGCAGAACAGAACGCCGCAAAAGACTTCCGCTGGTCGAGCCCGCATATCGACGTTACCTCGCGACTGGCGATGATCAATGCGACCATGCCGATCATGAATACCGGCGGAAGCTTAGCCGGTGTAGCGGGGATCGATGTCCGCCTGACCAGTCTGTTGCATAGCCTCGAGTTGCCGCCACATTTGGGCACCGAGAGTGATGTCCTCGTTACTTTCCTCGGCGAAGGGACCGAGCCTGAAATCTTGATCGTAGCGGAAACGGCCGGCCGTGACGCCGGCGATAACTGGAGAGCGCTGCCAAGCGTGAAACGCCTCGTGCTGGGGACGGACCGCGCGCAGCGTACGATAAGGGATCGTATGCGCACCGGGCGCGGCGGTTATCTGCGTACCACCTACGCTGAACGCGACGTCTTCTGCGTGTACCGCCCATTCGGCGACAACCGCGGCTACCTCGTCTTTCTGGTACCGGCTGCAGCGGTCGTTGATCCCGCCGTCAAGGCAGCAGAATATGCGTTGGCCAGCACCAAACGGCAGGTTGCCACCGTCATGCCGTTAGCGATCGGAATCTTGGTTGTCGTCGCCGTCGTTTCCTTGATCAGCTCGAAAACGATCACAGAGCCGATTAACCGACTGGTGGAAGCAGCGAGCCGCGTGGGTAACGGCGATTTTGATGTGCGGGTCGACATCGATACCGGTGACGAACTGGAACGTCTCGGGGACGTTTTCAACAACATGGTTCCCGAACTCGAAGAACACACCCGCGTACGCGAAGCGCTAAGCCTCGCGAGCGAAGTGCAGCGACACCTGCTACCCGAAGACTGCCCCGAGATCGATGGCATCGACATTTCAGGTTTCAGCATCTATTGCGACCAAACCGGCGGCGATTACTATGACTTTCTCGACTTGAGCGGATCCGATTCGAGCAAGGTCGGCGTCGCTCTCGGCGACGTCTCGGGACACGGGATTGCCTCGGCGCTTTTGATGACCACGGTGCGCGCGCTGCTGCATGGGATCGCCGATGACGCGCGCGCGCCCGCCGAAATCTTGCAACATATCAATCAAAAACTAGCCGACGACGTTCACGCAGGTCAGTTCATGACGCTGTTTTTCCTCAATATCGATGTCGACACCCGACAGGTGCATTGGGCAAGTGCCGGCCACGATGCGGCGATCCGCTATAGTCCGGCAACGGATAGTTTTTCGATGCTGGAAGGTAACGACATTCCACTCGGTGTCGACCGCAATTGGCGCTATACGGTTTCGAACACCGAAGTATTGGGCCGAAATGACATCGTATTACTCGGGACCGACGGGATCTGGGAAACACGGAACGAAGCTGGTGAATTCTTCGGCAAGGAGCGTCTACGCGATCTGATAACAGAAAAGCAATACGATTCTGCCCAGTCGATTTGCGATCGCATCGTTCGTGCCTTACGGAATTTCCGCGGGGCTTCGCCGCAAACTGACGACGTCACCGCAGTCGTGTTTCGCCTCGGCGCATAGCCTGAATATTGCACGAGGACGGCGGATGATGGCGAAGTCCAAGCCCGGGCGGAGCTGAACGAGCCAGGGTCGCCGTAGCGAACAGGCGTGTCATAAAGTGGACCATCGTTCGAAACGACATTAACTTATGAAAAAGTCCTCGACTTCAACCGATTGGCACAAGCGCGCCGAGCGCCTCGTGGAATATCCGGGCTGACCACCATGCCGGTTGTCGCAGCCATCGCCATTGTCGGTGTACTCGCCGTGGTATTCGGTCCGCAGCTGTGGGCGCAGCGCATTTTGAAACAACATGCAAAACACCGCGGCGAAATCCCCGGCACGGGGGGCGAACTTGCCATTCATTTGATCGAAAACAGTAAACTCGAAGGGGTGACGGTCGAAAAGATCCCCCGAGGTGACCACTACGACCCGCTCGAAAAAGTCGTTCGCCTGAGCGAATCCGTTTACGACGGCAAATCGTTGACCGCCGTCGTCGTCGCCGCGCACGAGGTCGGGCACGCGATCCAGGACAAGTTTGATTACGCGCCGCTGAGGCTTCGCACCCGCCTCGTAATACTCGCCCGGATCAGCGAACGTATGGGCGCCATGATCCTCATCGCGTTACCGTTTATCACGATGCTCACGCGTATGCCCGCAACGGGCGCGCTGCTGTTTCTTGCCGGGCTGGCCGTTCTGTTGGTTCCGGTCGCCGTCCATCTCGTGACGCTGCCGGTCGAATTGGATGCCAGCTTCAGGCGCGCACTCCCGATCCTGGCGCTCGGTTACGTGCCTCGGGACGAATTGCCTGCGGCACGCCGGATCCTCACCGCCTGTGCTCTGACCTACGTTGCGGCCTCGCTATCGGCGTTGTTGAATTTCTGGCGCTGGATCTATTTCCTGCGTCGCTGATCGCTGCTGCATGACCAGTACTTCCGCCACCTGATGTGCAGGGATGCACAAATGCCGCGATGGCAGCACGCCAGAGAGCGGCCCTGTGGGTCACAAGCTCGGTATGACGGTGACGATGCACGGCCGGCCGCCCTCATTCCGAAACTGAAAGATCAACAGGCCCTAGAATAGTTCCAACTGCGGGGCGCGCCCAACCGGCGGAGTGAAGGCCGCGTTAACGAACTCGGGTGGTGATTGCTGCAGTCCACCTTCGCGGCAGGCACGGCGAAAACGCTGTGCCACAATCTCCGCAATCTGTCCCGTACCCTCAAATCGCCTACCAAACCGGGAATCGTTTTCACCGCCGCCCCGGATTTGCGGCCGGCGCGTCCCTTCGCGCGAGCGGGAAATGGCATCTCCGAGCCGGGACGCCTAGGCGGGTGGGATTCCGGCCGGCTTTGAAAACCGCAAGCGGGTGAGATTTGGAATCGCGCGGTCGCGTCAGATTGCAAAACAATGATGAACCGACTGTCAGTGTGACCGGATTCACGTTAACTTCAACTAGTTATCTACGAAGATTGTACTAGAATTGCAATAGTGCGCGACAACCTACGGAAAAGTAGCCGATCATGAACGAGCTTGAAGCCATTATCTTCGACGTGGATGGTACCTTGGCGGACACCGAGGACGTCCATCGCCAGGCATTCAACCGCGCGTTCAAAGAATTCGACTTGGACTGGAACTGGACCCCAAAACTCTACGAGGAACTACTCTCGATCTCCGGCGGCCGAGAACGGATCGCGTATTACGGCGCCGATTTGGCCGGGCATTTTCGGCAACCGGAGGAATTTGGACACTTCGTTCGCGACATGCACGAAGTCAAAACCCGCATCTATGCCGAAATAATAGACACCGGGAAAGTACCTCTGCGGCCCGGCGTCCAACGACTTCTGAACGAAGCCCGCGAAGCCGGCCTGGCCTTGGCGATTGCCACGAGTTCGACTTTTTCGAACCTCAAGACGCTGCTCGACCGCAACCTGCCGGAAAACTGGATGTCTTGGTTTTCCGCTATCGCGACGTGCGATACAGTCTCACAAAAAAAGCCTTCACCTGCCGTGTACCAATCAGTAATCGATATTCTCGGGGTCAACCCTGCGCGCGGCGTCGCGATAGAAGATACGACAAACGGTTGCTTGGCGGCGACCGGCGCTGGTCTCACAACGGTAATCACTACCCACTTCTTTACCCGACATCACCATTTTCCGCATGCCGCGTTGGTGGTGGATAGCCTCGGAGAACCGGATCTCCCATTCAGACTCATCGAAGGCGATGCCGGCGAACGCGACCTGGTGGACGTCGCGCTCCTCCGGAGCACCGCCGCCAAGCGCGACGAAGCTTTAGAAGCTCATGAAAACTGCGAGACGGACGGCCGCCTAGCGACCGCCTGACACGCTCCGGCCTGCCGCGGCCGACCAACGCCTAAAGTTGGGATCCTGAGCAAAAGCGGCCTCGCCGCCGTCGGTTCTACTAGACCGCTTCTATTTGATCACCATAAACGCGGCCTGGTTACCCCGCTGCACACCCAGTACAACCCGGCCCTTGGTGCGGTTCACGACTTTAAGGAACTCATCGAGGTTGCGGGTAGCGACACGGTTCACCGAGGTAATGATGTCGCCCTCGCGCAGACCGGCAGCCCACACTCGGGATCCGCTCTCGACCTCGTAGACCATGACGCCACGGATACGGCCGTATGCCGGCGACTTTTCCGGGACATCGCCAAAAGTTGCGCCCGCGAGACGTTCGTTGCGCAGATCCGCCGGTATGGCGGCAGTCTCGCGCTCGGCGACGGTCGCCGTCACGGTCTGCTCGCGGCCTTCTCGAACCAGCTGTAGTCTGACTTTCTCACCAACGCGTTTGAGCCCGACCTTGTTGCGCAAATCCGCCGCATTGTCGACCGGTTTACCGTTCACGCCGATCACTACATCGCCCGGCTGAAGTCCGGCTTTGGCGGCGGGTGAACCCTCGACGATATTCACCAGCACCGCACCTTTACGTGTCTTCATACCGAAAGCTTCGGCGAGATCCGGGTCGAGATCCTGCAACTGAGCGCCGAGAAAGCCGCGCCTGATCTCACCGTAGTCGACCAGTTGCTCGGTGACTTGGCGAACCATATTCACGGGGATCGCGAAACCAATCCCGATGTTGCCGCCCGATTGAGAATAGATCGCTGTATTGATTCCGACCAGTTCACCGCGCAGATTGACCAAAGCCCCGCCGGAATTGCCCGGATTGATCGAGGCGTCGGTCTGGATCAAATCCTCATACCCGGTGATTCCCAGACCGCTACGCGCGAGGGCGCTGATGATACCGGAAGTGACCGTTTGACCGAGGCCGAACGGATTACCGATCGCGACAACGTAGTCGCCTACGCGCAACCGTTCAGAATCGGCAAGCGGTACCGCCGTCAGCCGCTTTGCGGCGACTTTGACGACCGCCACGTCGGTATCAGGATCGGTACCGACGAGTTCCGCCTTCAGATTGCGGCCATCGCGCAGCTTTACCGTGATCTGATCGGCGTTGGCAATGACGTGATTGTTCGTCACAACCAAGCCACGTGACGCGTCGATGATGACCCCCGACCCCAAGCTCTGCGTTTTACGTTGACGCGGCTGGTCCGGAACATTGAAAAAACGCCGGAAGAACGGATCATTGAACAAAGGGTTACTGCGAATTTCGACGTGTCCCTGGGTCGCGATATTCACTACCGCCGGGGTTACCCGTTCGAGCATCGGGGCGAGACTCGGTAACGGTTGGCCGTCAACCGCCTGAGGTATCCCGGCTTGTGCCGCCGTTTCGCCGACGAGCACGCCGAGCACAATCAGATATAAAGGCCAATTCCTTACGCGCATTTGCGATTCCCCATTCATTATCAATAACGCCTCGGATTGCTTCCCGGCATGCCGGGAATACCCTTCTCGGCCGTCCGTTGCGGTCTTGCCGGCATTATACGGGCCACGCTTCGCGGGGGTTAAACGGCATCGTCTCCCGCATCCGTTCGAACAGCTCGCGCTTTTCCCTGCTGTCGACGGCTGGCATCCTGATCACCAACTCGACTATTTGGTCGCCGGCCGGTTCGCCGGGCAAGCCGCGTCCGGCGAGGCTCAACTTCTGGCCCGATTGTGCACCCGGCGCTATCGTCAGCGCGGTGTCGCCGCCGAGGGTCGGTACCGTAAGCGTGACGCCGAGTGCTGCTTCCCACGGTGCGATCGGCAGTAACAGAAGGATGTCGCGCCCCGCCACCCGGAAATAATCGTGCCGCGCGAACTCGACTTTTAGGTAGAGATCGCCGGAGGGCTCGCCGCCGTACCCCGCCATCCCCTGAGCGGCGAGACGAATGTGCTGCCCGGCCGCGACCCCCACTGGAAATTTAATTCTTAGTCGCCTTGCGGGGACGCCACTGCCGGCCAGATCGAGGTGCCGTTCGCGACCGAAATAGGAGTCTTCGAGGGTGATGACGGCTGCTACCGTTCGATCGCTGCCGCTCATCCGAAACCTATCGTGGCAAGGGCCGCCCGGTGCCTCGCCGTGCCCGAAAATGCTGTCAAAAAAGTCGTTGAAGCTGCCGGAGCCGCTCCCAAAACGCTCGAAATCTCGCGAGTTTCGGTTGCTGCGCCCGCCAGGCGGTATCTTGAATTCGTCGCTCGTGCTGCGGCTTGCGCCAAACAGGTCATAGGCCCGCCGGCGCTCGGCGTCTTTCAGCATCTCATAGGCCTCGTTGGCCTCCTTGAACCGTTCCTCGGCGTCGTCTTCCTGGCTGACATCCGGGTGATAGCGACGAGCGAGCTTACGGTAAGCCCGCCTGATCTCCTCGGTGCTCGCCTCGCGGTTGACGCCCAACACGTTGTAATAATTCTTGAAATCCATCCTAACCCATCGACCTAGCGGGGATCGCCTTGCTTTCGACGGCGTTCGAAACCGAATCCGGGGACAATCGGCCTGGGACGCCGCCACCGGCTCCTTGAGTACTTAATGTTGGGCCGATTCCCGTCCTTATCAAGGTACGAGTAGGCACCAAGCTGCTGAAACTATGCTCCCGCCCGACAAGGAAAACGGCCAAGGTTGGAATCCATGCCGCCGAGGTAAGGCTGTCGAAAATACGTTCCCGGGGTTCGGAAACACTCTCCGCACGCCCGGGAGTAAAGTACAACCTAGGAGTCTTCGTCCACGGTCGGCCGGCAGCGGGAATTCCGCTCAGAATTCAAGCGCCTAGACACCGGTTTACGTTGACAGCGATGCGGCCAGTCCGTACCATTGCGCCTCTTTTCCCAACCGCTTTTACCGGCATGACTACCTACACCGCATCCGCGAACACGATCCAACGCGACTGGTATGTTGTCGACGCCACCGACAAAGTGCTCGGTCGCCTCGCGACGGAGATCGCCAGTCGCCTGCGCGGCAAGCATAAGCCCGAATATACGCCCAATCTCGATACCGGTGATTACATCGTCGTCGTCAACGCTGAAAAGGTGTGCGTCACGGGCAACAAAAGGACGGACAAGATCTACTACCGGCACTCCGGTTACCCCGGCGGCTTAAAGCAAATCAATTTTGAGAAGCTTATGCAGAAAGCGCCGGAAGATGCGCTAAACAAAGCGGTGAAAGGCATGTTGCCGCGCGGACCGTTAGGCCGCGCGATGTTTCGCAAACTAAAGGTGTATGCGGGGCCCGAACATCGCCACGCTTCGCAACAACCTCTACCCCTCGATATCTAATACCCATGACAACAGAAATCTATAGCAGCATCGGCCGCCGCAAAAGTTCAGCAGCGCGCGTCTTCATGAAGCGCGGCAGCGGCAACATCGTCATTAACGGCCGTTCCTTGGATGATTACTTCGGCCGCGAAACAGCTCAGATGATCGTGCGCCAGCCGTTGGAAAGAGTAAATATGAGCACCGATTTCGACGTCAGCGCGACGGTTAAAGGCGGCGGGATTTCTGGGCAGGCAGGCGCCATCCGACACGGCATTACCCGCGCCCTCATCGATTATGATGAAACGCTGCGGCGACCCTTAAGAGTTGCTGGCTTCGTAACGCGCGACGCGCGCGAAGTCGAGCGCAAAAAGATAGGCCTGCACAAGGCGCGCAAGCGCCCGCAGTACAGCAAGCGCTAGCTTGTGCAATAAGCGCGGCACGGATGCCGCTCCACGCGAATAATATGGAGTAGTGGTTGGCTCTCTGCCGAACTCCTGAGTTCCGTTAAGTACAAGGAGGTACTTATGAAGACCCTGGATGGCATCAATATCTGGAATCGCTCTTGTGAATTGGCGATTCAAACCCACCGAACGGTAAGTAAATGCGACGATGCGGATTTCCGCGAACTCCCGACGAAAACCTCAGTCGCGGTAGCATCCAAAGTCGCCGAAGGATACGATCGCAATTCGCGCCGGCAATGCCGACAGTTTCTGCGCGATGCTAAGCGCGCGTGCGCGGAACTGCGAACTCACCTCTACATCGCGGCCGAGCTCGGCATCATCGATAATGGGCAGTCGGTCGATCTGATCGCGGAATCCTTGAAGATATCGACGATGCTTGAGAGTCTGATCCGAGAATATCGGAAAAAGGACAGCCCGGACCCTACGATAGAGTAGCCCTAAACCC
>PVBE012611290.1_pt1 | contig 49600 bp, 37 predicted proteins | sample 1631181 | NCBI WGS metagenome assembly PVBE01 (sample SAMN08397723, study PRJNA350692) | Marine metagenome, whole genome shotgun sequencing project. | isolation source: water | place: Pacific Ocean | collected 2012-04
AGCCGCTTGGAGGGAGTCAACAATAAGATCAAACTCATCAAGCGTAGAGCCTACGGCTACGGCGACTCAGAGTACTTCGGATTGAAGATCAAACAGGCGTTCCCAGGGAAGAAAACAACCAACTTTATTGGATGAGAACCTATTTTATGAAATATCCGGACAAACATGCTCACAAATGTATACGAATTATGCATGATTATAACATCTGTCTATAACAACCATTAGGATTTTAATCAGCCAGTTATTCACAAGTTATTAATATTGAACAGAGTCGCGTAATGAACAAATCCGCTCAACAGGCGTAGTACTGACCAGGAATAGCAAAGTTTTGACGCTCCGCTGCCGATAACTAGTTGTACGTGTTAGTCATATACGAGGTAAGCTATGCCTGTTGAAGTGAATCGAGACATCGTCAGCACAATCGCCTCAATGGGGCGTCCTCAGTTGGTAACTTTGCTCCGCAGGATGCGATGCGGATTCAACATTGACTTTTCGGACGATTACATCAACTCGATGGACCTCGATCGCCTGCGTCACGTGGCGCTGGCCGCCAGCATGCACGACAAGACCTTCGCGGCCTGAGGATTCTCAGTCGCTTAGTCCCACATCGGGTGCGTCTATGGCGCGCCGGCCTACTACGGCAATTTTCAGGCTGTCGGCCAACTGAAGCGTTGCGGGCTTATCAACTATCAGCGTTCGCCCGGCCTCGACCACCAGACAGATGCACTTGGCGTCTTTCAGGTTCCTGATCGTGCTGGGCCCTACGGTGGGCACGTCAAATCGCATGTCCTGTTTGGGACGGGCGACCTTTACCATTGTCCATCCGCCGACCCGGCACACTCTTCCGGCCCGTCGCACCATTGCATCTGTACCCTCCATCGCTTCTACGGCGATGATGTCGCGCTCCTTGACGGCAATGGATTGCCCGATATCAAGATCGGCGCTGGCCCGGGCGATGTCCCAGCCGAACTCGACATCGGCTTCAGCCGTTCGAGGAATAGGCGTCTTGGTCAGCAGGCCCTCGTCGGCAAGGTGTTCTGTGCAGTATTTTACGCTCGACACAAGTTCAATTCCTTCACTTCGCAGTTCATCGGCCACCGCAAGCAGGATCGCATTGTCCCGCTTGTCCTTTCGCAGCCGGAAGTACCAGATTCTCACCGCACGCAGGTCCGGGATATATCGTACCAAACGCAAAGGCGAATATATATGCTTCTTCGTGACCCCGCCGATCATCACCGTCTCATGCACGCCGTGTCGGCGCAGCGAGGATATCCACTTGCCCGGACGGGTGATCCCAGCCCAGACGAATTCGTCGGCCATGTCTTTCAGGCGCGGCGAGGCGTTGCCCGCCAGCCCCACCACTATCAGCGGTCGGCCCAGCTTCTTGACGCCCTGGGCGACCAGGAACGGAAGACGTCCCGAACCGGCGATCAGTCCTACGGGCTGGCGTTTATCGTATCTGCGGGCCATTAGCCCTCCCTCGCCATTCGCCCGTCGACCAGGTGCATTACACGGTCGGTTTGGGCGGCTATTCCCGAATCGTGAGTAACCATGAGAATCGTCTGGCCCTTCTCGTTGTAGCGATTCAGCAGTTTCATAATCTTCGCGCCGGTCTTTGAGTCGAGGTTGCCCGTCGGCTCGTCGGCCAGCAGGATATCAGGTTCGTTCATAAGCGCCCTTGCGATCGCCACCCGCTGTCTCTCGCCGCCGGACAGTTCGCGCGGGCGATGCTTGAGGCGATCTCCCAGCCCGACTTCCTCGAGCACGGCGGCGGCCTTTGCGCGGCGGTCCTTACGCCTGGAGAACCATCCAAGCAACGGAGAATCTATCATGGCCGGAAGCATCGCGTTGCCAAGAACGTCAAGTTCGGAAAACAGATGATAGAACTGGAATACAAATCCGATTTCGCGGCAGCGAATCCGATTGCGTGACCTGAACGACAGCTCTGAGACATCCTGGCCGGCCAGTGCGATATGCCCCTCATCGGCGCGATCCAGCAGGCCCACCAGATGCAGCAGCGTACTCTTGCCGCTGCCAGAGGCGCCCACGATCGACACGAACTCGCCTTGGGCGACGCTGCAGTCCACATCTCGCAGCACGTGCAGATCCTGGCGGCCAAGCTGATATGACTTGTGCACGCCCTTGACCAAAATAGCGGGAGACTTACTCATATCTGAGGGCCTCGACAGGCTGCATGCGAGCGGCTTTGACCGCCGGGATCAGAGCCCCGATCAACCCGGCCGCTATCGCCACGATAACTATATAGACCACCGTATGCAGTTGGACCTGATCGGGGAATCGATCGAACAGGAACCCCTCCTTGAACGGCGCAAAGCCAAACTCGATGGCCAACCAGTCGGCGATGCTGTTGATGTTGCGAACGAAACGCTCGCCCAACACCACGCCGATCGCCGCTCCCAGTATCGACAGCGCCGCCCCGTACATCAGGAACACGCCCGCCACTCCCATGCTGGACGCCCCGATAGCCTTGAGAACGCCGATATCGGCGGTCTTCTGCATAACTATCACGTAAAGAATCACGAAGATCAGGACCAACGCCACGATCGAAATAACGCCCAGGACGACTATCATCATGATCCGCTGACCCTCTACGGTGCTGAGCAGTTCACGCTGGCGCTGGCGCCATGTTTCGACTGTTACATTTGTCATCGCGGCGCCCGGATAATGCTCGCGGAAACCAAGCCACGACCGCTGGATTCTGTCGCTGATATCCCGCAGTTCCTCTTCGGTGGGCTGTTCCTTTTTGACTTTGAAAATAACCTGGCTGCACCTGGGCGGCGAGACGACCTTTTTCGGATCGTCCATGGAGTACTCAGCCTCCATGTGGTTGAGTTTCTGCAGCGTTTTGAACGGCACGTACACGAACGCCGAATCGATCGGGGGCACGCCGGAGCGGCTGTCATCTATGACCGACAGGTTCCTTATCTCCGGCGACAGCTCGCTCACGTCCAGGCTTCGCCGGCCCAGCGGAAACACGTACAGGATCACCTTCTGCCCGGGCGTCCAGAGTCGCACCACATCGCCGGTGTTGGTGCGATAACTCAGGGCCTCTATGCCCAGGCCCAATATGATTCTGTCTTCGGGTCCCTCGTATGAAGCCCGTTCGTAATACGCGACCCGGCGCTGCAGATCATCGAGTTTTCGGACCGCGCCGTCCATCACGACAAGCCGCGACTCCAATTCGGCGATCTTGTCGGCCGGCACCCCTTCAGCCTTGCCCTTGGCAAGCGCCTCGCGGGCGGCGTCCACGTCTTCGGGCCCGACCCCTTCAGCCAGCGCCTTTTCAAGCGCCTCCCGCAGAATCACCAATTCGGCGCGGTTCTTCTCAACGTTCCGCAGGTTCTCCATCGCCTCGCTCTGGTGGGTCAGGGCGCCGCCGATCCGCCTGATTTCGTAAGCCTGTTCGCGCGGTCTTTCGGGGCCCTCGAATTTCCTGCTTTCCAGGCCGGCCCTGATGTCGCTGGTCCGCTCGTGCTCAGCCGTCGCGGTCTCGATCAACTGCTTTACCGGCGGGTCCCAGGTAAGCGGCCCGGACCGCTGGGCGAAAAGGCCCTCTTCGAAGTTCGAAACTTCGGCGTGTTCGGGCAGTCTGACTCCGGCGATCTGGACCGGGTTCCTGTAGTGCTCCTGCCCGGAGATCCGGAGCATACCGTAGCTGAGAATATACGGAGCCGCAGCGTGAACTTCGGGCACGTCTTTTCGCACATGGGCGATAAATTCATCGTAATACGCCACGCCGTGCTGATCGTTGGCGCTCATAACGACATCGCCGAACAACCCCTTAGCCGCCTTCTCTATCTCATTGATAAACCCGGTGAACAGGCTTATGACGACCACCATCATGAATACGCAAACAAGCACGCCGATCACTGCAAAGTAAGCGATCGCGCGGCTCTTTAGGTATCGAAGGCAGAGAAAAAGTTTGTACATAAGGTCCCGTCAGCCGGTAGTCGGCGCCGTGGCGGTAGCCGTTATCCCCTCTCGCTTCTAAGCAGAGGGAACAGGATTACGTCTCTGATGCTGTGCGAATCGGTAAGCAGCATCGCGACTCGGTCTATTCCGACGCCCAACCCGCCGGCCGGAGGCATCCCGTGGCGGAGTGCGTCGATGAAATCTTCGTCCATAACCCGCATGGTCTCGTCTTCTTCGCCCTGGAGCTGCTCGCGGAAGTTTGCGTCCTGTATTTCCGAATCGTTCAACTCGGTATAGGCGTTGGCGATCTCCATACGCGATATATACATCTCGAATCGCAGTGCGATAGTCGGGTCGTCGGCCTTGCGGCGCGTAAGCGGGCAGAGATCGGCCGGGTAGTCCTTCACGAACGTCGGCTGGACCAGATGCGATTCTACGGTCTCTTCGAACAGCTCGTTTATAACGAACGCGTCGGCCATTTTCGCCTCTTGGATACCGTGCTTGCGAGCCATGTCGCGGACCGCTTCGATGTTGTTCATATCGACCGCCGCGTGCTCCTTGAGCAGGTCGGCGTAAGTCGACCGGCGCCACGGTCGTGCGTAGTTGATCAGTTGGCGTCCGAACGGGAGGACAAGCTCGCCGGCTTCGCACTGGGCGGCCGCTTTGAAAAGCGGCGTCTCGGGCGCCTCGGCCAGTCGTTTTTCGTAGCCGGCGATCGCCTCGTCGTATGCGGCCTGTTTTTCTTCGTCTGTGCGGGGATCACGCTTGTTTTTCAGTATCCGTTCCGCGTCAACCTTGGCCTGATCGATTGCGGCGGATGCCTTGTCGCGGGCGGCGATCAGGTGCGGAACCATCTTTTCGGCGGCGCCGGATATCAACTCTTCGGTGATATCCATCATCACTTCGTAGTCGGCGTAGGCCTGGTAGAGCTCCATCATGGTGAACTCTGGATTGTGAGATGTGTCGATGCCTTCGTTGCGGAAGTTCCGGTTAATCTCGAAGACTTTCTCCATCCCGCCGACCAGCAAACGCTTGAGGTACAGTTCGGGGCTGACCCGCATGAACAGTTTCTGATCGAGCGTATTGTGGTGTGTGATGAACGGTCGAGCGGCCGCCCCGCCGCAAATAGACTGCATCATGGGAGTCTCGACCTCCATGAAGCCCTTATCCTTCAGCGTGGTGCGGAAGTGATCGATAATCTCGATCCGCCGTTCAGCGGTCGCCATGGATTCGGGGTTGGACATGAGGTCCAGGTATCGCTGGCGGTAGCGTGTTTCAGTATCGGTAAGCTTGTGGAACTTCTCGGGCATCGGGTTCAGGCTCTTGCACAGCAGCGTAAGTTTGTCGCCCCATATCGTTATCTCGCCGGTTCGCGTGCGTTTGAGCGGCCCTGACACGGCGACAATGTCGCCCAGGTCCAGCAGGCTGGCCAGCTCCCAAGTCTCTTCGTCCAGGTCCTTTTTGCTCAGGGCGATCTGCATCTGCCCGCTCTGGTCGCGTATGTGTGCGAAGATCAGCTTACCCATGTTGCGGAACAGGATGATACGACCGGCGGCGTCTGCGGTCTGATCTTCCTGGTCGTCAACGAACCGCCCGAGCACCGATTCAACCGCCTCGGCGGTATCGTATCGCCGACCGTACGGGTCGATACCAAGGGCTTTGATCTTTTCCAGTTTCGCGTGTCTGTCTGCCTGTACTTTTTCGAGCATCGTTTTTGATTCGTCTGCAGTTAGCGTTTATGAAGGCCCCATGGGGCTGAATCGGGAAGAATTCGGGGCTCACATCTTCGTCGCAACCACCTGTCAAGTCAAGTGCTGTGCCGAATGAATGCAGGTCTATCGTATCTAAATCTCCGCACGCCGGGCCAGCCCTTACGCAAATAGCGTTTCAATTGAAACGAGAATCTTCCCGGGCATGTCCCGTTTGCCGGCTGGCGACCTTGCAGAACCGCCGCCCCTGCGCCCGATTCAGTTTGCTCAACGCACCGCATCGGATACAATGACCGCTTGCGACGCCAGGACAGTTACAGAAAGTGAGTTGAAAATGCAGATATCCCACCCGAGACCCAGACGGTTCGGACACGCCGCCATCACCGTATCGCTTACCCTCGTCCTTTGGTGCGGATACGCGACGGGCAAGCCCCCCGCCGCCGAGACCCTGGGCGTAACCGGCGGCCTGGTGGTGCATATCGGGTGCGGCGACGGCAAGTTGACCGCCGCGCTGCGAGCCAACGAAAACATGGTCGTCCAGGGTCTCGACACCGATGCGAATAACGTTCGTGCGGCCAGGAAGCACATCGCCTCTGTCGGGATGTACGGTAAAGTGTCTGCCTTCAAGTTCGACGGCAAGAATCTGCCGTATATCGAGAACTTCGCAAACCTGATCGTCTGCGACGATCTCGGCGGCGTGGCGATGACCGAAGTTATGCGTGTCCTGGCGCCCGGCGGCGTGGCGCAGATCAAGATCGAGGGGCGATGGAGAAGGACCGTAAAGCCCCGCCCGAAGAAACTCGACGACTGGACCCACTACCTTCACTCACCGGACAACAACGCCGTTTCGCAAGACACAGTCGTAGGCCCTCCCAAACGGATCCAATGGACCGCCCCGCCGCTATGGGCCAGGAGCCACGAGGTCAGCGCCAGCATCCAGGGCGTTGTATCATCGGCCGGACGCCTGTTCTACGTGCGCGACGAAGGGCCGATCGGTATGGTCGACGAGCGGTTTGGCTCAAACTGGTCGCTGGTTGCACGCGACGCTTTTAACGGAATTATGCTCTGGAAGCGGGACATTGGCAACTGGACGGCGCAAGGTAAATACTGGCTGCAAACCTCCGTTACGCCGAACCGACGGATAGTAGCCGACACCGACCGCATTTACGCAGCACTGGGCTCAGGGCGACCGATCACCGTGTTCGACGCCGCCAGCGGGCGCACACTGGCTACGTACAAGGGCGTCGAGTCGGCTCGTGAACTCGTATGCCACAATGGGATTCTTCTGGTCGCAACGGGTAAGGTACGCGCAGCTCGACAGAGAGGCAAAGCAACGGTTTCGCAGGGAGGCGTCACCGCCATCAACACCTCCACAGGCAAACAGTTGTGGCGTGTGGAGGGAAAGATCAGACCGCTGACCCTTGCCGCCCGTAACGATGCTGTCCTGTTCATGGACGGCGCCGAAGTCGTGTGCGTCGATCTGAAGACCGGCTCGGGGCGATGGCGCGCCAAGTCCAACCCGGGGAGCCTCGTTTCACACTCAAAGGCGGTCCTGGTCCTCCACGCCATGGGCATAACGGCGCACAGTCCCAAAGACGGCGGCGTGATGTGGCGCAGCAAGCAGAAAGCAAAAGGCTTTGTCGGACCGGCCGAACTGTTCGTGATAGACGGTCTGGCCTGGCCGGGCGGGCTGGGCGTGGGGCTCGACGTGTTGACAGGCGAGGTCAAACGCAGGATCGCCATCGGGTCGTCTCCGGGGCACCATCACCGCTGCCACCAGAGAAAAGCGACCGTAAACTACCTGCTGAACTCGAAAAGAGGCGTGGAGTTTTTCGACGTGCGCGACAAGCAGCAGCCCGTGTTGCACGACTGGGTGCGCGGCAACTGTCGGCTGGGCCTGATTCCGGCCAACGGACTGCTCTACATGCCGTCGCACGCCTGTTTCTGCTATCCGGGCGTTCAACTCAAGGGATTCAACGCACTGGCCCCGGCAGGCGAGTCCAATACCGATGCTCCAATCTCAAAAACCCCGCGCCTCCAGAAGGGCCCGGCGATGGGGCTCGATTCGAAATCGACGGTCACCAATAGGCAATCGGACTGGCCGACATACCGCCATGACCCGGCGCGCAGCGGACGGGCCTCGTGCAAACTATCGACAAACCTAACCCAGAGCTGGAAGATCAAGCTTGTCGGCGCAGGCAGGCTGACCCCGCCGGTGATCGCCGGCGGAGTTGTGTACGTCGCAAGCGTCGACACCCACAAGGTGCATGCTTTCAAGGCCGCCGACGGATCGCGTTTATGGAGCTTCACCGCCAGCTCGCGGATTGATTCGCCACCGACAATCGCCCCCATGCCTGGCGGCAAGGCCGGCGGGCTCTGTGTCTTCGGGTGCCGTGACGGATACGTATACTGCCTCAGATCGTCCGACGGCGAGCTGGTCTGGCGTTTTCGCGCGGCGCCGGCCGACCGCAGGCTCGGGGCGTACGGGCAGATCGAATCGGTCTGGCCGGTTCACGGCAGCGTGCTGGTGCAAAACTCTATGGTCTACACAGCCGCCGGCAGATCGTCCTTCGTCGACGGGGGCATAGCTCTCTACGCCCTGGATCTGGCGACCGGTGAGATACGTCACCAGAAACGCCTGTACGACAAACCGATGACCGTGGAACAGGGCGCCGGCTCGGGCCCGATGGACATGCTCCAGGGCGCGCGGACAGATATCATGGTCTCCGACGGCGATAGCATCTACATGTCCAGAGTCCAGTTTGACGACAAGCTTGCGGTCAGTCCCAGCGATTCGCTTAACAGGCAAGGCAGACGCAAGACAGGCCTGCATCTCAGCGCGACTTCCGGATTCCTCGACGATACGTACTTCAACCGCTCATTCTGGATGTATGCGCGTGTGTGGCCCGGATACTCCCTGGCCACATCAGCACCCAAGAGCGGCCAGATTCTAACGTTCGACGACCAGACGACCTACAGTGTGAAGATGTTCGACCGCCGCGGACCAGGCAACCACTTCCGCAGCGGATACTTCAAGTCGGGGTCCGGATATCTGCTCTGTGCGGATGACAACTCCAACGAGCCCCAGCAGTCGGCCAGAGTCAAGGGTGCCGAGGGCGAGCGGCCGGACCAGATTCGACAGAAGCCCGCCAAATGGACGAAGCGCGTACCGATGCGAATCCGGGCGATGGTTCTGGCCGACCAAACGCTGCTCGTGGCCGGTCCGCCTGACGTGATTCCGGTTGACGATCCGCTGGCGGCCCTGGAGGGACGCAAGGGCGCGGCGCTGTGGGCGGTATCGGCGCGGGACGGAAAAACGCTGAAAGAGTGCAAACTTGATCATCCGCCGGTATTTGACGGGATGGCAGCCGCCGAAGGCGCCCTGTTCATAGTGTTGAAAAACGGACAAGTCGTATGCTTTAAATGATAATGCACTGAATGCCGCCTAAGGTCTTTGGGCATATCGATTGTGCGTATACGAAAGCCCCGCCGCGCACCGCGCTCCAGCGGGGAAAACTTACCTTGTCTGGGCCTTTGCGGTCCATTATCATGTTTGAGCCGGTTCGCGAAGGTCGCGAGCCGGTGATTATTTGGACAACCCCGCCAAAAGGAAGAACCGTCATGCGATCCCTTTTTCAGAAGAAACGTTCAGCTCTAAGTATGGCCCTTGTTGTTTTCTCCGCAGTTTTTTGCCTTTTCCTGGCCTCAACCGTCTCCGCCGCGCCCCGCAAGGCCAAACCCAAACCTAAACCCATACCGGACCTGCCGCAGACCACAGTTCGTTTCGAGTGGATACGCCACGAACACCAGAAGCCCAAAGAAAAGTCACCTCGCCCCAGAACCAAGCAGAACAATCCGTTCCGCAACAACTTCGACTCGTTGCGTCTGGCGATTGAAGACCTTGGCAAGACGTTCGGCGATAAATACCCCAACGGCAAGAAGTATCTCGCCCAGTTGGCCAAACTGGAAAAGGCGGTCAAGGAGACAGACGCGCCGCTGGCTCCGCTGGCCAATGAGTTTGATAAACTGTTCAAAGAGGCGTTGCTGGCCAATCCGCTGATCGACTTCGACAAGCTGCTCTTCGTGGATTCCTCCAACGCGATGACTCCGCGGAACTGGTTGAGCCTGGACTCTGTCCGTGGAACGGCGAGCAAGGGAGGCATTGCCCTGAAGATGCTGTCGCCTGTGGCGCCAGACGGGAAGGTGACAACGGTTTTCACGCCGCCTGAAAACCGCAGCCTTATCGCCATTGACCTGCACTGGGACGCCAAAAAACTGCTCTACACCGCCACCGGGCTGAAAAGTCGCGGCCACCAGCTTTTCGAGGTGGACCTGCCGGTGAAAATCGACCCGAAGACCAAGGCTCCAATCGTGCGAGAGATTGAAACCATCAAGTACCAGGACGTAAGCAACTACGACGCATGCTACTGCCCCGACGACTCGATCATCTTCGTGAGCACCGCCACGATGAACGGCGTGCCCTGCATTCGCGGCGGATCGCCGATCGGCAACCTTTACCGAAGGAAGACCGACGGTACGATCGAGCGTCTGACAAACGACCAGGACCACGACTGGCACCCGACGATGCTGGCCAACGGCCGTGTCATGTATCTGCGTTGGGACTACACCGACGCTCCGCACGCCTTCAACCGTATCATGTTCTCGATGAACCCCGACGGAACCGGGCAGGCCGCCATGTACGGAAGCAACTCGTACTGGCCCAACTGCATGTTCTACCCAAAGGCCATCCCGGGCAGCTCCACCAAGTTCGTCGGATCGGTGGTGGGGCACCACTCCGGAACGATCGGCGGGATGTTCTTGTTCGACGCAGCCAAGGGCACCTTCGAGGCCGACGGCGTCGTCCAGCAGATCCCCGGATACAAGAAGCCCATCTTCGCCAGAATCGCCGACGGGCTGGGATATCGCGACCCGAAGGTGACCTCGACCCACCCGCTGTCGGACAAGTATTTTCTGGCCGCCTGCTGGCCCGGATCGAACTGGAATGGGAAGACCCAGGGCATCTACCTGATGGACGCGTTCGACAACGGGCTGGAGCTTTGCAGTATCGAAGGGCGGGTTCTGCTGGAGCCCACGCCCTGGAAGAAACGCACGCGCCCGCCGGTTATCCCCGACAAGACCGACCCGAAAGCGACCACCGGAACGGTTGTGCTCAACAACGTGTACCTCGGAAGAGGAACCGTCGGCGTGCCCAAGGGCACGATCAAGAGCCTGCGGGTTTACTCGTACAACTACGCGATGCGCCGCATGGGCGGGCAGAGCGACCGGGTCGGAATGGACGGGCCCTGGGACGTTCGCACGATTATCGGAACGGTGCCCGTAGAAGACGACGGAAGCGCCAACTTCACCGTGCCGGCGATGACGCCGATCGCTATCCAACCGCTGGACGCCGAAGGCAAGGCCGTCCAGCTCATGCGAAGCTGGTTCACCTGCCGACCCGGCGAGGTGCTCTCGTGCATCGGTTGTCATGAAGATCCCAACACCGTGCCCGAACCGAAAATCGTAAAAGCCGCAAAACGCAAACCGTCGACGATTACACAATGGTACGGTCCTATGCGGGGCTTCAGCTTCAATCGCGAAGTCCAGCCCGTGCTCGACAAGTACTGCATCGGCTGCCACAACGCCAAGACCGACCGCAAAGCGTTCGACGGGCGGAAGATCGCCAACCTGACGTTGCGGCCGGACATTGTCGTCCGCGGAAATGGAGCGTTCAAGAAGTTCAAGATTGCCCAGATGACTCTGGCCCAGCAGATCGATTCGCCCATCCTGTACAAAGACCATATCACCAAGCCCAAGGGCGGCGGATACGGCGGAATGCATTTCGCACCGGCTTATCTGGAACTCTTCCGGTTCGCCAGAAGCGCCACGCTGGAAAGCGACCTGCACCTGCTGACCCCCTACGACTACCACGCCGACCAGACCAAGTTGGTCCAGATGCTCAAGAAAGGCCACCACGGCGTGCGCCTGAACAAGGAAGCCTGGGACAGAATCGTCACCTGGATCGACCTGAACACTCCGGCGCACGGAAGTTGGAAAGAGATCGCCAATCCCGAATACCCCAAGAACTACGGAAAGCAGCGAGCCGAACTGATGAAGAAGTACGGAGGGATCGACTTCGACGCCGAAACCGCCACGGTACTGCCCGCCGAAGGAACGCCCCGCGTTAAAGTACCGGCGGTGAAACCGATGAAAGTTTCGCGGCCGGCGTCGATTCGGGCAAACTTCCCCGCCAAAGCCGACGCAAAATCACTGGCCGACGCCAAAGACCCCGCCTCGGGAAAACTGCGAGAACTGACGATTGACCTGTCGAAAGACAAGGCGGTTCTCGAAGCCAAGTACGCCAAAATAAAAGACCCTCGCAAACGATCGAGAGTGAATCCCGCGACACTGAAAATGACGTTCGTCCGCATTCCCGCCGGTTCGTATGTGACGGGCGATGCCGGCGGATCAGAAGACGAAATGATCGAACAGAAGGTCATCGTCGACAAACCGTTCTGGATCGCCTCAAAAGAGACCACCAACGAACTGTTCAACCTGTTCGACCCGACCCACGATTCCCGCCTCGACAGCAACGAAAGGCTGCACTTCGGCGACGGGATAGTGCGAGGTTTCCCGCTCAACCGTCCGCTCCAGCCGGTGGTCCGCATCTCGCAGACCCAGGCGATGGCGTTCTGCAAATGGTTGTCGCAGAAGACCGGCAAGAACTGCACCCTGCCCAGCGAAGCCCAGTGGGAGTGGGCCGCCCTGTTCGGGAAGTGCGACGAAAAAGGCTACGCCGGCAAGGACTTCAGCAAGCTGGCCAACCTGGCCGACAAGTCGTATCTCATGAAATACGCCAGCAGCGAGATGCCGATGTGGCGGCCTTGCATTCTGGCTTCCGAGGACGGATTCAGAGTTTCAGCGGATGTGGGGAAATACTCCCCCAACGCCGCCGGCGTATACGACCAGATCGGAAACGTCGCCGAATGGACGACCACGGCCTGGAAGGAGCCCAGTGGCGCGGCCGCCGTGCCGCAGCTTGTCGCCAAGGGCGGCGGTTGGCGAGATAGACCCAAAACTGCCACCCCGTTGTCGAAAATGCCCGCAGTCGCCGGGATGAAGTTTGTGGACGTCGGCTTCCGCGTGATTATCGAGGATTAAGCGAACAGACGTAATTCGCCTGTGCGCCGAGGGGGCGGTTTCGACCCGCCCCTCGGCGGCTGGCGAACTGCTATACGAATATGGCCCGCCAACGGTCAAGCCTGGCTTCGATCGCCGAAGCCTTCAGGCCGAACACCTTGACCAGATACCTGCGACCTTTACGGTACGCCCGCTTGGTCAGCCGTCTCTGATCTGCGAATCGCGTCTGCAGAGTCAACATCGCCAACACGCTGCTTGTCACGCATTTCAGCTCGTCATAGCGTGTGTCTGATCCAAGCATGTCCCGGATCTCTTCTACAATCTGGCGAATATCGGCCGGATCGCCAAACCTCTCGTAGCTGAAGCTTCCATCTGCGTTCTGGCTGGCGAGGATATCGTGCAGCTCCTGGTCGGTCTGAGACATTACTGTTTCATCTAATTCAAGCGCCGACGCCGGGCCGGCGCAAAGACAAAGGCTCTCGGCTCTGAGATCCCTGCGCGAGCGTCTCTTGACTCCACCGCCAACCCTTAGAGAACGCTTTCGCATAGGTCCGCCAAAGCTGGCGGCGACACTCAAACCGCCCCACCCGGCGGCGAGCATTACCGGCACGCGCCTGGTCGCCGGGGCGCCTTTGGCCCGATCTTCCAAAGTTCTATGCTCGATGGCGATAAAAGTAGTCCGCCCGCAGAGAACACCGTAACGCTTTGACAGTTCGATCTGCTCTGGCCCCATATCCATGCTCTGAATTCGCCGCCGGGCCCACATGAGCCCGAGCGAACCTTCTTCACCAACACCGGCGGGAACCGGAATCGACCACTCTTTGGGCCCCACAGGCGTTTGGCACCGCAACACCACACGATCGGGGATCGAACTTACGACTCTTGCCAGCACAGTCAGGGCGTCACCGTCGAAAACCGGCGGTATCTCGTCAGCCGCCTGCTCCACACGCGCCCGGCCCCAGTCGATCCTGACGTCGCTGACCATGGGTGAGGCCATGCGGCTGAACGTGCGAAGCACTTTTGTCTCGATGCGTTCGTTCAGAGAGATAAACTCAGCCGCCCCACCCGTAGCCCTGGCCAGACCGCGTACAAGATGATCGCTGCAGGCCGGACCAATTCCAAACGCGAAGATGCGGTTATTGTCGCGATGCTTGCGGGCAAGCGAAATCGTCGCGGCCTCGTTGGAAATCTGGCCGTCAGTGAGGAGTATTATCTGGCGAATCGTTCCGGTTGGCGGAGCCTGACCAAGAATCGCCGACAGCGGCGCCATCAGCTTCGTTCCGCCCAGGTCGGCGTTGATCCTCTTGACGTATTTCAGCGCCTGGGTCAGGCTGCGGGCCGAATAGAGAATCGGTTCAGGGCTCATCAACTCAAAACGGGACCCGAAGCAGCATATATTAAACGTGTCGCCTTCGTTAAGGCTTCGCAGACACAGGCCAAGTGCGTTTCTGGCCTGGGCTATCGATTCGCCGCCCATCGAACCGGAGCAATCGACCACGAACACCACATCGCTCCTTACCGGTTCATCATACTCGTCGACTTCAAACTCAGGAACGAACGTAACCGCCGCAAATGTCTCGCCGTCGGGGCGCCTGTCGACCTGGACCTGCGGCTGGGCGTCTTTCTCCAGGTTTATCTCCAGGACAATGTCACGGTCCATTTCGGTCAGCCCGCCGGCCAGCGTCACCAGGCGACCGCCGTCAAGATCGTTATTGTCGACAATCGCGTGGCTGGGCGACGATATTGACCCGACGGGCTGGCCGAGAGCAACTTTCACCTCCATCGCCAGCCCGTACGGAACGTGCAGGTGATGAGGCGGATTAATCGCATCGCCGTCAACCGCGGCCTCGATCGGGTCCATTCCGCTGTCGGTCACATAGCGCGGCGCGACGGTGGTCGGGAACGCCAGCCTTATCGCTCCGTCGACAATCTCGAGCCGGCTGAGATAGGTCAGGCGAATCGTCACGCTCTGGGACGGCTTGAGGCTTCCGACGCGAATCGTGAACACATCGGGGCGATCCTGCTCCATCATGAAGGCGCCGTTTCCGTCGCTAACGGCCTCGGTGTACTGGTCGATGGCGGTCTCGGCTTCCTCGACCCTGCCTGTCAGCACGCGGTCGTCAGTGACGACCTCGAACCCGCAGACTGCGGCGTCTTCGGGCAGCGGGAACGTGTAGATCGCTTCAATGGGGCGCTTCTCGAGGTTAACGAACGTCTGCTCGACGGTTGTTTTCTGGCTCATCCCGATGAGGTGAGACCGGAGCCTTACCCCACGCAGTGCGATCCTGCCTCTACCCGATGCTGTCTTGAGTTCCATCATATCTCTTTCCTTTCACTCGTTTCGATTGCGTCGTCCGTATCAGAACAGAGGATCGAACGTATCGCCCCTTGAATCGCCAGCAGATCCTCAACGCTGGGGTTGTATTTCGTTGCGTCCAGGTGCAGCTCGAGCCCTTCGGCAAGCTGCACCCTAGTCCAGAGTCCGGTCGCCATTGCGGCGCGGACTTTTCTGTTTCGCGGTTGCTTCGGGAGTTCGGGCGGCTCCTGGCCGGCGAGAATCCGCTTTATCGCCGACAGCGAGTGCCCGGCGGCCTGTAGCCCGTGAATACGAGCCACCGCATCAACGTGCTCCTGGGCGTACGCACTGCCCCGCCCGTACCCATACGGACTGGGCAACAAACCCTGCTGCACGTAGTATCGAATAGTGCGCCGACTCAGGTTGGTCGTGTCGGCAAGCTGGCCAATAGTCATTCGCGTAGGTTTCATAATGTTTAGTACATGACAGCAACTGTCACGTTTCTACTGTTTTCTATCTTTTTTTGATCCAGGCCCCTCGTCCGATAGCGTATTTGGAAACATAACTGCTTTTGTATGCAGCATTACACACCGCTTAAAAAAAGTTCTTTGCGGAGCGTTCGGATGGTCGATAATTCTGCGCTGCAGGCCAATAGCGTTTGGAACAGTGCACAGGTCGAATAATCATCTTTCCCGAACTTCCTCGGGCGGGTAGAATCTCTGGACAAATTTTGACTTTGAGAGACAAGGAATAATCATGCTTAAAAAATCACTGTTCTGTGCGTGTTCGTACATCGCTGTTGCTGTTCTCGTAGGTCAGGCTGCGGTCAATCAGAAGACCCCCGCCGCTAAACCGGCTGAAGCGCTGATCAAAGGCCAATTGCGTCATACTGTAATCGCCGCTGACGGGCATCGCGGTAAGGTCTTGAAGATTTCGCCCGAGGGTAAGATCGTATGGGAGTTCAAGGCTCCGCGGTGTCATGACGCGTGGCTGCTGGAAAACGGTAATGTGCTGGCGACGTACGGCGGGCGCGGCGTGGGCGGAGCCATGGAGATCAGCCCGGACAATAAGATCGTCTGGAAGTATGAGGTCAAGGGCGAAGTTCAGACCGCCCAGCGGCTGGCGGACGGGAACACGTTGATGGGCGACCCGACCCGCGGACGCCTGATCGAGATCAGCAAAGAAGGCAAAATCGTCAAAGAAGTGAAGCTCAAGTACAAAAGAGGCGGACACGCCCTGATGCGTCACGCCCGCAAGCTTAAGTGCGGTAATTATTTGGTAGCACACCATCATAATAAAGTGATCTGTGAATACGCACCGGACGGCAAGGTTGTTATGGAGATCAAAACTGAGGCCCCTGCGTTTGCGGCTGTCCGGCTTGCCAATGGAAACACGATGTGCAGCGAGTGGTTCCGGATCAAAGAGGTCGACCCCAAAGGCAAGATTGTCTGGTCAATGACCAAGAAGGAGATCGTCGAGCAACTGGTCCCCGGCGGTAAGGAAGTCGAAAAAGGCGACGCACTCATGACGGGTATACAAGTACTGAGCAACGGGAACATCGTGATCGCCAATTACTTCGGCCACGGTAAAGGTTCCCGCGGCGCGGTGCTGTTTGAAGTTACTCGCGACAAGAAGGTTGTGTGGCAGTACACCAACAAGAAGGACACCGGCGGAGTCATGGGCGTTCACATAGTAGACGCCAAGAAACCGCACATTAGATAGCACCAATCGCGCGGCCCGCCTGGTTCGTGGCCCGGCCATATGAGCAGACACAAGCGACAGTCCTCAAGTCGGTCAGCCCCCCACCGCAGACGGTATACGCGCCGCCGTGCAGCGGGATATTTCGCCGGTTTGCTGATCCTTGCGGGACTGATTCTAGCCGACTACGCCGGCGTTTTCGGAACGGACCAGGCGCGCAGGAGCAAACCGAGATGGACCGACGCCAAGGCGCGCCGGGCCATGAAGGCCTCGGACATTCGGACGTACCACAACAAAGCTTTCAAAGTAACTCACGTGGTCGACGGCGACACTCTTGACGTGAACGTCGACGACGAGCTGACGGGCAAGGAGGTCACTCGGATCCGCCTGTGGGGAGTTGACACACCCGAAACGGTCAAACCCAACACGCCCAAACAGCACTTCGGCGCCCAAGCCACCCGATTCACCAAAGATTTCTGCGGCGGCCGGACCGTTCGATTGGAACTGTTCAAAGGCGGTGATACACGTGGCAAGTACGGTCGGCTGCTGGCGTACGTTCATCGCGAATCGAACGATGGGTCCGGCGCCTGCCTGAACGCGGAATTGATCGGACAAGGTTACGGATACAGCGACCCGCGATACGCCCACCCCCGCAGCGACGAGTTCCGCCAACTGCAGCGCCGGGCTCGCGAAAACCGCGTGGGACTATGGGCCGAAGCCCGCAACGGGGACCTGCCGTATTATCACCGCAAGAATATCAAGCTTGGGCGATGAGCCCGATGCGACTATAATCTCCGTCACAATGACAGACACCAACAACAAACCTGACACAACGTGGGAGTTCGAAGAAGTCCCGTGCGACTTCTGCGGTTCGACCGACGCCGAAGTAATACTCCAGGGCCCCGACCGCCTGCACGGTCTGCCCGGCGAATTCACCGTAGTAACCTGCCGCCAGTGCTCCCTTTCCAGGACAAGCCCCAGACCCACCCTGGAATCGCTGGGCGCGGCGTATCCCGAGCAGTACGACCCGTATTCCAAAGCCCCAAAACACGATCCGCCCAAGGGCATGCTGCGATGGGCGCTCGTGAACTTTCGCAACTATCCGCTAGGCGAAAAGTCTCCCGCGATTATCCGAGCACTGGGCGCCCCGCTGGCCAGGCGGGTCCTCAACAAGCGGCGGAATCTGGGGTACTTGCCCTACATCGGACAGGGCAAGCTGCTTGACTTCGGATGCGGGGCCGCCGGATACGTAGCCAAAATGGCCGCCGCCGGATGGGACGCACAGGGAATGGACATGTCGGCCCATGCGGTCGCGGCCGGAAGGGAAGCGGGGTTGACTATCCACCAGGGAACGCTTCCAGGGGCCGATCTGGGCGAAGAACAGTTCGACGTGGTTACGATGTGGCAGGCGATAGAGCACGTGCCGTCCCCCACCGCCACGCTGGCGGCGATCCACAAGATACTCAAGCCCGGCGGACTCCTGCTTATCGTATGCCCGCAACTCGATTCGCGGGCGGCTAAGAAATTCGGAATCTGCTGGTTCAGCTTCGAACTGCCCCGCCACCTGACTCACTTCACCCGTGCGACGTTGCGCGCCCGGGTAGAGGGCTCCGGCTTCAAGATCGAAAAGATGCTCTCGACAATCCGCCCTTCGATCGTCCGCAAATCGTGGCATATCTCGCCAACGACAGCGGCCTGGACGCTCATCGACGCAAATCGAAATCGCGTTTCATGGTCGGATTGTTCTGCAAGATCGCGGGCCTGTCAGGCCGTGGATCGCAAATGTTCTGCGTCGCGTCCAAGGCCTGACCGCCCGCTGCGGAATTCAAACGTTTGACTTTGCGGATATTCCGCTCAGCGGCTTATTCTTGCGGCGATGGCGTCGGCCTCTGCGACTTGGAACTTCACCTCGGAGTATCCCTTGGCGAACTTGGCCTGAACGATCAGGCAAGTAAGCAACGCCACGCACGGATACGCCAGGTATCTGGCGTAGAAGTACGCCTGATCGAACGTTGCCGGCGTTTGACCCAACGCCGCGTCGGCGTTCATCAGCTCGGTGTAATTAAACAGGGCTCCGCACGAAATGCTGCTGTTGAGTATCTGACGCCACGGTATGAGCATCATAAGCAGTATCAGCGACCAGTTGAACGAACTGATAAATCCGCCAACGCCTCCAACACGTTCGATCAACGATAGCTTCACGGCGAACATGATCATCAGGACAAGCAGCAGACCGAGAGCCAGCACGGCGAATCGCGAAGCGGGCAAACCGTATTGCAGTACGACCCGGGCAATACCCGCGACATCGTATTCCTTCTCTGATTTCGGCTTGGCCGCTGAAGCCGCGGCCGCATCACCCGCCGGCTTGGTGGCCGCCGCTGGGGCCGCCTCGTCACCCTTGGCCGCCGGGGCCGCTGCATCACCCTTGGGCACGGCGACGACCGAACCAGCCGGTTCATCCAACAGCCTGGCGAAGTGCACTGCCGCCATCCCGCCGATCTGCAGCAGCAACGCCAGTATTATAAGCCCGGCCGCGAGATTCTTTGCTGCGCGAATGGATCCGAATGCGACTGCAAATTCCGATCGTCCTGATTGTGAGTGAATCTGTTCCATGAAAAGCTCCTTTCAATATACATTTCAAATCGACCGCAGTCGGTGCTACATCATCTTGGCGGCTGCGGCGAAAGCGGTTTTGGCCGCTTGTATCGTAAGGTCCACGTCGGCGTCGGTATGGGCCGATGAGACCAACATTGCTTCAAACTGGCTCGGCGCCAGGTAGATCCCCGCGTCAAGCATTGCGTGGAAGTACGCGGCGTGGGCCTTGGTGTTAGATTGTGACGCCGAGGCGAAGTCGGTCACCGGTCCGGGCGTAAAGAAGCAGCACATCATGGACCCTACGCGGTTGAAGCACACTTTCGCGCCGATTCCGGCCTCTATCGCCGCAGCCTGCATTCCCGCCGCTATCTGACCCGAGACATCGTCAAGCCGTGAGTAGAACCCTTCGGTCCGCAGTTCGGCAAGAGTCGCCAGCCCCGCCGACATCGCCGCGGGATTTCCCGAAAGCGTTCCGGCCTGGTACACATCGCCCACCGGAGAGAGTCTCTGCATTATGTCGGCCCGTCCGCCGAAGGCCCCCACCGGCATGCATCCGCCGATGATCTTGCCAAGCGTCGTAAGGTCCGGGCGGATATCGTAGAGGCTTTGGGCCCCGCCGTAAGCCACGCGGAACCCGCTGATGACTTCATCGAAGATCAGCAGCGTATCGTGCTCGTCGCACAAATTACGCAGACCCTGGAGATATCCCGGCCCGGGGAGCACAACTCCCATATTGCCGGCGATGGGCTCGACCAGAACCGCGGCGATCTGGCCGGGGTTTTCCTTGAAAATCGCTTCGACGCCGGCAAGGTCATTGTACTCGACCAGCAGCGTCTGTGCCGCCGCTCCGGCGGGAACGCCCGGGCTGGACGGACTGCCCAGCGTCGCAGCGCCGCTTCCGGCGGCGACCAGGAACGAATCGGAATGACCGTGATAGCATCCGATGCACTTGATGATCTTTTCGCGCCCGGTGAATCCGCGGGCGAGCCTCACGGCGCTCATAACCGCCTCGGTCCCGCTGGAGACGAACCGGATCTGCTCGATCGATTCGATCGCCGCGGCGACCGTCATGCCCAACTTGGTCTCTACTTCAGTCGGCGCTCCGTATGTGGTCCCGTTGCGAACGGCCTTGTTTATCGCCGTGACAACCGACTCGGACGCGTGGCCGAGTATCGCCGGTCCGTATCCGCAGACGTAATCGACGTAAGTGTTGTCGTCGATATCGGTGATCTGCGAACCTATGGCCTTTGCGATGACAGGCGGCGTTCCTCCGACCGCGGCGAACGCACGGACCGGTGAGTTAACGCCTCCGACCAACACTTTGCCCGCGTGCGCGAAAGCGGCTTGCGATTTCTCTGTTCTTCTTGGCATATTGTTATCGGCCCGCATATTGCGCGAGCGTCTCCCTGGAAAACCGCTGGTTGCGATTACTTCACCACAAGGTTCACCATTCGGTTGGGAACCACGATTTCCTTTATAATTTCCTTGCCTTCAATAGCGCCGGCGACCTTCGGGTCGGCTTTTGCGGCTTGAAGTATTTCGTCGTTGGGCGCGTCGGCGGGCACGGTTACGCGTCCTTTGAGTTTCCCGTTCACCTGCACCGCCAGTTCGACAGTGTCGACCTGCAGCATCACCGGGTCCGCCACCGGCCAGGCCTCGTACGTAAGCGTGTTGTCGTGTCCGACAGACTGCCAGAGCTCCTCGCATATGTGCGGGGCCATCGGCGCCAGCAGCAGCAGGAACCGCTCGGCCTGATCGGTCGCAATCCTGCCGACGCGATAGACCGCATTGACAAACTCCGTGAGCGCCGCGATGGCGGTGTTGAACTTCAGGGCGTCGTAATCTTCGGACACCTTCTTGATGAGTTTGTGAAGATGTCGTTCGATATCCTCATCACGCTGATTGTCGTCCATCAGCGAATCGGTCACGTTTCCGTCGGAATCTTCGTCGCCGGCGATCATTCGCCAAACGCGACGCAGGAACCGGTGCATGCCCGGTATGTCGCGAGTATTCCAAGGTTTGGATGCGTCCAGAGGGCCCATGAACATCTCGTAGAGCCTGAAGGTGTCGGCGCCGTAGTCGGCGATAACATCGTCGGGGTTCACCACGTTTTTGAGGCTCTTTGACATCTTCTCGACCGACTCGGTCAGTTCGGCCCCGGTCGATTTCTGCATGGGCTTGTCACCGGTCCGGTCAATGTCGTCGTATCCGACGTAGACTCCGCGCGGGTCGCGATACGCAAAGCTGCGGATCATGCCCTGGTTGAACAGTTTCCCGAACGGTTCAGCCGTCGTCACGTATCCAAGATCGTACAGCACCTTGTGCCAGAACCTGGCGTACAGCAGGTGCAGTACGGCGTGCTCGGCGCCGCCGATATAGAGATCGACTCCGCCCAGCGGATTGTCGTCGGACGGACCCATCCAGTATTTTTCGACCTCCGGGTCGCAGAAATCATTGTCGTTGTCCGGATCGAGATATCGCAGGTAGTACCAGCACGAACCTGCCCATTGGGGCATTGTATTCAGCTCGCGTCTGGCGTCGGCTCCGCAGGTCGGGCATGTCGCCGAGGCCCAGTCGGAGGCTTTTCCCAGCGGCGGCTTCGGCGGTGCGTCCGGATCGTCGCTGACCGCCGGTGAGAAGTCGGCCATCGCGGGCAGTTCCAGCGGAAGATCCGATTCGTTCAGCGGTACGCTTTGACACTGGGGGCAGTGGATGATCGGGAACGGTTCGCCCCAGTATCGCTGGCGTGAAAACAGCCAGTCGCGCAGCTTGTAGTTCATTGCGAAACGCCCGGCGCCGTCGGCGTCGAGCTTCTCGGTGATCTTCTTCTTGAACTCGGCGGTGGTAAGCCCATCGTACGGACCGCTGTTAATCGCAACACCTTCGCCAACGAAACCGCGCCAGTCCGCCCCCTGGCCCGGATCGACAACCTGCACTATCGGAAGATTGAACTTGGTGGCGAACTCGAAGTCTCGCGTGTCGTGTGCGGGAACGGCCATGATCGCGCCGGTCCCGTATCCCATCATCACATAATCAGCGACCCAGATCGGAATCTTCTCGTCGTTTACAGGATTAATCGCATAGGCGCCGGTGAACTGACCAGTTTTCTCTTTCGTGTCGGTGGTCCGTTCGAGTTCGGACTTATTGGCCGCGGTCGCAACATAGGACTCGACCGCCTGGCGGTGTTCGTCAGTGGTTATCGCGCTGACCAACTCGTGCTCCGGCGCGAGCACCATGTAGGTAGCCCCAAACAGCGTGTCCGGACGCGTGGTGTAAACCTCGATAATTTCTTCACTGCCTTCCAGCAGGAACGTCACTTCGGCGCCTTCGGACTTGCCGATCCAGTTTCGCTGCATGATCTTGACCGATTCGGGCCAATCCAGCGCATCGACATCTTCCAGCAGGCGGTCGCAGTATGCGGTGATCCGCAGCATCCACTGCTTGAGATTCCGCCGGAACACCGGGTGGTCGCCGCGGTCGCTACGTCCTTCGTTGGTGACCTCTTCGTTGCTCAGCACCGTGCCCAGCGCCGGGCACCAGTTAACCGGAACTTCGTCAATATACGCCAGGCGGTGTGCGTCTATCGCGGCTCGCTGCTGATCGTCGTCGAGGTCTGTGAAGCGGACAACATCGGGCGGCGTGCCGGTAAGTGCAGACATATCATCACCAGCCGGCGGAGCCGCAACATTACCAAACACATCCAGCACGAGCTGTCCGCTTTCGAGGTAGTCGACCAGTTCGCCAATCGGACGGGCCGAATTGGTCTCGGGATTGTACCAACTGTTGAACAGTTGAAGGAAAATCCACTGCGTCCAGCGGTAGTATTTAACATCGGTGGTCGCCACGCGGCGGGACCAGTCGTACGAGAAGCCGAACATCTTGATCTGGCGCTCGATGTTGGCGATGTTTTCGTTAGTCGTATTGGCCGGGTGCACGCCGTGTTCCACCGCGTACTGCTCGGCGGGCAGACCGAAAGAATCGTAACCCATCGGGTGCAGCACGTTATAGCCCTTCATGCGGGCGTAGCGGCAGACTATGTCGGTGGCGGTGTATCCTTCGGGGTGGCCTACATGCAGACCGGCGCCGCTGGGATAGGGGAACATGTCAAGAACGTACAGTTTGGGCCCGTCAACGAATCCGTCGGATCCCGGATTCGGTTGAACAAACGTCTGGTTCTCATCCCAATACTTCTGCCACTTGGGTTCAATGGCGCCAAAATCGTATCCCGGCATAGTCACTCCTACGGACGCCTAACTGGCGATGGGCTATGTAAAAACCCGAAAACTTCGCTTCCGGTGAATCATTTTCTACGTCACTGGCATGCGGAAGTCAAGACGACTCAAGGGCCAAGCCGCTGGGCGTCGGTCCGAATCGGCAACATCTTGTAATTTTCATTGTTGACCGGCCGCCCTGTTGGTTATGCTTGCCGCCATGGGTATTTCGCACACCACAGGGTCGATAGTATTCTTTGTGACGCTTCTAGTCATCGCCACAGTCGCCATCACATACGCGGCTGCGTGGATCGGGCGAAAACTCACCAGTCGCCCCGAGCCCAAGCGATCGACCCTGGCCAAATGGACCCGTCGCGACGTACTGGGCCTGGCCGGCGGAGGGGTCGCCTGCATCGTATGGGGCGGTTTTTTCGAGCCCTACCGCCTGGAAGTCACGCAAACCCGAATCGCCTCGCCAAAGCTGCGAGGGGCCAAAAGGCCCATTCGCATCGTGCATATTTCGGATATGCACTGCGATGCAAAACTACGCAACGAACCCAGGCTGCCGGGACTTATCGAATCGTTAAGTCCCGACCTGATAGTATATACAGGCGATTCGATCAACTCTCTGGCCGGTCTCAAGAATTTCCGACGATGCCTCAAGCAAATCGCAAAAATAGCCCCAACTTACGTCTCTCGCGGAAATTGGGACTTCTATTTTGGTAGAACCGATTACTTCGGAGACACCGGGGCGATTGAACTGGACGGAACCAATAAACGGATCGAACTGGCTGGGACTCACTTGTGGGTATCAGGCGCCGCTGTGATGGACAACTTGCAGCCCCACCAAGCCGCCGCGTTCCTGGACCAGTCGCTGGCGGGCGTTCCGAAAGAGGATTTCAAGCTGTTCCTGTACCACTACCCCGACCTTGTTTACTCGCTGGCCGACCGGGGAGTCGATCTTCACTGCGCCGGGCACACTCACGGAGGGCAAGTCGCCATGCCCTTCTACGGAGCACTGATGACAGTCTCAAAGCACGGTAAGAAGTTTGAAGCGGGACTTTATACCCCCGCCCCGAACACGCACTTGTACGTTACGCGCGGTATAGGAATGGAAGGACGGATGCTGAGAGTGCGTTTCTGGTGCCGACCCGAAATAAGCCTGATCGAACTGGTCGGGCAAGAGGCCGAAACCGCCCGCACGACATAACGCCGCATGAAGGGGCCTGATACGCATGTTCCACACAACGATCATCGCAAACGCACCTGTCTGGGCTTTCAGTTTGGGAGGGTTTGTGCTGGCCGGCGTCCTGCTGCTTTTGTCACTGAGAGCCGGCGCCAGGGGTCGGTTCATCGACAACCTCCCTACATCCAAGACCGCCGGGGTCTTCATTGGGGTCGTGGAGATAAAGGGCGCCGCCGAATCGGAACAGCCCCTGGGCTCATACCTGACCGCAATTCCGTGCGTCTACTATAAGTGGAGCGTCGAGGAGCGCTGGTCCCGAATTGTCACCGAAACCTACACCGACAGCAAAGGAAACACCCAGACGCGAACGCGAACCGAATCCGGATGGACAACGGTCGCCAGCGGAGGCGACGAACAACTGTTCTACTTGGAGGACGATTGCGGCGTGATCCGCGTAAACCCCGCCCGAGCCAGCGTACGCGGCGACTGCGTGTTCAACCAACGGTCCTATCCCGGAGACGGGCTGTACTACCACAAAGGTCCCTCGGGCTCGGTGATGGACTCCGACCATGTCCGCCAGTTCACCGAACACGCCATACCGCTGCACCATCAGCTCTATATCATCGGACACGCCCGGGAACGCACCGATGTAGTCGCCGCCGAGATCGCCCACGACGAAAGCTCGCCGATGTACCTGATCTCTACGCAAACGGAAAAACAGATAAGCTCCAGCTACAAGTGGCAATTCTGGCTGCTTGGGATATTCGGACTGATTTTCGCCGTCGCGGGACAAGTAATCGCCGACGTGAACAGCTCAATTGATCCGGGCTCGCGGATCGCCCGGTATCTCGCCCTGGCCGCGGCCGCCGGCGGCGCATGGGCGTTGGGATGGGTGTGGATGGTCTACAACAGCATGGCCGACCTGAAGAACCGCGTGCGACAGGGCTGGAGCAACGTGGATGTGCAACTCAAGCGTAGACATGATTTGATCCCACAACTGGTTCGAGTCGTGGAGGGCCTGAAAGATCACGAACGCACGGTCCTAGAGTCGGTGACGCTGCTGCGAAGCCAGACCGCAGCGACACGCCCGGGCGAGCCCGGACCCGATCCGCAAGGCTGCGCAAGAGCGTTGGTCGCTATTCGAGAGGCGTATCCGCAGTTGAAAACTAACAAGGCGTTTGGGAATCTCCAGCAGAAACTGGTCGAAACCGAACAACGAATCGCGCTGGCCCGAACGTACTTCAACGAGATAGCGGCGCACTACAACATTCGCCTGGGAGTGATCCCCGACCGCTACGTGGCGTTTATGGGCGGCATGAAGCCGCAAGCGTACATCACGGCCGAAGATTTCGAGCGCGCCCAAGTGCGAGTCAACCTTAGTCGACAACAGCCGGTTGAATCGAAGCCCTGATCTCGATATAGTGCCCACATGCAACGAGTTCGAGTAAAAATTGAAGGCCTGCTGGACCCAACCACCGCTGTGAAGGTCGCCCAGATGGGCGCCGACGCGATAGGCATGGTCTTCGCCGAAAGCCCGCGTCGGATCGCTCCGGAACTGGCTCGCGCGATCACAGATACACTTCCGCCATGGATCGCGACGGTAGGCGTGTTCGTAAACGAAGACCCCAACGTGATTAACCGCGTTGTCGAGAAGTCCAGGATAGGCTACGTTCAACTCCACGGCGACGAAGATCCCGATATTGTCGCACGTATCGACGCGCCATGCATAAAGGCGTTTCGCATTCGCGGCGAAGACTGGCTGGCCGAGGTGCGAAACTGGGTGGCCGCGGCTTCAGCTCCGTCGAATCTTGCTGCTGTACTGCTGGACGCCTACGATTCGAAAGTTCGAGGCGGCAGTGGACAGCGATTCAACTGGGACATGGTCGCCGACGCACGCGCCGCCGGAGCAATGGCGGGAATCGACCCGGTAATATTGGCCGGCGGTCTTGACGCATCGTGCGTCTCGCGAGCGATAGACCTGGTCCAGCCCTGGGCAGTCGACGTAGCCAGTGGGGTCGAAAGCGATCCCGGTGTTAAAGACATGCGCAAGATCGAAGACTTCATCCGAGCCACTCGCGAAGGCGACGAACTGAGCACGAACTTCTGGTTATAGCGGTCTGTCCCCGAGCCTACCAGGTGTAGTCTACGGTGTAAGTGACCGTGGTTTCCTTGTCGGGCTCAACCTTGACGTCGAAGGCTATATTACGTGAGTCAAGCTCTTTAAACTCGTGCGTCTTTGCGGTGACTTTCCAGTTCACCCAGCGGTACAGGGGCTCTTTACAGCGGACTGTGACCGCCTCTTTCTTGTGATTGCGGACCTTGATCTCGATAGTCTCCTGGATCCAGTGGCGTGAGCTTTCCACGCGGAACTTCGTCTGCTTGCGCTCGCCGACGATGTCAAACGCGTTGCCGATTCGCAGCGACAGTTCCTCGTCCTTGGGAGTGTGGTCGATTCTCTCTTCGCCGATAAACTCCAGAGCCTTGTCGTCGGGGTCCTGCTTGTAGACGCGAACCTTGCCCGCCGGCAGCGGAATACCGAGATTGTTCTTCTTGGTGTTCTTGAACTCGATAAAGACGTTTACCTTCTTGCTGGCGCTCGAAGATCCGTAGCTGCGGGTGGTGTAACGACTGCCGTGGCTCCACCGGAATCCGCCCAGAGGGTTGTACAGGTACCGCTTGGTAACCTTCACGCCCTTGGCGGGGGAGAACATCTCAAGCTGCTTTATCTCGTTGTCGGCGACCGTTGAGGGACGAGGCAGCGTGTACATGTGATACTCGAAGAAGGCCTTTTCGACCATCTGAGCGTTCACGGAGCCCAGCTTCGTACTGGCCCAGGCTCCGCGTGAAACCGGACGCGCGGTCTGGACGCGGCGCACATCGCCAGCGATGAATTTGAGCTTCGCATCGGTGTAGGTCTTGCCCGAGTTGTTCTGGAACGACACCCAGCCGGTAAGCCCAAGCGCAGTATCGTCTCCGTTTAGAACGGCTACGTATTCGGCGTGCCAGGAGACTCCGGAGGTCTGGTACGTGACCTCGGCCAGGTGCTTGCCCGGTTTCTCCGTGCCCACCAGCCACACCAGCGTAGGACGGGTAAGCAGCCCTCCCGGAAGCGCCGAGAAACGGATGTCCCGAACATTGTCGGGGCGTTGGACCATAACGATCCCGCCGCTTGCCTCGCGCAAGACGATTTGGCGTGCGTCGAAGCTCAGCAGCGCCCCGGAGTATGTTTTGCCCTCGCAGACGATCTCGATCTTGCGGTCGACGTACTTCTTCAGCAGCTTGTCGGCCGACACCAGATCGTACTGATAGTTCTGCTCGAGCAGCTTGGCTTTGGGGTCGGTTATGGACCTGAAGTGTACAGTTGTCGCGTCGATGCGGCTGGCGACGTCCTTGAACTTGACCTGCCCGCTCTTGTTGATGTCGAGATTGCGGATCTCGCGCACTACGCCGTATCCGCCGTTGTAAATGGTGCAGGAGACGCCTTCCTTATCGGCAGCCCTTACCGAACCAACCGCCGTCGCGATCGTCGCCAATACAATTATGATCCAATGTTTCGCGTTCATGATGAAACTCCTTATTCCTTGTTTCCGTGCGGCGAGGTAAGCCCCCCGCCGCTGGTGTTGTTGTAGCTGTACGACAGCGTTGCGGTCCCGGCCGTGTTGGCCTTGAGGGGCACGTCAATCTCGATCATGCCGACCTGGCGTACGTGCCACGGGTAATTGCAGTCGGCCTTGTAGGTGCTGGCCGGTACGTGGGCGATAACAGTGACGGTAACGTCGTATTCCTTGTGGTTCCGTATCTGGTATTCCCAGGTGCGATGCCTGTCGTTTCCGTTCCTGCTGTATTTGGTTTGCTTGCTGGCACAGGCGATATCGAAGGCGTGCCCCCACATGAGGCGGACCTTTTCGTTGACCGGGGTGTGGTCGATGCTGACCTTGGAGGCATACGTATCCACACCGTCGGGGTCCGGTGCGTAGAGGCGGACAACGCCCTTGGGCAGCGGCTTGCCGAGCCCGTTTTCTTCGGAGTTCTTGAACTCGCTGACAACCCGGGCGGCGGTCTTGTTGGCGCGTGGGTCATAGACATACCCGCGATTGAGTTTTATCCCGCTACCGCTGAGCAGTTCGATCTGCTTGGTCTCTGCCTGGGCGATCGTCGTCGACCTGCCGAGCGTGTAGAGGTGGTACTCGAAGAACGATTTCTCCTTGAATCCGACTCCGCCGGGCATTTCCCCATCGGACTTAAGCTTCTTGTAGTAATATGAGTCAAACTCGACGAGCGTTTCCGGCGGGATGAGGTTCACGTCGCCAGCCATCAGCTTGAGTTGGGCGTCTTCGTACGTCACGCCGGAGTTGTTGGTGATCGTCGCGTAACCGACCAGGTCGGCGGTGTCTGTGATACCGAGCTTGGCGTTTGCGTTTTCGACTTTGGTCGCCGGCTTGAGTTTCAGCACGTAGTCCGCCCGCCAGTTCAGACCGTGAGTCATGTACGCTACTTCAAACTTCTGTTTTCTCGCCGCACGGTTCTCGAGCCCCCAGACAAGCGTCGGTCGCGTCAGCAACCCGCTCGGCAGCTTAGCGAATGCGATTGACCTGACGTGCGCCCGCTCGATGTTCCGTAGAGATCCGTCGGGCATCCGAACCACCAGCACCGAGGCGTCGAAGCTCATGAGAACGCCCGTCACCGGTCTTCCGCCGTCCTTGGGCATGATGGTTATGGCCTTGTCGACATACCGCTTGAGCACCGCTGCCGCCGAGGCCAGATCGTATTGATAGTTCTGCTCGAGAATGGACAGACCGCCGGGATAATCGATCCCGCGCAGGCGGATCGTATCGGGCAGAATCCCCGACGGCACGCCGGTGAAACGTATTTCCGTAACCCCCTTCTTCAAACGCCTGACAAGCCGCTGGTCCCGCACAAGCGCCAGACCGGGCCAGATGCCGCGGGCCATAAGAGCTTCATGCTGACCGTGCTGGCCGTCACTCAATGGACGGTAATTCTCCGGACGGGACATGATCGTAAGCGAAACGCCGGTTTGCGTGATCACCGGCGGACCGGGTTCTCCGTAAGCAGGCGGGATAGTCGACTCGTGGAACATCCAGACCAGCAGACCAATCAACAGCGCCGCAGCGGCGGCGCTCCCTGACACTACAAACCTCCGAAATCGCAATCGTCGCGGCTGGGCGGGCAATAGAGACGCACCCACCGGTTCGACTCCGCGATGTCGGGCCATCAGAGATCGCCCCAGGCGAAGTTCATCGAGCTCCGCAGCGCACTTCTCGCAACCCGCGGCGTGCTGCTCGACGGCCCGCGACTCTTCGTCGCTCAACTCGCCGTAGACCAGATCCGTCAGCAATTCATTTGCTCGCTCGCAATTCATGATGCTTGCTCCGGGGCGAAGGCCCTCAGTTCAGTCGCCAGTTTCATCAGTGCGTATCGAACGCGACTCTTCACAGTCGCCACAGGCAACCCTAGCAATCGCGAGATCTCCGCAAAAGTCAGTCCGTCGGACTCCCGCATCGCCAACGCCTCTCGCTGCTCTGGCGGGAGTTTCGTCAGTGCTAACTCCATCTGACTCGCAAACTCCCGACCGCTTGCCGAAGCAATCGGGCCTGGAGCCGTCGAAGCTGTTAATGTCGCCTGATCCATTGTTTCTTCCACGCCTCGCACGCGTTTGTGTCGCAGATAATCAAGCCATGCGCTACGTGCGATTGCGAACACCCATGTTCGAACGTTCGCCCGGCCGTTGAAACTCGCCCGCGATCGCCAGGCCTTCAGCAGCGACTCCTGTGCCAGATCCTCAGCCACATGCCAGTCGCCGCACATACCAAACAGGTACCGTCGCACCGCCCCGCCGGCATCAGACACCGCGGCGCGCAGATCTTCCGCATCCAGCGGCGCGGCGCCGCCGACATTACCGGACCCGCCTGTGATACTCTGGCCTACGGTCAATCGTTCTCCGATCTGTCCGTCAGTTCAACACATTAGACGCCGATATCGCAGAATGGATCTACAGAATCCATTTTTTATCTCCGGCCACGTCCCCTCACCGGATCGGGAATGACAAAACAGCACTTGACTTGTCGGCGTAAACGGCTGGATATTCACGCGCGATTCGAGTAATATGTTCCGCCGCAGACAATCCGCCTGGCGGAAATAACCCAAGGAAACTCAGAGATGACTGAAATCCAGACAACAGACGACTACAAAGTAAGAGATATAGCAGAGGCCGAATTCGGCCGCAAAGAAATCTCCATCGCCGAGCACGAAATGCCCGGCCTGATGGCGACTCGCGAGAAATACGGAGCAGACAAGCCCCTGTCAGGAGCCCGCATCATGGGCTCGCTGCACATGACTATCCAGACAGCTGTGCTGATCGAGACGCTCAACGATCTCGGAGCTGACGTACGATGGGCATCGTGCAACATCTTCTCGACCCAGGACCACGCAGCGGCCGCTATCGCGGCGACCGGCACGCCGGTGTTCGCCTGGAAAGGCGAAACGCTGGACGAATACTGGGAATGCACGATGGACGCACTGACCTGGCCCGGCGGCAAGGGACCCGAACTGATCGTCGACGACGGCGGCGACGCCACGCTGATAGTGCATCGCGGATACGCCGCCGAAGACAATCCCGCCATCCTCGACGAACCGACGGACAACAAGGAACTGCAGGTTGTCAACCGCGTCCTGAAGCAGCGTCTGGCCGAGGACCCGCAGTTCTGGCATCGCACGGTCGCCGACTGGAAAGGCGTATCGGAAGAAACCACCACCGGCGTACACCGACTGGCGCAGATGATGGAAGCTGGCGAACTGCTGGTACCGGCGATCAACGTTAACGATTCGGTCACAAAGAGCAAGTTCGACAACGTCTACGGCTGCCGAGAATCGCTGGTCGACGGAATCAAGCGGGCCACCGACGTCATGGTCGCCGGCAAGGTCGCCTGCGTTTGCGGGTTTGGCGACGTGGGCAAAGGTTGCGCCGAAACGCTCAACAACCATCGCGCACAGGTGTGGGTCACGGAAGTCGACCCGATCTGCGCCCTTCAGGCCTGCATGGCCGGTTACAAGGTCGCAACCGTAGAAGACGCCCTCCCCCACGCGAACATCTACGTAACCACCACGGGCAACTGCGACATCATCACCGCAGAGCACATGTCCAAGATGAAGGACCAGTCGATCGTCTGCAACATCGGCCACTTCGACAACGAAATCCAGGTCGACGCGATGAGAGAAATGCCCGGCGTGGTGCACACGAACATCAAGGCGGGCACCGACATGTTCACCTTCCCCGACGGACACAGCATCTTCCTGCTGGCTGAAGGACGCCTGGTGAACCTCGGATGCGCCACGGGCCATCCCAGCTTCGTGATGTCAAACAGCTTCACCAACCAGACGCTGGCCCAGATCGACCTGTGGACCAACCAGCACGAAGTAGGCCTGTACCGTCTGGAAAAGAAGCTCGACGAAGAAGTAGCACGACTGCACCTGGACAAGCTCGGCGCCAAGCTGACGGTCCTGTCGCAGGAACAAGCCGACTACATCGATGTACCGGTCGAAGGACCCTACAAGCCCGAGCATTATCGGTACTAGTCACTCGAGTTCAAAAACCAACGACAGCCCACAGATAGCTATCTGTGGGCTTTTTTTGCGCGCGTGCAACCAGGCGGGCGATTGAGTATTATCGAAGCTCATAAAATGAGAACCCAATCATGAGCACACAACTTCACGAAAAAGTAGCAGTAGTGACCGGAGCGGGACGCGGTATAGGAAAAGTCATCGCCCAGACCCTGGCGAAAAACGGAGCAACCGTGGTCGCCGCCGCACGAACCGCCAATGAGATCGATTCACTTGCTGCGGAAATAACCGACGCTGGCGCCAAGGCGATAGCGATTCAAACCGACATCACAAACGAGACGAGCGTTAAAAAGCTGTTCGCCGCAATAGACAAAGAACTCGGGCCGGTGGACATACTGGTCAACAACGCGGGAATGGGCGTCTTCTCGCACCTGGTCGACTGCAGCAGCGAAGATTTCGCCCGCGTCATCGCCGTCAACGCCGGCGGAACGTTCCTCTGCAGCCGTGAGGCGTTCAAGCGAATGATCCCGCAGAAAAGCGGATACATAATCAACATCTCAAGCATTCTGGGGATAAGGGCGTACGTGAACCAGGGCGCTTACACCGCCGCCAAACACGGAGTGATGGGACTGACCAAGACCCTGGCGATCGAAGGCCAACCACACGGCATCAGAGTAAGCGCCGTCCTGCCGGGCGGGGTGAACACCGAAATGATACGCCAATCACGACCGGACCTGAACATTGACGAACTTCTGGAGCCCGACGATATCGCCGCGGCGGTTATGTACCTGTTGAACCTCTCAGACAAAGCCGCCGTCGACCAGATATACATCCGCCGCAGAAACAGCTCTCCATTCTGAAAAACGTTGGCATGCTGTAGCGGAAATATGTATCCTAACCGGCTTAACTTTCGAAAAACTCAGGAGAATACCAATGGCTGAAGCGTTTGCAGATATACCGAAAATCCAGTTTGAAGGCCCCGATTCGAAGAACCCCCTGGCGTTCAAGCATTATGATCCCACCGAAGTGGTCGAAGGCAAGACGATGGCCGACCACCTGCGATTCTCGGTGGCCTATTGGCACACGTTCCGCAACGGATGCGCCGACCCATTCGGCGGACCGACGCGCCTTATGCCCTGGGACGACGGGACCGAATCGGTCGAAAACGCACAGAACCGCGCACGAGTCTCCTTCGAATTCATGGAGAAGCTGGGCGTTGGATTCTACTGCTTCCATGATCGCGACGTAGCCCCCGAAGGCGCTACGCTGAGCGAATCGAACGCAAACCTCGACGCGGTGGTGGCGGTTCTCAAGGAAGAACAGCAACGCACGGGCATCAAACTTCTCTGGGGCACGGCGTGCCTGTTCGCAAATCCGCGTTTCATGCATGGAGCGTCGACAAGCTCCAACGCGGACGTGTTCGCATTCTCGGCCGCCCAAGTCGCAAAAGCCATGGAAGTTACACACGAACTCGGCGGCCTGGGATACGTTTTCTGGGGCGGACGCGAAGGCTACAAGAGCCTCCTGAACACCGACCTTGGCAGAGAACTGGACCACATGGCCAAGTTCATGCAGATGGCGGTCGACTACAAGAAGCAGATCGGCTTCACCGGGCAGTTCTACATTGAGCCCAAGCCCAAAGAGCCCACAAAGCACCAGTACGACTTCGATTCGGCCACCTGCCACGGCTTCCTTACCGCCAACGGCCTGGCTGGCGACTTCAAACTGAACATCGAAGCCAACCACGCGACCCTGGCCGGACACACCTTCCAGCACGAACTGGAATTCGCCGCCTCGGTAGGACTCCTGGGTTCGGTCGACGCCAACCGCGGCGACCCGCAGCTCGGATGGGACACCGACCAGTTCCCCACCGACGTATACGACACCACCGCCGCGATGCTGACGATTCTCAAGACCGGCGGATTCACCACCGGCGGACTGAACTTCGACGCACACGTCGCACGCGAAAGCGTTGACCCGGTCGATCTGTTCTACGCACACATCGGCGGAATGGACGCATTCGCACGCGGCCTGAAAGCCGCCGCCGCCATCCGGGCCGACGGACAGATCGCCGACTTCGTCACCGAGCGTTACGCGAGCTGGGACACCGGAATCGGAGCCGACATCGAAGCAGGCAAGGTCGGATACGCCGAACTGAGCCAGTACATGCTCGAAAAAGGCGACTCAGACGCCAACATCTCCGGACGAGTGGAATACCTCGAGAACATCCTGAACGAGTTCATCTAGAACCAACCGCACGATAGCTATACGAAAGCCCGCCGACTTGCTGTCGGTGGGCTTTCTTTATTGTAGCGTTCAATTCACGGGAGTCAGTCGTTTCTTCGCACCGCCAATGCGGTCGGCGGGGACAGCATTTCCGCCAGCTCCATGTCCGCGTCGGTGAAGGGCTGCTCGCCCTTGCGGTACAGCACTATCATGCCGATAAGTTCACCGGGCGAGGGAATCAGCGGCATGGTCAGAATACTCAGGCCGGGCAGGAACTTGTGAATCGACGGGTTGAACTTCTCGGAGTTGTCGCCAGCGTCCATGAGGATGCACTGCGGCTCGGTTAGAGTCAAGTCGATCAGGGGATCGCACAGTTCGCGGCAGAACGAAACCTCATCGGGATGCGGTACGCCGAACCGCCCTGCTATCTGCAGCTCGGCCTCGGAGTCGCAAACCAGCGCCGCCCCGAACACGCTTCCGCTTCGATGCACGATCACGCGGAACAGCGAACGGAATACGTCGTCATCGCTTCTGGCGGCGATAAGTTCGTGCTGATATCCGATCAGCACCTGCTGGCAGGCCATCTGGACACTGAGCGTTTTGTATGCCGCCGTCAGGTCCGCACAGGTCGAATCGAGGCGGTCTTGAATGGTCTTTCGCTCGATATTCACTTCCCTGGCGAGCCTGCGGAGCGTTTTCTGCCTGTTCTTTGTCCTCTCGTATCCCCTGCGTCTGGCCAACTCCTCCCTGATCGTCTGCCTGAGTCGATCGAGGTCCAGCGGTTTGGTCATCAGCTCCACCGGTCGGTGGCGGGAGGCCTCGGTCAGAGTCTCGGGATCGCCCATACCGGTAATTACAATCGCCGGGGTGTCTGACGCCACGTCGGCGCGCAACGCGTCGATCACGTCCAGGCCGGTGCAGTCGCCGAGCATAAGATCTGTCACTACAATGTCAGGCGGATTAGCCCGCGCTCGCTTTATCGCCTCGCTTCCGCAACTGGCGGTTTCGATCGAGAGACCTTCGTCTCTCAGAGCGTCGGTCAGCAGTTCGATAATGTCGGCTTCGTCGTCGACAACCAGCACGTGGGGGTTCTTATCGCCAGCCATATACTTGTCTCACATGATCCGAGCCTATCTGTCGGCCCGCGGTAACTCGATAAACACAGTCGTCCCTTCGCCCATATGCGTCTGGATCCAGATCCTTCCGCCATTGTTCATAACGTATCTTTGAGCCCTGGGCAGACCCAAGCCCACTCTTCGTCCGGCCTCCTGGGCCGAGAAGAACGGCGTGAAGACGCTCGAAAGCGTTCGTGCGTCCATTCCCGGTCCTTTGTCGCTTACGACGATCAGCACCTCGTCGCCGGATTCGCCGGCCTGCGACGATATCCGGACCGCAGGGTTACCGGTTACGTTTGCGGCGATGGCGGCGTTGGTGACCACCTCGCGAAGAGCGGCGCGTATCTGGGCGATGTCCGCCAGGACGTTTAACGGTTCGCTCGGCGGCGCCACGATTATCTTACATCCGCCGATCACCGGATCTTCCGAAGCGGCGAACTCCCTGCTGACCTCGGCGGTCAGTGCGTCCACGTCCACAACGTCAGGTTTGGCCCGTCGCGGCGAGGCGAAGTCCATCAGGTCGGTTATAATATCGCTGATCCTATGTGCCTGATCGGCTATTTGCGTCCAGGTCTTGCGTTCTTCAGGATTTGAGGCCCGGTCTCTCATGAGTTGAGCGCGTACAGAGATCACCGTCAAGGGGTTGTTCAGCTCGTGTCCGACGCCGGCGGCCATTTCGCCCATCGCCGCGATAGTGCGCGCTTCGGCCAGTGTTTCCTGGGTAGCGGCCAGCACTTGCCCGGCCCCAGCAAGCTGTTCGCTTAGCCTGGTGGCAAGGCTCTGGCCTCGCGCCAAAGCCAGCGTCAGCGACAGTACTTCGCCCATCGCCTCCAGGCTGTCGTCCAGGCTCACGCGACCGTCCGGGGCGCTTGGAGCAAGTACGCCGCCAATCCACGCCCCGTCGCACACCAGGCGATAGTGCTCGTAAACGCCCGGATCGATCCACTGCCTTATTTCATCAATATTCGCCAGCACGCGGACCATGGCCTCGGCGGCTGAAGCGTCAGCCTGGTCGAGCCAGGCAGAGTCGAATTGCGGATTACATCGAGCGGTCTGCACAACCGGATGTTCGCCCCCTGAGGAGATCACCAGCACAACTGATTCGGTATCCTGCTGGCGACAATATGCGATGATCGGCTCGGCCTCGCTCGGCGTGGCGGAGATCGCCCCTGCGACCGCCCCGGCCAGTTGACCCAACGTTTCGGGCAGCAGAGCATCCGGAGAAACCGACGCCGCAAACCGCCTGAGCCCATCCAACGCGACAGAATCAGACTGCAACCGCTGCGCACCACTGCGCAACACTCGATTCAGTTCGCCCAGCTTGGAATTTGCTCGCAAAACCGCTCCCTGATACGCCGCGGCCTGCTGATGGGGAGATCCCGAACACAGTGGCGCAAGCATATCCTGGACTTCGCCGGCCAGGCTCTCTGCGATTCTCACCGGTATGTCGTCGGCCAACCCCATCTGAGAGGCCAACTGGGCGCTGCTGCGAATGAACTGGAAGTTGCCCGAGAAGCCAATGTTGCACTCACGCGCAATTGTATCGGCCAGCGCTACGATCTGGACCATGTGGCGGTCGCCGATTGATTCGGGTATCGCCTCACTCGGTTGGTGCGACAACCATGCAACAGCCTGGACCGCCGAGCCCAGACGCCAGTGTCTGGCTAGATGGAGCCCGGCCACCGAGTGGTCGACTCCTACCGTCTGACGCTCGTACTCGCTGATATCGCCCCGTCGGTTAGCCGAGGCCTGAACTGCTCGCTGGTAGCTCTTGGGAGCGGTCTGAACCAGAACCAGCTTGCCCAGATCGTGCAGCAATCCGCACATAAAGGCGTGATCCGGATCGAGCCGAGCGGTTCCGAACGCCGCGAGTTTCTCAGCAGCAACCGCCACCGCCAGACAGTGACGATTGAACGCTTCATTATCGAATTGGTCGCCGGCGTCTTGACGGGTCGACACTACAAAGCCCTGGCCGGCCAGCATTTCGGCCTGGACAACATCGAATGAAAGTTTCTCGACCGCGCCTCGAACGGATGTCGGAGCCGTCCCGCGGCCGCGATTGGCCAGTGACAAGAGACCCGCCGTCAGCGCCGGATCAAGGGCGATGGAATTGCTCAGGGCTTCAGACAGATCGGCTCGGCGATCGGGAGCATCATCCACACCGGCCAGCAGATCCAGAACAGACGCTGCGGCCGGACTCCATGCGCCCAAACCGGTCAGACCGCATATAAGCTGATCCAACCGTTCGACGCTTAGCTTGTCCTGCAATGACCCTACTTGTGAAAACCTATCCATTTGACTCGAACCGTCATCGCCTGTGAATCAACGCCAGGCGAGTTGTGATTCCGCCCTCCAGGGCCCGGTTTCAGTTCAGGACGACCAGGCTCAATAGGCGGTCAATTCTTGACCAGTTCCAGAATCCGCTTTACGACAGTCTCTACATTGAACGGCTTCTTGATGAAATCATTAGCGCCGGCCTCCATAAGACGCTCGACCTCGGCGTGATTCACCATTCCAGAGATCACGAGAATTTTGATGTCAGAAAGCTCCGGATTCTCGCGGATCGTCTTGCAGACAACGTTTCCATTGATGTCCGGAAGCATGAAGTCCAGAACGACAACGTCCGGACGGAACTGCTGGGTAAGCACGCCGGCGTCGTAGCCCGTCTGGGCGCTGGCGACTTCGAATCGGCCGTCAGACTCCAGGAACTGGACAAACATTTCGATGATTTCCGGCTCATCGTCGACCACCAGAACGCGAATGGAGTCGTTGTCCAGACCGTCCAGCGGGATCTTGTTGGACTTCATGAACTTGACCAGGGCGTCACGGGGTATTCGCCTGAACTTGCTGCCAGGTACGCGAAAGCCCTGCAACTGGCCGCTGTCAAAACACCGTATGATAGTCTGCTGCGAGAGTTTACACGCTGCGGCTGCCTCTCCGGTAGTGTAGACGGCTTTGTTTCGCACGATACAGTCTCCTGTTTCTAGCTGGGACGCCGACCCAGACCCTGATATACCCCTCGACGCCAACGAAACTGCGATCAATCAAACGGCGCCGGGAATGCTTTTCGTGTAGCGACACAAACACTACAACCTTCCAAGCTTATTCATTTTAACATTCAGAACAAATCTCGACAAGGTTAAAATGCGGATTCTGGGGTATATACATGAGTGGCGTGTTGGCGACAATCCAAGCCTTAATCGAACGTAACCGACTTGTTCGACAAGTAGTTAAGCTTTCGAATACCTCTCTGTAGCCCAAAGATATGTGTGAAAACGAAGTTCGATAAAAAATGCAGGCGCGGGCAGATAGCCCGCGCCTGCTCAATTTGCAGCCACACATCGTGGAACACTAGCCGAAGAATTCACCCATCAGTCTATCTACAGTCAGATCAATACGTTCCTGAGTTTCATAAGCGCCAGCTTCGATTTCAGCTTTGACTCTGGCGACCAGATCGGCACGCACTTCAGGCACATCATGCACCTGTGCGGCAAGTTTTGCTACCGTAGAGATTTCCACTACGTCCCCTGTAGGCGACAGAGCCGCAGGCCCACCGTCGCGAACAACGGCGCTTACTGGTTCAACTGACTGCGGTGGTGTTGGCGGGGTTACCCCATTAACATACATTTTGAATTCCTCGTAAACTTAGTCCGCGTTTCACCGTCGCGGACGGCCGGGCCATGGACTTCGCTGCGGCGGCGCATCCCTGCGCCATTCCGCGGTGTCAGCTTACGTCCAAGGCCCCGATTATCCTCTGCCGGTCAGCAACAAACTTAACTTCTCCGCCGACCGTTCTGCTTCCTTGCACTAGTAATTTCGGCATGATGCTTGACCCATCATTAGGTATTCACTTTTTTAGGTGATTGACGCAATCTAAGCATAAAAAGGGTCTTACAGACGTCCGGCGGCCGATACGCAAAAAGTGTCCATTTTTCCGTCAATTTGGGCGAACTAAAATTCCCCCCGACCTTCGCATATTACCCAAATTAACGCCCGGATTCGGGCCGCTCGTCCTGCTGACCGCTGACCCGAGCCAGTCCGACCGCCAGCACGGTAATGTCAGCCGGCGTTACACCGCTGATCCGCATGGCCTGGCCTAGTGATCGGGGGCGGATGGTCGAAAGCCTCTCACGGGCCTCTGCACGCAGGTGCGAAATCGAACTGTAGTCTATATCGGCCGGTATGAGTTTGCTGTCCAGGTCGCGTGCCTGGCCGGCTGAGGCACGATCCTTCATAAGGTACCCCTCGTATCGTGAATCGACCGTCAGGGACTCTATCGCCGCTGGGTAGCGTTCGTACAGCGCACGCAATTCGTCGCCAGCCGATTCGGGGCAACCGGCGATAACGTCTTCGGATTTCCGCTGTGGCTCCTGCAGCATGGCCCACACGCTCTTGGACCCCTGGCGTGTTTTCTTCATTAGTTCTTCGGCCCGCCCCACCGCTTGTGCGCGATCGTTGTAGCGTGACCAGCGGTCGTCGGCGACCAGCCCGACCTCCCGCCCGATCTGCGTAAGGCGTCTGTCGGCGTTGTCCGCCCTCAGCAGGAGCCGGTGTTCGGCCCGGCTGGTGAACATGCGGTACGGTTCGATAACGCCCTTGGTCACCAGATCGTCGATCATGACGCCGATGTAGGCCTGGTCACGCATGAGGACCAGCGGGTCGCGGCCGGTGATCTGCGCCGATGCGTTGATCCCGGCGATAAGGCCCTGGGCGGCGGCTTCTTCGTATCCGGTGGTTCCGTTGATCTGACCGGCCAGGAACAGGGAGGCGATCTTCTTGGTCTCGAGCGTGGCCTGCAGTTGGATCGGCGGTGCGTAGTCGTATTCGATGGCGTATCCGTAACGGATGATCTCGGCCCGGGCAAGCCCGCGAATATTGTGGATCATGAAGTCCTGCACGTCAGTAGGCAGCGACGTGGATATTCCGTTACAGTAGACCCAGTTGGTGTTCCGCCCTTCCGGCTCGAGGAAGACCAAGTGCGAGGCCTTGTCGGCGAATCGGTCGACCTTTGTCTCGATCGACGGGCAGTACCTCGGCCCGGTCGACTCGATCTGCCCACTGTAGAGCGGAGCCCGGTGGAAGTTTTCCCGGATGACTTCGTGTATCTTTTCGTTGGTCCCGGTCAGCCAGCACGGAATCTGTTCAATGTCGATCGAATCGTTCATGAACGAAAATGGGACCGGAGCAGCATCACCGTCCTGTCTGTCGCACAGGTCGTAATCGATCGTTTCGGCGGCTATCCTAGGCACGGTTCCGGTCTTCAGGCGGTCAAGCTCCAGCCCACTGGCCCGCAGCGAATCGCTGAGAGAATCGGCCGACGGTTCGCCGTAACGCCCGCCGGGCCAGATCTTTTCGCCACAGTGCAAACGCCCGTTGAGGAACGTTCCGCTGGCGACTATCACCGCAAGTGCGCGAATGTCCGACTCAACGCCTTCATGCGATATCCGCACACCGATCGCCCTGCCGCCTTCGATGAGAATGCTGATCGCCTCGCCGGCGACGATTGTGAGATTATCCTGACCGGCCAGTTCATTCTGCACCCACTTTGCGTATTCGTGCCGGTCGGACTGGCATCGCGGCCCCCAGACCGCCGGTCCCTTGGAGCGGTTGAGCATGCGGAACTGGATCCCCGTGGCGTCTGCGGCCTGACCCATCAGACCGCCCAACGCATCTATCTCGCGAACCATCTGGCCCTTGCCCACGCCCCCTATCGCCGGGTTGCACGACATCTCGCCGATACGGTCCGGATCAAGCGTCACCAGCGCGGTTTTATGCCCCAGACGTGCCGACGAGCGACAGGCCTCGACCCCGCCGTGCCCACCGCCGATTACTGCTATGTCATAGTCCGTTGACATGGGGCATCAGGTGAATAACGCTTCAACGAACTGCTCGGGATCGAACGGTTCGACGTCTTCGTAGGTCTCGCCGATCCCGATGAACTTCACCGGGAGGTTCACTTCGTTGCGAATAGCCACCACGATCCCGCCCTTGGCGGTCCCGTCGAGCTTTGCCAGGAAAATGCCCGTAACGTCGATGGCCTGCGAAAACGCCTTGGCCTGGTTGATTGCGTTTTGACCGGTGGTCGCGTCCAGCACCAACAGGACCTCGTGCGGGGCGCCGGGTATCTTGCGGGCGACCACGTCCCGAATCTTCGTAAGCTCGCGCATCAGGTTGTCCTGGGTGTGGAGGCGGCCGGCGGTGTCGACCAGCAGAATATCAGCTCCGCGAGCCGACGCTGCGTCGCAGGCGTCGAAAACCACCGCGGCCGGGTCGTTTCCAGAACCTGAGATTATGTCGCACCCGATCCGCTCGGACCAGATCGTAAGCTGCTGGACCGCCGCGGCACGGAACGTGTCAGCCGCCGCCAGACAGACCTTCTTGCCTTCAGACTTGAACCGATACGCCAGCTTCGCAACCGAAGTGGTCTTGCCGCATCCGTTAATTCCGGCTACGAGTATTACCGTCGGGCCCTCGGTCGCAAAGTGTACGCTGCGGTCCGATTCGGGCCAGTACTTCTTGATCTCCTCTTTGAGGAAGTCGATGGCCTGGTCGCCCTTTTCGATTCGCTTGTCGGTAAACGCCTGCTGGAGATCGCCCCGGATCCTCATCGCCGACGCCACGCCCATATCGGCCTGGATCAGCGTCTCTTCAAGATCGTCCAGGAGTCTGTCATCGAGCTTTCGCCCCGACAGCAGCGACTTGAGCGAGCCGATAAACTTCTGTCGCGTACGACTCAGTCCGGCGGCGAGCTTTTCTACAGTTTTCTTAAAAAATGCCATCGTTACATCCTTACAATCGTCAGTTCCCCGCTTCGGGCGGCTCGGCCGGCGAAGCTTCATCCGACGTCAACTCCTTAACGACCGAGTCGAGCACTCCGTTTATGAATCTCGGGCTTTCGGCGGTCGAGAACTCGCGAGCGAGTTTCAGTGATTCAGCGATAACGACCTTTGGCGGGGCCTGCTGAGTCAGGAGTTCGTGCACTCCCAACCGCAGTATGCCCCTGTCGACCAGCGCGAGCCTTTCCAGGCCCCAGTGTCGGCAGTGGCGTTTGAGGTATTCGTTGCAGCGGTCGGTGTCGCCCAGCGCGCCGGACAGAAGATCCCGGGCTGATGCGATGGTGTTTACCGGAGCGTTGCAGTCGGCAATGAAGTCCATCATGAGGTCCAGAACGTCGTCGCCCTGGACATCGAGACAGCACAAGCCCTGCAACGCCAACTGTCTGACCCGATGGCGCTGGTCCACTAGACTATTGGCCTTTCGAGGGGAGTTGACCGATGAGGTTGGCCATTTCTATCGCCGCACGAGCCGCTTCGGATCCCTTGTTTCCGGCTTTGGTGCCCGATCGCTCGATCGCCTGTTCGATCGTATCGCAGGTCAGCACGCCGAAAATACACGGCACGGAAGTCTCCATACCGGCCATCGCGATGCCTTTGGTAACCTCGGCGGAGATGAACTGGTAGTGATCGGTCCCGCCGCGCAGCACGGCGCCGAGGCACACGACAGCTGCGTACTTGCCGCTCGCCGCCAGCCGCTTAGCCAGCAGCGGTATCTCGAAGCTGCCCGGCGACCAGACGATATCGATATCGTCGTCAGCCACGTCGTGGCGGGTAAGTTCGTCTATGGCTCCGGCCAGCAGCTTGCTGGTCACAAACTCGTTGAAGCGGCCTACGAGTATGGCGAACTTCGCTCCGGACGGGGCTACTATTTTGCCTTGGTATTCTGTCATTTCCGCAGACTCCTACATGCATGTATCGCGGGTGATTGCGTAAGTATACGCGTTTGCAGCCACAAAACGCAAGACTCCTTGCCCCGCGCCCAGGGCAAACGCATTCTCGTTTGCAAGTAATCCGACAGCCACAGCTCTTGCCACAGAGATCACAGCTAACGTTGAAACTCAGCGGCGGCGGGCGCCGGCCGGATGTAATGGTCAATTGTCGCCTTCATATCCTGCATCCTGGCGACTAATCCCATTCGGCATCTGTTTTCCAGTCTTCTGAATTCGCCAGATAGCTTAGAAGGATAGTTATCATTTCATCAACTGTCGAAGGAGGGACCTTGATAACTGATTCTTTTCCATTCTCTCCATACGCAACAGATAGACCGTCATTTGGGTCCAGGCTGCCGCCCACCTCTAACCAGTCTCCATTAAGTCGTTCCAGGACAACCTGATGAAATCCCAGCCAATCCAGTGAAAGCATCGTATCTCTCACGATTTCCGGCGTGGTGTCTTCAGCTATTACTTTTTCCATCTCACCGTAGTTTGAGATTAACCGCAGTTTCATTCTTAACTCCTTTCATCCTTCGGGGGCTGTTTCCCCGTCAAAACATGCCGACTCACCCCCGGGTCAAAGCCAGATTGTGCAGAGCATCAGGAAGACGATCTGTGTGATCATGTTTGCTGCAAGCAGGGTTTGTCGCGTCAGTCCGCGGCCGGTGAGGCATAGAATCGGGCCCGAGAGAATCGCCGTGGTCAGTGTCCCGCCTATGATCGCGGTTTGACCCCGCCAACCCTCGTGGTGCATGTAATGGAAGTAGTGGAAGTAAACTATCGTGGCGGCCAGGGGCAGAACCATGCACAGGGCGGCGGCCAACGGTCCGCAGCCGCGTACTAAACGACGTGTGATTCGGTCGGTCGTCGCATCGGGTCGACGGAACTGAACGGTAATCAGCATCGACCAGGCGCCCCATACGGGCATGAGCAGCAGCACGCGGAAGAACGCCATCTCTGGGCGAATCCACGCTATCCAGTTCGGCCAGGGGCTATCGTAAGAATGGAGGCGTCGCTCGACCAGGCTCATGAAGCCAACGCCGATCAGAGCCGCCGCAGCGGCGGCGACCGCCATCTGATTGGCCCTGTCCCGCAGACCCAGAGCAGTCCCGATCGACACCAGGGCCCTCCGCAACGGCCAGACCACCAACACCACCGCCGTAACCCCCGCCGGGCGCGACAGGCGATCCCAATCCCTAAATGTCTCCCAGACAAGAGCCCAGACACCGACAAGCATGAGTCCGGCCAGAACCGAAAGGCCCATCAGCCCGATCCAGACGTACGTGAACCTGCCGGGTTTCTGAGCGTCCAAACGCTCGTCGCTCGCGGTCAGGAACATATATGACGGTCTGTCCGTCAGCCATTTATATAGAGCAAGTAAGGTTTGCATGTGTAACCCCTGCATCTCGCCGGGGAGTCCAGACTATCGACCAAAGACGCGTCGAGCAAGGATGTTTCTCAGAGCTTTTGTCCAGTCCTGAGCACCGAATAACCGAAAACAGATATGGAAAGTTGGCTTTGTGACGCTGAAAGCATCGCCGCGCACCGGTTGCAATCGTACAATATACACCAGACGCCAACACGGAAGGCCCGACAATGACCGAAACGCCGGAGAACACCGCAATAACAAGCGTAACCTGCCCCGCAACAAAAGACCCCTCGGTCAGAACGTTCATAATGGCCGCCATGCTGCTGGGAATCGGAATCTGGTGCTGGATGGATGCGGCGACTGGAAAGTATCCTCCCCCGAAGGCCTGGAACCTCGATCATATCAACGAAGCGGCCGGTCACGCATTCAATCACTGGACACCGTGGGTCGCCCTTCCGCTCGGAGCGTTCATGGCGCTGCGAGGTTTTATGGCGGTGCGGCGAGTATTCACCGCCGACGCCGAGGGCATGGGATACAAGGGCTCAGACAAGACGCCCTGGGACAAGATAACCGCCCTGGACGCTTCACAACTTAAGAGCAAGGGCATACTGGAAGTTCAGTGCGATGGCGGGAAGAAGATCATCCTGGATTCGTGGAAGCTGCAGAACTTCCGCGATCTGGTGGGATTCGTGGAAACGCACTCGCCGGTCAAACCGACCACATAACGGCCAGTGATGAATGCGGAATGCAGAATGATGAATGAACGGATTGGGCCGGCCTAGGCCGGATCGCTCGATGCCGACGGGGCCTGAGCATCCTTGTCGCGTCCTGAGTCCTTGAACTTCGCGCGCATCCAGAAACCGGCTGTGCCGCTGCCGCCCAGGATCAGCACGACTCCCAACCACAGGAGCCATTCATACGAGCCGCCTTCAGGTTCGACCTCGACGGGCTTATCCTTCACCGCCTCCAGCAGTTCGGCTTTCATGATCTCCGGAGAGACCGTTTCGACAAGCCCCTTGCCGCCGCTTTTGGCGATTAGCGTTAGCTGATTCAGTCCGGCGGACCCTTCTTCCATGCCGACGGCGATAAACCCACCGTTTTCGCCGCCGGAGCCTTCGGGATCGTAAAGCCCCAACTCCATCTCCACCGGTCCTGCGGCGCCGGCTGGCCCGACCACCAGGTAATACTCTCCAGCGGCAAGGCTGGCGTATCTGGCGCCTTTGGAATCCCATATCGAAGCGGTCTGGTACAGGACCTTCTCCTCGGAGTCGAGTATCTTGAAGCTTATCGCCGAATGGTTCCTGGCTCTCAGGTGCACCGACAACAGGTAATCCTGGTCGACCTTGAACTTGAACCAGTCGAGATTCGCCGCACCCGTGTCAGCTGTGATAACCGTTCGCAAAGGCAGCTCTATGCTGCTTGCCGTTTGGCGCGTGTCGTTGGGCTCGTATACGTCCAGAGGCTCCGAAACGGCGATCTTTACGCTGAAACTCTCCGTGGAAACACCAACCGCGGAGATCGCAACGCTGTACGATCCGGCCTTGAGGACTTTCGGAGGCGCAATGCTGACCGCCGCGCCGTCGGCATCGGTCACTGTGAAGCTGACGACTCCGAGTTCGGCGGCCGGGAAAAATGCCTGGATGCTCACCGCCGACGGTTTGTCGAGATCGAACGGAATCTCCTCGACATGCCCGGGCGCGTTGATGGTGACCGGAATCATTTCTCCGATCTGCGCCGAGGCGCCGGAGGCGATCGCCCCCAGCAACCCAACGCACAGCAATATGTACAGTCTAGTTGACTTCACGCTGAACACTCTCCTGTATATCCTTGCGGCATTGGGCCATGGGTTTGGTTTTAGCCTTCATCGCCCCGGCCAGGTTGCGTATACGTTCGATTCTGGCTTTTCCGTCGTCGCTGGTGGCCTGGGCGACCTTCGAACGTTTGGGGCTCGGGGTTGAGTTCACCTGCCATTTGATCTTCTTGTTGCTCCCGTCTGCGTCGGTGATCGACCCGTACGCCACGCCGAACGACTTGGACTCCAGCCGCACATAGCACCGCCCGTCGGGCAGCTCTTTTTCGGTAAACTTCACTTCGGTCAGCCATATCCAGTCCAGACCGGATCTGGAGTCGGTCTCAACCATGTGTGCGGTCCATTGCTGCGGCTGGATCGGGATCTCCTCGTCGGCCACCGGTTTGGGCGGCGGGATCTTGTCCTTGGGCTTCTTCGTCGGCTTGCCTTTGCGGCGGGCGATTGCCTCGTCCAGGAGGCGAGTTTCCAGAACGACGTTTCCGCCGGCGATCTCCTGGCCGTCGGAGAATATCCGGTAGCGCCAGTCACGCGACACCGGATGGCTTGACGATTCCAGGAGCTTTCTGGCCCTCGCTATCGCCGTAGCCAGCGGCGTGCCGTCGTGGGCCGATGCTGCGTCGACCGCGGCGCGGATCTTATCGACATCCCTGGTGAAGCCCACCGCCTTGCTGTAGGTGTCCTGGAAGATGATAATCGCCAGTTCAACTCCCTTCGGAACATTATCCAGCAGCTTCTTGATGCCCGCCTTGGCGTTGACCATACGGCTGTTGTCTCTCATCGAGCCGGATGCGTCCAGGATGATCACGAACGACACCTTCGGAGCCGGGCCGATCTCGTGCCACTTATCGGGCCCGCCGTATCCGCGAGATTCGCCGCCCCGCAGGGGTTCGTACCCCCTCCACCACGGTCTGGCGGTCGCCAGCGCGGGAACCGTTCGCGGATCGGCGTCGAGTAGGTTGCTGTAGATATCGGCGGCGGTTATTGTGATGGGAATGGGCTGGCCGGACTTTATCACCTCTGCGAGAGCTTCCATCGCCACCTCACCCTGCCATATTCTCTTCGCCTCGTCGCTGCTGGTCACGTTCGTCACCGCTACGGTCCCCAGTGATATCGACGGCGGATTGGCCAGCGGTCCCGAAGACGTAACCATGACCTGGAGCGTTCCCTTGGGCTCCGCCGGCAGGTCCTTTGTCTTGCGGACATTCAGCGTGCGCCTCTGATCTCCGATCTTGGAGACGCTGAGGTTTTCGGCTTTCTTCAGATCGGGTCCGCCGGTCCAGGACGCCTCGTAGAACTTGTCGCCCATCCCGTAGACCTCGACCGATTCGATATACGTCGGGATCCCGTCGACCACAACCTTGTGCGTGGTGTCGGGCTGGTCGCCTTCGGTTTCAGTATCGGTGTCGATCGCCGTGCCGTAGACGGTCTTGGCCTGTATCGAAAGCGGGAAGACACCGCGAATGCTGCGGAAGCCGGCGCCTTCGGGCAGTTCGATCCGGCCGACCCAGGTGCGTGGGGTCTTAAACTGGCCTTCTATCTTCTGGCCTCTATACTGCATGTCGGCGGACTCTTCGTCCATGGGTCCGCCGAACGCTATCTCAATGTCGACCTTGCCGCCGGTGATCGGGCGGAAGTTACCGTCGTTGGAATGGTAGAAGATCTCCGCTGGGCTCTTGCGTGAGAACTTGACCAACTTGATCTCCGGCGGCGGCTTCTTCGGCCTGAACAGGGGTATCTTCCTGCCGCCGAGGTTGTCCAATCCGCCGGGTTTCTCGAAAGGCGCCTCGGCGCCCTCCCATTTCTTGATATCCGCCAATGCGGGCGTATCGGTCCCCTCAAACTCAATCTGCGGCGCCGTCCACGGACGCCCGTCCAGGCCCATGTCGAATCTGTCCTTGCCCCTGATCTCCACGGGGATCTCACCAGCGTGCAGAAAGTCTTCGAGTTCCTTGAGCGTCAATCGAGCCCGGAACTTTCGACCGGACGAACCGGCTGGAATCAGCGACGGAGACAGGTCCGGACCAAGCTTGAGCGTCAATCCTCCCGGGGCCGGGCGGTTCAATACTATCCTAATCTCTGCGTTATAATCCGGATTGTAAGCTATTCCGGTTTGGGGACTTACTTCCGAACGCCACCCCGTACCGGAAACCGGAGCCCGCCATCCGGACCGCTTGAGCGCCCAGACCAGTTCGCGTCCTCCAGGCGCCGGCTTGATGCGACCCAGTGCGGCGTTGCCCGGCGCCGGCGGAGCGTGAACCTCGAATGATTCGACCACCGGCGGAGTAATTACCATACCGCTGAGCCGGTAGGCGCTGCTGGACGCCGCCGAAGCTCGGGTGGCCACGAAGAACAGCTTCTCCTTGCGGAAGTCAACGTTGGTTATTCTCAGGCGGGTCCACTTGTTCTACGTCGGGGGCGTGAATCGCTTAACCTTCCAGGTTCCCCTTCTTGGCGCCTTGACCACGTGGAAATCCCAGGCCGCATCAGTCCTGCCGCGGGCGGCGAGAACAACGTCGACCGGGCTACCTACCTTAACCGGATCGGGAGCGATATTGACGCAGTCGAACGAGAGTTTCGCCACGACCCGTCCGACCTGGCGCAGTTTCCCGTTCTGATCGCCGGGTATGGTCAGTCCGCGCGGAGACATTAACACCGGCGTGATGTATGGCCCTTCCTTCAGTACGGCCAGGGAAAACGTCCTGTTGCGTTTGGAGCTTCGCACCAGATCGGTCAGCGACAGGCCCCTGACGCTCTTCAGCGCTTTTGGACCCCACGCCGCGGTGTCGCCGAGTATCTCGCCGATCGACTTTTCGGTGGTGTCGCCTTTTACCCGGGATTTCCCAGATAGCATTGCGCCCGCGACCATCGCGGGGCTTTCACGGTGATTGTATCCGATACAGCGCGTTGAGCAAGCTGAATATGGGGTCTGGGCGTCGGACCATAGGCATTGAACCGCGCCACAGGTGAGA